>Ga0114998_10002703_pt1 | contig 13318 bp, 9 predicted proteins | sample ArcticOcean_MG_C_5_FD_87044 | JGI IMG/M metagenome (GOLD analysis project Ga0114998, IMG submission 87044) | Marine microbial communities from western Arctic Ocean - ArcticOcean_MG_CB4_138 | ecosystem: Environmental > Aquatic > Marine > Oceanic | place: Arctic Ocean: Canada Basin | collected...
AACAAGCGCGAGAGCGCATTATCGTCCATCCGAGATATATTGTTCAAAATTTTCATTAGCGTGCTGCTCTACAAATTTATATATTTATATTCTCAAATTCACAATTTTGCAATTTTGCAATTTTGCAAAATGAAACGCCGCCTTGATAGGCTATAATTAAAACAGGTTTTTAAATTTATTGAACTTATCTCCATATAAAGCTTGATTTTAAAAATGGCGTCATTAAATTGGTTCCCTTAGTCGATCCAGCGCAAACTGAGTCGGCTTTTATTTTGTAATTACTAACTCCTCTTATTCATTTTGATTGGTCGGCCTTGGGTAAGACCAATCAAAATGAATAAGAGGAGTTAGTTATGACCTTTCAATTTAAATTTTCCGAAGTGAAGCCGCACTATTTAAATATTACTGAAGGCGAACTCGATAAAGTGCGCTTAGAAGTAAGCGAAGCAGGTTTTGAGATAATGGAAATCTGGCATAATGATGACCAGCACTCCCATGAAATTTGGAAAAATTCAGTCACGTCTGAAAATATCAAGTTCAATATTATTCAGGAAGGTGAAGTTGATGAAACCGCTGCACCGGAAGAAGATGCATCACGTGCCGACGTCGTGAGCGAGCTCGTTGATCTTTGGCTAGAGCTACGCGCCATTCGAAATCATTTTACGGGGTCATTCGAGCAAACCGAAATAAATGATGAGGATGATAATTACCTATTCAAAAAGCCGCTCACACCAATTGAACGCTTTTGGAGGAAAGTCCGAGAGATGAAAGAGCTTAAAGAAACTGATCGAGCAGAGTGGGATTTCATCGTCAACGACAATATCGACGAAACAATTTTTGCTTTTTTTGAATTGTCAGACGCTGATCGCTCGGCCATCATTCATTAAAGAGGGGAATTTATTATGAATTTGGAACAAAAAGCAGCCGCCGAGCATTCAGGAGGCCCCCTCTTAGTTCTCGCAGGACCAGGCACTGGGAAGACCACAACATTAGTTGGGCGTTATGAATTTTTAATAAGTCAGGACGCCGATCCTAAAAAAATTATCTGCTGCACATTCTCAAAAAAAGCTGCTGACGAGTTAAAATTGCGGATCTCAGCAAAAACAAAAGTAAAAACAACAGGCCTGCCGATTGCAACTTTTCACGCACTTTCATTGATGCTTTTACGCTCCATCGGGAAAACTATAAATGTACCAACTGATTTTCAAATATGGACAAAAAACTATGAGCGAGAAAAAGTTATAAAGCAATTACAGGAGGCAGTTTCAAAAGCCGGGTTTTATGAAGGTGTAGAAGAGGAAGACAAAAGCGCCAAGAAAGCATTGGAATATATTGATGCCGTTAGAGAAGAGCTTCTTGACCCAGAGGATGCGTCGATTAGAGCCGCAGAACTGAATAACAAAGCAAAAATTGCTCACAGCGAAGTCTACGCAGCGTATGAGGAATATCTCAACGAAGAAAATAAAATAGACTACCCCCGAATGGCCCAGCTTGCATGCAAGGCTTTGAACAAAGACGCCGAAACAGGCGGTAGCTATGCGAAAAACTTCCAGCATATTTTAGTTGACGAGTTCCAGGATATTAACTTGGCCCAAAAAATATTAATTGATGCTTTTTTTAACGCTGGTGTTCAACTTTGGGCTGTCGGGGACGACTATCAAGCAATTTATGGGTGGCGCGGTAGTAAAGTAAGATACATGCTGGATTTTGAAAAAGAATATCCCGGTTCAAAGATACATTTACTGAAGCAGAATTATCGGTCTGGTAAAAGCATTTTAAAACTTGCGAAAAACCTTTCGCAACATTTTCTTGAAGCCTATCAAAAAGACCTGAACCCAACGCGCGACACCGATGGAAAGGTCTACGTAGATCAAGTTTGGGATGAAGAAGAAGAGGCTGACGCAATAGTTGATGAAATCACATTGCGTATTGATGAGGGTGTCCCATTATCAGAAATTGCAGTTATTTCACGCACAAATAGTAGACCAAGTAAAGTAGCCGCAGAACTCATCCGCCGTGGCATACCAATTCAACTTCAAGGTGCACTTCCACCATTTGAAGCATTCGAAGCAAAGCAGCTAATTAGAGCGGCAGCTACAGCTTCAGGCGTATATCTCGACCCAAGCTGGCCGCGCATACCAACCGCCTTTTATGGCTTTTCCAAAAATATTGAAAATGAAACATGGCAAAAAAAAGTCCGATCGCTAGCGACTTACATTATCAAGCGGCCTCCTAATGGACTAAGCGACGAAGACCTACTTCAACGCCAAGAAGTCGTTGAAAAAAATCGTGATGTTCTTCTGGAATACGCTGACGCAAAAAAGTTTTTTAGGATCCTTCAGGCGTCTTTTAAAAACGACGACAATACCGAGAAAGTATTTATTGGGACAGTCCACAGAGCAAAAGGTCTGGAGTGGGATAGTGTATTTTTTATGGGCCTTGAGGACGGGCACTTACCTCAGAGGCAAAGTACTGCTCCAAAAGACTATGACGAGGAACGTCGTATAGCTTATGTCGGTATAACTCGAGCAAAAAACTTCCTATTTTTTACTGCAATATCCTCTCGAAAAGATCAGAAAATTGATCCATCGCCTTTCCTGTTGGAAATGTTCGGTCCGACAGCCTCTTCAAAACAGCAAAAACAAAACAAGACTAAACCTGCACGAAAAACAAAAGATACTCCCGAAAACCCAATTTTTGAACGCATCCGAAATCTAAAACGAAAAGCTGCAGACCCTGCCTGTTCTAAAGCAGAAGCCGAAGCCGTCGAGGCGATGGCCCAAAAGTTTATGGCAAAACACAATATAGGGCTCAAAAATGACAAGCTATTTGTCATTCCAGCATCCAATGCAGACCCAAGTCTTTACGCGCGCAGAAGCCGTGAAGAGTTTCATAAAAGGGACCTAAGTGCAGCAGAAAACGAAGCCTGGATCAGAGAGCGCTGGAAGGCATACCAAGATAAAGTAGTGGAGCAGAATGTAGAGAACTCTAACCTAGCAGATGGCATGGGTGGAGACGGTACCAGCTGGGTAGACGGATCGGGGGCGTCCGGGTTTTTGCAGGAAGCGGGTTATACTACTCGAAAGGGTGGCCCGTCTGACGCAAAGCGGCAGCAAATTTTGGCGGATGCATTTCATGGAAATATTCAACTGCCAAATTGGCTGAGCGAGACAGTTCACACACAGTGGGGGGCGCCGAACACAATGGACCGGCTGCGAAAAATGAGAAACACTTTGAACGTCGCTTTAGGAACTCAGTTGGGACGCACAAATCCATCCGTACAAGCTATAAAGAAGTGGAAAGCGGACATACATTTTCTGGATGCTCGCCTGAAAGAAAATTTGGCAACAGAAACTATTAACACCTAATTGTTTATTGAAAGGAGCCGAAGATGTTTGGTTTATTTAAAAAAGGTCATGATGCTGACAATGATGGCTTAGACTACGACAGTGTAACTGTTCATTATAACGGTGCAGTACTGTCGCCTGACTATATAGCTGATACCCTCAGCAAGCCTGAAAGCGCTGAACAAAGTTATCCATATCATATGTTGGTACCCCATGGATTAGGCAAACTTACCTACAAATTACATGACGTAGTTATTGAACAATATGAAGGTATGTTCGAAGCGGGGCAGTATCATGGAGTAGGTATGTTAATCGATAGGCATGGGGAGGTTCATGAGGGTGAATTCTCAGAAAACCGCTTTGCTGGATAATGACATAGATTAATTTAGGTATCACAACAGAAATGGGGTTAAGACACATGACCGTAAATGTAAACTTGATGGCGACCGCTGAAACTACTTTAAAAAGCTTGAAAGAAATTTCAGAAAAGGCTCATCAGACACTATCAAACGCTAGATTAAACCCTGCATCTGCGCTTGGACAAATTAATACCTTTAATGATGGCCAATCAGTCTCCAACGGCGCCCAAATCTCTCAGAATCTCACAGAGGAGTACTCCAGACTGGTGCGTGAACCAGCTTTGGCCCGGATATCAGTTATTGACGAAAACCTAAGTCGCAAGGTTTACTATTTTGCAAGAAGCTCAACAGTTTCAGGAATATCAAATTTTGCGAGCTACAAGGCACCAATCGGGCGGTTAGCATCTCAAGACATAGGTGATTTCTACATACTTCCCAATGGCACAGAGGTAGAAGTTGTAGAAAAGCTTATTCTAAATCCGGTCGAGACCGACGGAACTTGGGATTCCAAGCATACGACAGCCTTTTTTAAGAATGTTCCTGCTAGTGTCATTGCCTCCCTTCGTGCAGTACTTTCAAATACTGCAGTTGAAGATCAAGATGAAGATCCCTTTGCCGAGTGGGACCTAACACACACTGATGCAAGTGCAGACCATTCCCGCGAAGTTTTGAACGGAAGTAGCCTGCGGGATCAGGCCATTCTAGACAAAGCTCAAGACGAAATTTTTCGCATGCCCTTACAAGCACGTTTAATGCTCAAAGGACCGCCAGGTACAGGAAAAACAACAACATTAATCAGGCGGCTTGGCCAAAAGCTCCAACTGCCTGAGGAGATGACTGAAGACCTCAACGTGCTCACTCGATCTAGGCCATTCAATGAGCTTCAACATAAAGATAGTTGGCTTATGTTTACACCTACTCAACTGCTTGAACATTACCTACGCGAAGCATTTGGGAAAGAAGGCGTTCCTGCAGATAATTCGAAAATAGTCACTTGGGAAGCATTTAGGGAACCGATAGCTAAAGATCAGTTCAAATTACTACGTGGGGGAAACGGCGGTGGCGGCTTTGTACTCAAACCAAGGGAAATTCATGGAACCCATAAAGCACATAAGCACCTAATTTCTTGGTTCGAAGACTTTGACAAAGCTCAAAGTAAACAATATTTTGTAGAACTCTGTGAGGCAGCCGATACTATTTCCAAGTGCGAGCAAGAAAACCTTCAGGTCCTGGGAAACAGGGCGTCTCAGTTATTAAATCAAAACAAAACATTGTCGCTTGCCCTCATCGACTTACAACAAGTCTCAGAAAATCTTCAAAAATGGATAAGCAAACGAAGGCTGGCTATACGAACTAAACTGGACCGACATTTACGAGGCCAAATCAATAGGGATCGCTCTTTTGCTCTACAATTTCTTCGTCAGATCGAAAGTTTGCAAAATGAAAAAGTGGATGACACTAGTGAAGAAGATTTATTAAGTGACGAAAGTGTTGCTCAACCCACTTCACGCGGTGAACAAATTGCGTTCCAAACATTTAGAAGAGCGATGCAAGCGTTTGCCAAAAGTATTGCTCAAAAGCGGAATTTACCAAAAGGCTCACAAAATGCGCGCCTCTTAGAATGGTTAGGCGAAAGAGCTATTTCTCACGAAGACGCTTTTACAATTGGGTCAGAACTACTTTTAATGTCAGATGTTAGCCTTTTAGCAGCACCAGTCTCTAAATATTTTCGTGAGTTCACTCGCAGGTACCGGGATTTCAGATTAAAAAACCTCAATGGATGGTACAATCTTAAAGAAATTGAAACTTCATCAATATCTCCCCATGAACTTGATGTACTTTTCCTAGCATATCTAAAAAATGCGAACCGCCTTATGTCGAGACAAGCGGTAACTCGTGATATTGATAACCGCTACTGGGCCTCTGTTAAAGAGGTGGGACAACTTTATCGAAATCAGATTGTAGTAGATGAAGTAACCGATTTTTCACCGCTTCAGTTGGCCGCAATGTACGAGCTCGCACACCCGGATATTCGCTCTTTTTTCGCTTGTGGAGACTTCAATCAACGACTGACGCACTTTGGCATATCTTCAGAAGAACAACTACGATGGGCAATACCAGAAATCATGTCAAGGCCTGTGAATGTTGGATATCGTCAATCTCAACGCTTGGCGGAGTTTACGCATGATTTATTATTAGCTATTTCAAACGAAAAAGAAGTGGTTCATCCCCCTAAATTTGGGTCGCACAAAGGGGTTCAACCAGTGCTTCTTGAAGGTGAGGTTGACTTGGAGAAGAACGCCGTATGGCTGAGCGATCGCATACTAGAAATAGAAACGGCTATAGGAACCTTGCCATCCTGCGCAATTTTTGTCCCAAGCGAGTTAGATATTCAGCCACTTACTTCTTATCTTAGCAAACTTCTAGAGACGGCAAATATAAAAGCTAGAGCCTGTCCAAATGGCGAAGTATTGGGCCGCTCAGAAGAGGTGCGAATATTTTCCATTGAACATATTAAGGGACTTGAGTTTGAATCTGCATTCTTTGTTGGACTGGAGTTTGTCGCCGATGGTGAAGATCCCCTTGTCGATAAACACCTTTATGTCGGCGCAACACGTGCAGCTACATATCTTGGGTTGGCGTGTAAGCAAAAATTGCCATCTCGATTCGACGGATTGAGGAAGCGCAGCATTAGCAATTGGAAAAAATGAAACTGAAAACCCGTTTTCTTACTGTCGGACGGTCCGACACTAGCTGGCAAATCTAGCTTTAGGGTACTCCCTAAAGCTTTCAAAAATGGATAAATCATGCCTGATCAATTTACCTCCCCACCGCTTAGGATAAGTAATATAGTTCATGGACGAAGGAATGTGTCCGGAAGGGTAGAGTACTTATTAGATCCAAGAGGCAAAGAAACATCTAGTTTCGAAATTGCTGAAGAAGTAGTGCTGACAAGGTGGAGAAAACGAAAACAAAATGCTTATCAATTTGGAGGCATGCGGCTCAGCCCTAATCTATGGCGTTCAATCAAAGCAGCTCTTGGCGAAGATAGCGATAATATTGCTCGAATGAGTATCGCCGAGATTAACAAAAAATATGAATCAGCTTCAGATAACCTTAAAGAAAAAAATTACCGTAAGATAAATGCTGACAACATACAGAAATTAATTGAAGGTTTGGGAGTCTCTAAATTCCAAAGCTTAATGAACAGACATAACGACCCTACAAGATCAAAGATTTACGGCACCCCCGATTTATTTCTCTGGGCCTTGAATAGCGAAAGCCAAAAGGTAGAATACATTCGATTTGTGGAAGTTAAAAAACCTCGGGAACCGCTTAGCCCAGATCAAATAGACGAACTTACCTATCTAAATTTTGAATTGAATTTAAAAGCGAGAGTTTTGCGGCTGCGTGAAGCGACTTCTCGAACCGCTAATGCATGAAGGCATCATTAAAAAATAAGCTACTATTTGGTACGACCGCCAAAGTTTGCTTGTATAGAGGCATGACATTGGTAGGATTTCGAAATGATAGCGCCCCAAAACATAAAGCCCGCCTTCAAGGGAAAAATCATTGGTGGGTTCATGTATGTGCATAAAAGCGCCAAACCATTATTATTAGGAAAGTATTCACAATCACTTAATAAATCCCTGCAATTATTAAATGATTTTAAGCTTTGGAATGTAGTTAAGTTCAACCTCAAGGACGATGCTAAACTATCATTTTTAGAATATGAAAGTTTCGAAGAAAATGAATTTCCGTGCCTGATCCAAAGTTGTCAGGTTGATCTGGAAAATCAAACAGTAAAAATCCGCAAACATTCGACGTCCAATCCTCCAGTGCTACATCGTAAAGAACTTTTAATGCGTCCAGATCATCCGGAGTTAACCAAATTTCAAAACTTAACGCTCCAATTAGAAAGCCTAGGTGCATTTAAAAACATAGCGAAGCTTGGGACCAAAACTCGTTGGGAAGATGAACTGAGTGAGCTGGACATTATGGTTAATGACCACGTAGCAACTCAAACAGGCAGGCCAACTAATGTCAGTTGAAGTCCAAAGACACAAAACTGCTATAGGACGGCCTGCGCTCTCTTTGCCCGCTAAGTTACTATTTCAATCAGGCTTAGTGACAGATGAAACATCAGTATTGGATTATGGCTGCGGCCGAGGTGACGATGTAAAATTCCTGAAAGAGCTTGGCATCCCCGCCGTCGGCTGGGACCCACATTTTATACCTGACCCTGCCCTGCTTGTACCGCATGATATTGTGAACCTTGGTTTCGTGTTGAACGTAATTGAAGACCCGGCGGAACGACAAACTGTACTGACTGATGCCTACGCATTAACTAACAAATGCCTTTCCGTCAGTGTGATGCTACATTCCCAAAACGATACGGTCACATCCATCCCTCATAGAGACGGCCAGCTCACTGCAAAAAAAACGTTCCAAAAGTATTATGAACAGATCGAATTAGAAGAACTTATATCAAATCAACTTTCCGCCTCGCCGATTGCTGCAGCACCAGGTGTATTTTTTATATTTAAAGATGAAACACTAGAGCAAGACTTTTTGCTGAAACGCCAACTAGGAATAATTCAAGACTATGAACCAAGAGATCTACTTGCAAAAGTTAATGAGCAAAAAGAAAAGTCAGATTTAGTTTTACGGACCACTCAAAACCTCGTTCGTCACACGCTTGCCTTTGCGCGGAAACCTGAACTTGACGAACTACCTAGGTATTTCAGGCAACAGCTCGCAAAAACAGAATTAAGCTATCGGCGCGTTTTCAATGCGGCAAGCCAGCAGATTAGTGAGGAGCAGCTCAAAGAGGCGGTCACTCGTAAAAAGGAGCAATTAAAACTATTCTTCGCGATGTACCTGTTCTCAAGTAGACCCAAGTACCGGACACTTAATAGTACACTTCAAAAAGACGTAAGGCTTCATTTTGGAGCCATGAAAGACTTGGAAAAAGACTCCAAGGAACTTTTATATTCTTTGGGTAATACGGAACTCCTCCTCGCCGATAGCCTAGACGCACAAAGCGCCGGATACGGCCACTACCACGATGAAAAGTTCACATTAAGAGCCGAACATTTACCCAATATTCCTATCCGGCTCCGAGGAGTTGTTGCACTTGCAGAGCGGCTTGCTGGCGCTATCGAAGGCAATGATCTCATCAGAATACACATAGAAAGTAAGAAAGTTTCTTACATTAAAGTTGAAAACTTTGATACCAGCCCTCTTCCACGCATGATGGCCAGGACGATTGTTAAGTTTCGAAATAATGAAATTGTTAATTTGGATCACAGTAAAGATGGCCGAGTAAAAATGGTCTATTTAAAAAGCCGCTGGATGAAACAAACAGATCAAAACTATCAGGCGCAATTAGAATTTGATGACTTAATCCTAAATTCGCTCGATCTAGATTTCAGTGGTGAAGGGCCAAAATTTGAACAATTTGCAAAAGCACTCATGGAAAATAAAATAGCGCTTCCTGAGTACAAAAAATAGCATCGCCGAAGGTCAGTAAAACTCTAGCTCTCTCGAAGTTTGATGTACGTTGCGCTGAAAATTTCAACAGCATCTAAAAGGTTATCTTGAGTAATAGTGATATCAAGGCTCAGCCTCACAGAGCTCTGAGCGCGTCCTGTGTCGCCGCATAAGGCTAGAAGAACATAGCTCGGCTCAATGGAGCCAGAAGAACAAGCCGAACCGCTCGACGCGCACAGATTAGGTTGCAGCATCATCAATAAATCTGATGCTCGAACTTCAGGAAAATAGATATTTAAATTTCCAGGATGACGATCTTCCAAAACGGGGCCGTTCAACTCAAGTTCCGGAATCTTCTGCTTCAGCGCAAACCAAAAATCGTCCCGAATTTGGGCCAGTGAATGCCTATCGGAGTTTCCCTTTTCTTCGTCACTAAATAACTCAAATGCTTTAGCGAGACCTACAACTAGCGGTAGAGGTAAAGTACCAGACCGAAGCCCATTTTGCTGTCCACCTCCTAATGTTAGAGGAGCAATATCGGCTTGCAACTCTCCGGCTATGTAAGCACAGCCGATGCCTTGTGGGCCACCAATTTTGTGTCCAGAAAATGTAGCGATATCAACAAATTCACAAATAGAGGCGCCATCAACAGCCTTTAAGGCCTGCGCGCAGTCTGAATGCAGAAATACACCTTTTTTCTTTAATACCTCTGAAATTTTTTTAATATTTTGTATTGCACCAATTTCATTATTTACGAACATAATTGAGCAAAAAAGCGTGGGCACCTCTAAAAGAGCTTTAAGTTCATGCAAGTTCACATGACCATTTTCATCAACACCTAAAGTAGCAACACTTAGATTAAAATTTTCGGCCCAAAAATTAGCAGCCTCGATAACACATTTATGTTCTATCGAAGAAATGATGATCTGACGTCGATCAGGAAGCTTTTTAGATAAATGTGAAAGGGCAAAAATGCCATGATTGTTAGCTTCAGTAGCGCCAGAATAAAAAATGATCTCATCCGCTTCACAAAGCAAAGTGTCCGCTATGGTTTGTTTTGAATTTTCAACCTGACTGTTCGCGCTCCAACCAACAATGTGCTCGGATGAATGAGGATTCCCAAATTCTGCCCGCCAAAAGGGCTGCATCGCTTCAATAACCGAAGAATGCGTAGGCGTCGTCGCTTGGTGATCCATATATATAGTCATTTATACATCCCATCTACCACATGTAGTAAATTATTTAAAGCTTTCTTCCTGGTAGATATCACCAATAGCATTTGACCCTCGCTCGAAGTGTTAGTACCATGAACACTCAAGGAGCAGCTAATACAAATGTCAAAAATCACAAGCGAACAGGTCAAAATTAGCTTCACAGGGCATGATACGTTTCCGCTAAGGCATGGCTGGCTAGAAAAAGCTTACTATGCTGTTGAAAAAAATGATGAAAATCCATTTTCAACAGATGAAGCAATAATTGAGCTTGGTGTTGGAAAAAACATGGTTAATGCTATTCGGCATTGGGCCCTCGCTACAAATTTTATTATCCGGACTGATAAAGGCTATGCGCACTCGAAATATGCTCAACAACTGCTAAACGAAGAGGTAGACCCCTACCTTGAAAGCATCGGCTCCCTTTGGAAAATTCATTACGAATTGTGTAAAAAACAATCTTGTACAACCGTTTATTGGTTATTTTCATTACTTAATACGCCCGCCTTCTCTAAAGAATATCTTGAACTCAAGCTCCAAGAATTTGCTGCAGAGAATGGAAAGCCAGTTAATAAAATTAAGTCATTGAAGGCTGATATTAACGTGGTGCTCGCAATGTATTGCCGACCACAAAACGCTAAAGGTTTCAAAGAGGAAGACATATCATCACCACTCGCTGAGTTGAACCTAATCAGAAAGGCGGAAGATAACCGCTTTACGGTAAACACTGGCCCGAAAACGAGCCTACCCCAAAGCTTATTCATTTCGAGTATCGTCGACTTCTGGGAAGCTCAAAACGAGAGGGCCGGCTTTAATTCCAACTCCATTCGTGTCGATTCACTTCTATACGGCCCCTCAACGCCAGGGCGTATTTTTGCTCTTAGCGAAAACGAATTAACAGACCGACTGCATGATCTTCACATCCAAACAGATGGTGCGCTGCAGTTATCTGAAACAGCGGGAATTTTGCAGATCTTTAAAAATTCAAGCAAGTATGACCCTAAAAAATTACTATCCGCTTGGACATCAAAATGAATGTTCATGTTGAAAAAAGCCTACTTTCATTAGTGCCTTTGAAGAGCCAATTTTCTCGATCAACTCGTATCGATCAAGACGTGCTTGGCGACGGCAATTTCATTTATTCTGGTTCAATTGATCTTTTCTTGAACACTTTAGTTTCGCACCAAGAAAGTGAAGTGCCCCAAGGCGCTTACACTTGGACCGGACCATATGGGAGTGGAAAATCCACTTTAGCACTTAGCCTTCTTTCTATCCTTAGAGGCCCTAAAGAAGCCCGCGAAGCCGCAGCTAAGGCATATACACAGGCAACTGCAGAGCGTATTTGGGCCGCATTTCCTCCACGCTCTAAGGGCTGGAGGGCTGTCACAGTAATTGGTCAGCGTATGCCGCTAGCCTTGGCAATTTCAAATGAGTTGAAAAAGCAAAAGTTGATGGCAAAGAATGTTTCTGAAACGCCAGAAAATATAATTTCTAGTGTCGAAAAATTCATCAGCAAATCTGACAACAATGGTGGTCTTTTCTTAATCATCGATGAAATGGGAAAACTTCTCGAACACTCAGTCGCAAGCGACGGGGACGTTTACTTATATCAGCTCTTAGCGGAGGCAGCGACAAGAAGTGCAGGCCGTTTTGTTTTTGTAGGCATTTTGCACCAAACCTTTCAGGAATATTCTTCAAGCGCCATTCAAAGAGTACGCGATGAATGGGGTAAGGTGCAGGGTAGGTTTATTGACATAAGCTTGAACCTTAACAGCTCCGAACAAATTGAGTTGATCTCCGCGACCATATCGAGCACAAATGTTCCCGCTCGGCATCAGACATTATGCCAACAATTAGTGGAGTATTTGAGCGACATTAAAAGAGCCCCTGCCGAAAATTTGAGCTCTATGCTTATATCCTGTTGGCCTTTGAACCCGCTCACAGCGACGTGTTTGGGGCCTATAAGCCGCAGAAGTTATGGCCAAAACCAACGGAGTATTTTCAGCTTCCTAGGCTCTGGCGAGCCACTAGGATTCAAACACTTTCTGGAGAACACTTCAGCAGAAAACTTGGGCGAGGTTGGCTATTCCATTGCAGATCTTTGGGATTATTTAAACTTCAACTGGTCGAGTATGATTGCATCTAGCCAAGATTCACACAGCTTTGCAGTAGCCAATGAAAATCTGGCACAGTTGGAAACAGCGGCCCAAAAATCTACCCTACTTTTAGAACCCGTTTGTGAAAAAATAATCAAGGTGGTCCACCTACTTCAAATCACGCGCCCACAAACTGGCGTTTACCCAAATCGAAAGTCAATTCACTTAGCCCTTGGTGTTGAGATTGGGGATTTGGACCAGCACATCGCAGCTCTCCAAGAAAAGAACTTAATCAATTACCGACGGTTCAACGACACCTTCACACTTCATGAAGGTAGTGATTTCGATATTGAGGTCGCTTTAAAACAAACACTGGAAAAACAGCAACGATTTGACCTCTCTGAAATTGGTGACCAGTTTTTACCTTCAGCAATCGTCGCTAAACGACACTACTTCAATGAAGGTACGTTACGTTGGGCGGACATCAAAATTGGGTATGAAGATGAAATCGACACATTAACAAAAGGTTTCAAGCCTACTGCAGATCACTTTGCCAGGTTTGTACTGATAGCTTCGGACGATATTAACAGCTGCATAAATACGATGAAAAACCTGGAGACGGCCCAACACTTCGCACTGGGGCTGGCAGTTCTTAGCCCTATTCAAGTTGATACGATCCAAGAATACAGCGCACTAAGGCAAATTAGCGAAACGCGAAGCGAGTTATCGCGAGACAAAATTGCACGCAGAGAAGTAAACGATAGAATTGATGCTCGCCGTCAAGAAATTGAAAATCTGTTTTTGAATCTGGT
>Ga0114998_10002710_pt1 | contig 13303 bp, 11 predicted proteins | sample ArcticOcean_MG_C_5_FD_87044 | JGI IMG/M metagenome (GOLD analysis project Ga0114998, IMG submission 87044) | Marine microbial communities from western Arctic Ocean - ArcticOcean_MG_CB4_138 | ecosystem: Environmental > Aquatic > Marine > Oceanic | place: Arctic Ocean: Canada Basin | collected...
AGCTTGCTTACCTTTAGGACCATCAGTTACTTCGAAAGACACTCTGTCTCCTTCTTTTAAACTTTTGTATCCCTCTTCCACTATTGCAGAAAAGTGAGCAAATAAATCATCACCACCGTCATCTGGAGTGATAAAACCAAAACCTTTTGAATCATTGAACCACTTAACTATTCCTTCAGCCATTACGATACATCCTTTACAAATTTGGGGGGCCCCTAAAGTTTGGGTCAAGAGAGTGAAAGTGAGAAGCTTAAAAAATTAAGAAAAACACAAAATATTACTTGAAACCAAACACCTGAGTCGTATTTTCATAGATTCAAGATAAATGTCAAGTTTTTTTACAATTTAAAAAAAATAATTTAATAGCTTACTGTAAATATTCTTCTAGCTGTTTGTATGGTATTGCTCCAGGAACCCTCTTCCCATTAGGTAAAATAATTGTTGGTGTAGAAGTAATTCCTAAATCTTTCCCTAATTTTACAATTTTATTTATTGGTGTTTCGCAATCGCCAGGGTTTTTTGGAAGCTTGTCTTTGAAGATATATTCGTTCCAAGCTTTAGCTCGGTTTTTAGCGCACCATATTTTTTGTGATTTTTCTTCAGCTTCTGGATGAATAGCTAATGGATATAAAAATGTATATATGGTTATGTTGTCCATATTGGATAACTCTTTTTTTTCAAGCCTCTTACAGTAAGGGCAGTCTACATCAGAAAAAATTGCTATTTTTCTTTTACCATCCCCCTTCACTACTTTAATTGCATCTGATAAAGGTAAATCGTTAAAATTAATGCGGGTTAGCTCTTCTAGCCTAAGCTCAGTTAAGTCAATTTTTGTTTTTGGATCTACTACACGCCCTTCAACAATTAAAAAATCAAAAGTATCATTTGTATAAATAATTTGGCTGCCAATAAATACCTCATACAAATTATTATAATCTGTTTTTTGTATGCTTTTTATAGGTAATTCTGGGTATGTTTTTTCCATAATTTTTCTTAAGGCATCATGCTCAGCAAACACGGTGTTAGATATAAAGAAGCCCAGAAAAATTGAAATAATTTTAATCACAAAATGACTTTTTATTTTTATCATGAAATTGCCTTTTTAATTAGGAAAATTTTTAAATTATCTTTAGTTTCAAGCAGATTAATTCCTCTAATTAAGAATTTATTCATAAGCCTATTTTTAGTTGAAAATGCCCACTGAAGGCCAGAAGTTAATGTGCTAAATTCATACGTGTCTATTCTACGTGACCTTTCAAATCGACGCAAAAATCCAGCTAGGCCAATATCTTTATAACGATTAGATTTCAGACATTTTTCAAAGCCAATAATATCCCTAATTCCTAAATTTAATCCCTGACCAGCAAGAGGGTGAATGGAGTGAGCTGCATTGCCCATTAACACTACTCTTTTGTCAAAAAATTTATCATTTAAAATCATTGTTAAAGGAAAATTATTTTTGTTAGAAACATTAGATATGTCTGGATAATCATTACCTATGATGCTCTTAAGTTTAATCATAAATTTTGACTCACTCATATCATTTAGTATTTCAAAACAATCATTGTTACAAGACCAAACAACTGAAAAAGTTCTTGCTGCAATTGGTAATAAAGCCAAAATACTATCTTCTAGGAAATACTGCTTCGCATTTTTTTCAATATCTATAGATGTTTCAAAATTAAAAACGATTGCATTTTGATTAAATTTTTTAATTTTTTTTCTAATATTAAGATGTTCTTTTATTTTAGAATTTGCTCCATCGCATGCTATTAACAAAGATGCGGAAAGGTTTTCTTTTCCCAATTTAATCAGAACTTGATCTGGTGAATTATCTAGAATTACTTCCTTTGGCTCTAAAAAAGTTTTAATATCTTTAGATATTAGGTTTGCTTGAATTTCTTTCATCAGCTTTTTCTCAGAAACCATATAGGCTAAGGCAGGTTGAAAAACTGAATCAGCACTAAATCTAGCTCTCGAATTCTCTCGGACAATATCAATATTCTCTATAGGATACAAGGAGTTAAAAAAAAATTTTCGTAGCCCCATTGACTTCATCCAATCTACTGATCCTGGACTTAATGCATAGGTTCTATCTGTATTATTACTAGTATTTGATTTAATTTGATAAACATCAAAACCATTTCTTTTAAGGCAAAGGCTTGTTAAGTTACCAATAACCCCTCCTCCATAAACAATGATTTTATTTAGTAATTTATTTTCCATAACTCATTTTCTTTACAAACCTTTTTTTAATTGCTGGAATAAGATCTAAAAAAGATAGCGCTATCCCCCTAATCTTATTTACACCAATAAAGTCATTCGAAAAAATTGCCACTAAAGAATCTGTAAATATTAAAATATCTTTAGTTTCTTTTTTTCTCATGTGATTAAATTTTTCAATCATTACTTTTAGCTCTAAATTAGCATCTTTTTTGATGCAATCTGACAGTACCAATGCATCCCTTATTCCTGTATTTAATCCTTGTCCAGCAACTGGGTGCATTATTTGAGCAGAGTTTCCTATAATGGCAATATTTTCTTGTGGGTACTTTGAAATAAATGATTGCTTTAAAGCAAAGGTAATTTTTTTGTCAGATAGTTTAAAATTTCCAACACGATCACCAAAATGTTTTTGGAGTGCTGTTAAAAATTCAGAGTTATTAAGCTGGCTTAATTTTTCTATTTCATCACTAGGCCCTGTCCAAACTAAAGAATATTGGCCATTAAGGTTTGGTAGTAGGGCCATTGGTCCCTTATTCGTAAATCGCTCATATGCAATATTAGAATGAGGTATATCAGTTTCTACACTCGTAACTAATGCACTATGATCAAAAAACTTATTACTTCTTTCAATACTAATACCATTAATTTCTGAGCCACCGCCATCAGCTAGCACCAGTAAATCACAATTTAATGACTTTTCTTTAGATTTATATTTGAAAATTAAATTTTGTGTTTTTTCTTTACGCGCAAATGATAGTACTTCTGTATTATAAAGAGCTTCAATATTTTTTGAATGTGATATTTTTTCTTGAAGAGCTGTAATGAGATCACCATAAGAAATAATATAGCCTAATGCCTCCTGTTCAAATTCTTCAGCCTCCAGTAAAGACCTGCCAAAAGTTCCTTTTTGACTGGTATGGATAGTTTTAATCTGGGTCAATTTGCCCTCTAAGCTATTCCATACATCAATTTTTTGTAAAATAAATTTAGTACCGTTTGATAATGCTAACGCCCTCTTATCATTCTTTGTTTGAGTCTGTGAATTTGACTCTAGAAGTAACATTTTAGATGATTGTGATTTATTTAATAAAGCAAATATTGTCCCAACTGGGCCTCCACCAATTATTGCAATCGAGTTATTCATTTAAACTACCTATTAAATCCTCCAAGTCCCCAATCTCTTTGGGAGCATTCGCACTTAGCACTTTGTTTCCAGAAGGTGTCACCAAAATATCGTCTTCGATTCGGATACCAATCCCCCAGAACTCTTTGGGCACATTACTATTAGGTTTGATATAACAACCAGGCTCAACAGTTAAAACATTGCTATCCTTAAACTTTATAGGTCTTGAGTCTTTTTCATCTAAGGATTTATCAAAATATTTACCAGTATCATGAACATCCAAACCAAGCCAATGGCTAGTTTTATGCATAAAAAACTCTTTATAAAGTTCTTTTTCAAACACCTCATCATGGGATGCTTTCAATATCTTTAAATCAATCAGTCCATTAACAATTTCCTCAGTAGCTGCTTTATGTGGGTCATCAAAATAGTTACCAGGCATAACCTTACTAATAGCCTTTTTTTGCGCACTAAGAACAATCTGATATATATCTTTTTGTGGTGAGGTAAATTTTCCATTAATTGGATATGTTCTCGTAATATCAGAAGCATAGCTTTCTAGCTCACACCCCGCATCAATTAATAACAAATCCCCATCTTTTAGCAGACTATTATTACCAACATAATGGAGGGTGCATGCATTATGACCACCAGCTACAATTGAGTTATAGGCAGGATGCCTTGCGCCATTTTGCAAAAATTGATTTAATATTTCCCCCTCAATTTGATACTCAAATTTGCCAGGCTTTGTTATGCCCATTGCATATTTGTGTGCTTGAGCGGCAATATTAGCTGACTTCTGCATAATACTAACCTCACCATCGCTTTTTAAGCATCGCATATCATCTAATATCCTGCTTAAATCAGAGAACTCATCCTCAATACCTTTTTTTCCGGCCCAGTTTTGTAAATTTTTTATGTTCTTAATTGCGCAATTTGATGGGGTCATTGAAGGTGTGCAGTAAATATTTTTTTTAGAGATATAGCTTTTTAAGATCTTAGGGGCTATTTTATTGATTTCCTCAAGCGAATAAGTCTCATCAAATAAAAATTGTTTTGCTGCTTCTTTAGGCCCATAAATGTATCCATTCCATATCTCCTTACTTATATCTTTAGGCTTACAAAAAAGAATGGACCTAGGCCGATCACCGCCTACTATAAAAATCACTGCTTCTGGCTCAGGAAAGCCAGATAAGTAATGAAAATAACTATCAGACCGAAATGGGTAATCACAATCTCTATTTCTTGAAGATTCGTCTGAATTAGAAATTACAGCTACGGCATTTCCTAGCATATCTGCTAATTTTCTTCTTCTTTTTTGAAATTCTTTATAAACATCCATATTTAATCTCTTTTATTTATAATCTTAAGTCTTTCAGGAGTACCAATGTCTGACCAAATTCCTTTAAATAATTCACCTTTTATTAAGGAATTAGATATGGACTCCTTAAGCAGAGGGAATAGTTTCATTTTCACTCCTGCTTCCATCTCAACAAAAAACCTAGGATGATAAACAGCAATACCAGAAAAAGTATACAAAATTTCAGAATTGAGTGCCAAGCAATTATCTTCTAACAATCCAAAATCACCAACTTGATTGTGCTCCGGATTTCCCACAAGAACTAAATATCCATCACTACTATTATTTAAATTAATTATTCGTAACTTTGCATAGTCAAAATTTGAAAAAATGTCAGCATTTATGACCGCAAATGGATCATTACCAAGTAATGGTAACGCCTTCTTAATGCCTCCTGCTGTTTCTAAGATCGGGTTTTCTTCTGAATAAGTAACTTTTAATTGCCACCTGGAGCCATCCCCAACAAAATCTTTAATTATTTCAGACAAATAACAAACATTAATTACGATATCCTCAAAACCTGTAGCCGATAATTTTTCAAGATGCCATTCGATTAAAGGCTTTCCTCTAACGCTTATAAGTGGTTTAGGTTTATCTATAGTGAGATATCCCATTCTTTCTCCTCTCCCAGCAGCTAAGATAATTGCTTTCACTTAACTAATAACCTTATCTAAAATTTTCCTTAAAGGATGGAGGTTTTTATATCTCTCAGATGTGAGCATTAAATACTTTTCAACTAAAGGTATGTCTTTAAGGTACTGATCTTTTTTATCGCGAATTGATAACCTTGAAAATATCCCTAGAATCTTTAAATGTCTCTGGACTCCCATCCATTCAAAATCTTCATAAAAGCCTGAGAAATCTTCGTTTTTTATCAAACCTGCTTTTTTTGCCTTTTCCCAATATCGAACTGCTTGATCTAATACAAAGTCTTCGTCCCATTCTATATATGCATCTTTTAGGAGTGAAACAAGGTCGTATGTCAAAGGCCCTTCAACTGCATCTTGATAATCTAATATACCCGGCTCACCTTCCGCTATGAACATTAAATTACGGCTATGATAATCCCTGTGCACAAAACACTTATTTTGTGTGAGAATCTTTTTTGAGATAAATGAAAAAATATTATTCAATAAAGCTTGATCTTCTAAGTTAAATTTTTTTAACTTTGTAAGATACCATTCTGAAAATAGTGCCATCTCGCTTACTAATAAATCCTCTGAATAATCCTGGAGTCCTTGACTATCAACTTTAGTTTGCATTTTCAATAAAGAATGAATTGCTTTAGGGTATAGCTGATGGGAATTGTTATTATCGAGAACATCTAAAAAAGTTTGGCTTCCAAAATCAGTCATCAATATAAATCCTAATTCAGTATTGAAAGAAATGATTTTAGGTGAGTTAATCTCTGCAGCAACAAGCTTATCGGTTATATTTACAAATTGATCTATTCTTTCTAATTGAGGGGGCGCATCCATCAAAATGTAAGTTTTATTATTGGAAACGACTCTAAAATAACGCCTAAAACTAGCATCAGAGGATGCAAGATATAACTTAAACTCTTGATTTAGCTGAGTTTTAATCCATTTTTTTATAACTTCTATTCTATCCACAACGCCCTCGTTTAGTCACAAATAATCTGTTTTTTAAAACTACTTGAGTTATAATCCATAACCCACTGATTTATATTAGCTTTATATAAAAATATAATAAATGAATATATTAAAAATGACTATATCAGGTTTAGATTTAATACGATGACCTCATCCTTAAAAAATTATTTTATGGTTTTCTTAATGCTATTTTTAAATAGTACGCTTTCCTATGGGGAAGAACAATTAAGTGATGATGACCTTTTGATAGAGGGGGATGCTATTGAGAATACTTTAGATCGAAAATTAAAGGCCTCAGGAAATGCAGTTCTAAAAAAAGGTGGGAAAATAATCAAAGCAGATCTTATAGAATATGACCAAGTCTCTGATGAGCTATATGCTATTGGTAATATAAATATTGAAGGGGGTGGAGGCTCATTAACTGGCTCCTCGATAGAGCTTTCTATCAAAGAAAATATAGGATCTATACCGAATGCAACATTCTCATCAACTATAAACAAATCAAATAGTAGTTTCAACAATAAGTTACGTGGCTCAGCCAAGATGCTTTTTTTAGAGGGTGAGGGGAAGAAAAGACTTCAGAATGCCTCCATTACAACATGTGAAGCGGGACAAGATGACTGGTTCATTAAAGCATCAGAAATTGGAATAAATGATAATTCACAAACAGTTAATGCCAAGGATGCAAAGCTGGAATTCAAGGGAATTCCAATATTATATTCGCCTTTAGTTAACTTTTCTTTTAATGATGAAAGAAAATCAGGCTTTTTAGCCCCCTCTGTTGGAACAACATCGCGGAGTGGTTTTGAATCGTCAATACCATACTACTTTAATCTCTCACCAACTAGTGACGCCACATTGACGCCAAGATATTTAGGTAAGCGAGGCTTTCAAATGCAGGGTGAATATAGGTATTTAGATAAAAACTATTCTGGAACAAGTAATCTAGAGTTTATGAATAAAGATAATTCTAGTAATAGAAAAAATCGATATTATGGGAAACTTCATCACACACAAAACCTAACTGACAATATTACTGGCGGATTTAGAATAGAAAAAGTTTCAGATGATAATTATTTTTCAGATATGTCGTCATTAATATCAGCTACTAGTACGATTAACTTGCCTCAAGAAGCATATCTAAATTATACATCAGAGAAATTTGATGTTAATTTTATTGCGCAAAGATTTCAAAATTTGACACCTACTAGCTCGCCGTATGAAAGGCTTCCGAGTATAACCGTCGATCATTCGGATGAATATGAGAATCTTGACGGTTTTGCAAGCTATGAAACAAACCTTAATATGTCCTTAACACAATTTGAAAGAAATCATAATTTCGTTACCTCAGCAACTGATAAAAATATATCAGGAACGAGATTTATTTCACGACCCAGTATAGCTATACCATTTGAAAAAAGTTATGGTTATATAAAACCTAAACTTACAATGAATTTAATGAGTTACGAGCTTGAAGGTGGCTCAACTGATTCAAAATCAATGGCAATTCCATCGCTTTCAGTAGATGGCGGTGTTTATCTCGATAAAAAATTAACCTTGGGTGGGACAAGTTTTATTCAAACCTTGGAGCCAAGGATTTTCTATTCCTACACTCCGTTCAGAAACCAAGAAACTTTACCTATGTTTGACACTGCTTTGACAGACTTAAATTTAGAAAGTTTATTTATAGACAATCAATTTGTTGGTGGGGATAGGGTTATGGATTCCAACCAATTTACAATTGCTGCTACGACAAGATTTATAGATGATAGTGGCTATGAAAGGCTGAATTCTACCTTAGCGCAAAGGTTTTATATGAGTGATAGAAAAGTATTGAAAGAAGCTCAATTTCTAAACTCAGTAGCACAAAGTGATTCCTCGGACTTATTCCTAACTGCAACTGCTTATATAAACAAAGCTTTAAAAGTTGATAGTGCAATTCAATATAACCCAGATGAAAGTGTAACTAACAGAGCCACTTTAAGAACTCGTTATTCACCTCAACCAGGAAAGTTAATAGATGTAAGTTACAGATTAATTAGAAATCTTACAGCTAGTGATAATGATATTAAACAATTCAATATAGCAGGCCAATGGCCATTAGGCGGAGGATGGTCCTCAATTGGACGCTATAACTATGATATAAAAAAATCTAGTGCAGTCGAATCGCTTGGTGGCGTTGAGTACGATGGTGGATGCTGGGCTTCACGAATAGTTTTAAATAGATTGTCATTAGCTACAACTGAGAAAGCAAACTACACGCTATTCATGCAGATTGAACTTGGGGGATTAGGTTCTTTAGGCTCAAGCAATGATGCAAATTTATTTGATGTATTAGATAGAAATGTGCCAGGCGCATCTTTTGCATCAGGAATTCCAGATCAATATAGAAAAGAAAACCTAAATTAATGAGCAAAAAAATTTATTTAGTTTTATTTTATTTTTTAACCCTGTTTCAAGCAAACACAAATCTATTATTAGCAGATACAAAATATAAAGAACTCGATAGGGTTGTAGCTATAGTAGAAAAAGAAGTTATTACTGAATTAGAGCTCAAAAATGCAATAGATAGAGTATTAAAACTTTCAGAAGGAAAAGATATACCTGAAGAACAATATCAAGAATTAGTTAAGGCTAATGTTTTAGATAAACTCATTCACAAAAGCTTAATTGAGCAATATGCAGCTCAATCTGGATATACTGTAGATCAAAAAAAGATAGATGCATTTATAGCAAAAATTGCAAAAAAAAATAACATGACCATCGACAAATTAAAAAATGATATTACCAATCAGGGGATGAAATTCAGTGATTTTTTAGATAATATCCGCTATGAATTACTCCTTAAGCAAATAAAAAATAAAGAAATTAGTACAAAAATTAATATTTCTAACTTCGAAATAGACTCTCAAATACGAAAAAATGCAGTACGTAATCCAGATATTTTTAATTTATCTCATATATTAATAAAAAATTCTAGTGGGGCCTCAGTTTCTGAAATAGAAAATAACCAATTAAAAATTATGCAAGTTTACAAAATATTATTATCAAAAAAAAGTTTTGAAAATGTAGCCAAAGAATATTCAGACGATTCGACAGCTGAAAATGGAGGAAATATTGGCTGGAAAAAAGCACAAGAACTACCTGACTTATTCAATGAACAAATAGCTAAAATTGATGTAGGAGAGATAACTAAACCTTTTAAATCTCCAAGTGGTTTTCATATACTAAAGATAAATGAAAAAAAAGGAATTAAAAAGCAGAAAGTCTTAATCAAGCAAACAAAATTACGCCATATCATTATCAAGCAAAATGAAATTACTCCAGAAAAAGAAATAATAAAAAGATTGAATCGATTTAAAAATTTAATTATTGATGGAAGTAAAACATTTGAAGACTTAGCAAAAGAATATTCAGAGGATGGTTCAGCTGCAGATGGTGGAGATCTTGGGTGGGTTAGCCCAGGAACAACCTTACCAATTTTTGAGAGTACCTATGATAGTTTAAACATCAATGCTATTAGTGATCCAATTAACACCCCTTTAGGATGGCATATACTTCAAGTAACTGACAGGAGAGATAATGATCTAACTGATGAATCGTTTAAATACTCAGCTAGAATGCAATTAGTCAACCAAAAAACTGAAATGATCTTTAAGGACTGGATAAAGCAACTAAGAGATCAATCACTTATTGATATAAGAATAATCCAAGATTGAAAAAAGATAATATAAAAATCTTAATTCTTTCAGGTGAGCCAGCAGGCATTGGTTTAGATTTGTGTATAAAATTAGCTTACCAAAAATTCCCTGCTGTAATTACTATCTTAGCTAATCACAATGCAATTTTAGATAGAGCTAGACTTCATAACAAAAAAATAAAAATATTGGCGGAGCCTATTTTGCATAAAGGCAATGGCGGATTACATGTAGTCAACGTTGATTTTTCTAAAAATGTATTGCCTGGCGTACTAGAAAAATTAAATTCATTGGCACAATTACAAGTAATTGATTTTGCTGTGGATGAATGTATGAAAAAAAATTATGATGCTCTTGTTACCCTTCCTATACACAAGAAAATACTTTCCTCCAAGATAAAAAAATTTACAGGGCATACAGAATATATCTCAGAATTATGTGGCACTAAAAATAAAGAAGTTATGTTGCTCGTAGATAATAAAAAGTTAAAGGTAGCATTAGTAACTACCCATATTGCATTATCAAAAGTTGCTTCATCAATTACGAAAAAAAAGTTAGAGCAAACAATAAGAACACTAGACAATGATTTAAAAAATAACTTTAAAATTAAAAATCCAAGAATAACTATTACAGGTCTTAATCCTCACGCTGGGGAAGATGGTGAATTCGGGAATGAGGAAGAAAAAATAATAACCCCAATAATTAAGAAGCTAATTAAAGAAGGTTTAAATTTAATAGGGCCAATTCCTGCTGATACCGCATTTACAAAAAAATATATTAAGAATACAGATAGCTTTCTATCAATGTACCATGACCAGGGACTAGCACCCTTCAAAGCTCTTGCTTTTAATAATGGAGTTAATACTACATTAGGGCTTCCAATAATTCGAACCTCAGTCGATCATGGAACTGCCTTAGACATGGTCGGAACAAAAAAAATTAATAGCTCTAGCTTCTTTGAATCTATCTCTTTAGCAATAAAGCTAGCTAAAAATAAAAAAAAATGATTCGTGCAAAAAAAAGATTTGGTCAAAACTTCTTAATTGATCAACAAGTAATCAAAAAAATTTTGAATTCAATAAACCCTGACAAATCTAAATCTGTTCTTGAAATAGGTCCTGGACTTGGAGCATTAACAATACCACTTTTGACTAAATTAAATCATATTAATGTAGTTGAAATTGATACAGATATGGTTGAGTTTTTAACAAAAGAAATACCTGCTACTAAAATAACCATTCATCAGGAAGATATTCTAACTGTCGAGGAGGTTCGATTTTCAGATTATAATTTGATTGTAGGAAATCTACCTTACTATATATCAACCCCCATTCTTCTTAAATTAGCAAAGATAAAAAAAAATGATGCAGGTCTTTTCTTTATGTTGCAAAAAGAAGTAGCTGAAAGAGTTTCAGCTAAACCATCAACAAAGGCTTACGGACGATTATCTGCAATATTACAATATTTTTTCAGCGTAGAGCTTCTATTTGATATTCCAGCTGAAGCTTTTAAGCCAATACCAAATGTCACATCATCTTTTGTTAAATTTACTCGAAAAAATTTACAGGATCTAAATGCGATAAACGATGACAACTATGAGAGGGTAATTAAGTTAGCCTTTCAATACAAAAGAAAGACATTAAAAAATAACTTCAAAGGCATTCTTGATGATTCTGACTTTTTAAGCCTAGATATTGACTCAAAAATGAGAGCTGAAACCCTTTCTGTAGATAATTTCGTAAATATTGAAAACTATTTAAGCCAAAGAAAATTATCGTTTTGATTGCTGTTATAATTTTTAATTTGTTGGAACAAAGTCTATGCAAATAATTCTATTAGGGGCTCCTGGAGCAGGTAAAGGGACCCAGGCAAATTTTTTAAAATCAAAATTTAACATCCCCCAGATTTCAACTGGGGACATGTTGAGGTCTGCTGTGACCAATAAAACAGAACTTGGAATTTCAGCAAAAGATTATATGGATCATGGACTTTTAGTACCGGATGACTTAATAATTAATCTTGTTAAATTAAGAATTAAAGAAATAGATTGTAAGAATGGCTTCTTGTTGGACGGTTTTCCAAGAACAATTCCCCAAGCTCAAGCAATGAAAGATGCAGGTATTTACGTTAACTATGTTGTTGAAATCCAAGTTCCTGATAGCGATATCGTTGAAAGGCTGAGCGGAAGAAGAATACACCCCGAATCTGGAAGGATTTATCACATAAAGCATAATCCTCCCAAAATGGAAGGGAAAGATGATGCTACTGGTGAATCGCTTGTTATTCGCGATGATGATATAGAGCAAACAATACTAGAAAGATTAGCGACTTACCATAAACAAACAGAGCCGTTAGTATCTTTTTATTCTGATTGGTCAAAAAAAAATATATCGAATAAACCAATATTTATTAATATTGATGGCACTAAGTCGCCAGATCAAGTTAACCACGATTTAAATGAGAAATTATCCTAATCATGACTGCTGAATACCAATTTAAAAAAATTGAAGCAAAAATACAAGCCAAATGGGATTCCTCTAATTCTTTTGTGGCTTCTGAGGATAGCGAGAAACCTAAATTCTACGCACTATCGATGTTTCCATACCCTAGCGGTAAATTACATATGGGTCACGTAAGAAACTATACGATTGGTGACGTTATTTCTAGATATAAGAGAATGAATGGGTTTAATGTTCTTCAACCAATGGGTTGGGATTCCTTTGGTTTGCCTGCAGAAAATGCAGCAATTAAAAATAATACGGCGCCTGCGAAATGGACAAATGAAAATATTAAGCATATGCGCACACAGCTTAAGCAACTGGGGCTTTCAATTGACTGGGATAGAGAAATCTCAACTTGTAATGTTAATTATTACAAATGGGAGCAATGGCTTTTTATTCAGCTATATGACAAAGGCTTAATCTACAAGAAAACTTCTATGGTTAATTGGGACCCAGTCGATAAAACTGTACTCGCTAATGAACAAGTTATAGATGGGAAAGGTTGGCGATCAGGTGCTGAAGTTGAAAGAAGAGAAATTCCACAATATTTTATGAAAATTACTGATTATGCTGATGAGCTTCTTGAGGGTCTTGATGATTTAGATGCATGGCCTGATCAAGTTAAGACAATGCAAAGAAATTGGATTGGAAAAAGTAGTGGGTGTGAAATAACTTTTGATCTTGATAAGTCTGATGAGGTGATAAAAGTATTTACAACAAGGCCTGATACTCTTATGGGGGCAACCTATCTAGCTATAGCGCCTGAGCATAAGATTAGTCAT
>Ga0114998_10002724_pt1 | contig 13263 bp, 5 predicted proteins | sample ArcticOcean_MG_C_5_FD_87044 | JGI IMG/M metagenome (GOLD analysis project Ga0114998, IMG submission 87044) | Marine microbial communities from western Arctic Ocean - ArcticOcean_MG_CB4_138 | ecosystem: Environmental > Aquatic > Marine > Oceanic | place: Arctic Ocean: Canada Basin | collected...
AAAAAATCGAAATCATTTTTGAAAATCATCACAAAAATATCGCAGCGCGCATACGCCGCACGCTAACAAGAACACTTAAGAAACATAAATCCAAAGAACGAATCCATCGCTCTCGAGTCCGTTTAAATCGTTTTGTTCTTTAGTAGGAGTTTTTTTCGGTGAAGTTCTAGCGCAGCACGCATCGGATTCAGAGTTCTTTTTTATTCAAAAATGTCATCGATAGTAAGGAGAACGACCAGAGGAAAGGCGAAGGCTTTGATCGATTTATCGAACGTCAGTAACAGGAACAAGAGGAAACAGGCCGAGAGTGATAATAATAGCAGAGAACTTAACGTAAGCGCTCCTGATTCGAGACCTGCGAGGTTAACCGCGTCTTTAGTGATCGACATGTCGGCCTCGAGGGAACAAGAGCGTGGACAAAAACAGGCCGTCGTCTTGGAAAACGTGAACAATAAATCGTCTCAACCTCCAACGCAGAAGAAGAAGAAGAAGAAGAAGATGACGAGAAAGAGACAAACGATAACAATAAAAGAAGAAGAAGAAGAAGAATATAAGGAAGATTTCGAGTTAGAGTGCGAGGAGAAGTTTCCGAAGAAACAGAGAGGTATGGTTTCGTTCGCCGCGCGGCTCGATGAGATTTGTTTTTTTTCTTTTCTTTTCGTTTTTCAAATTCAAAATTATTTGAATTTTTTTGTTCCTTCTCTCCCTTTGGTGTTAATTTTATACAGAGCGCGATGACGACATTTTTCTTACGCGTATATACATGTATTGACGTTTATGAATTTTATTTATTGAAGACAACGAACACGGTGGTCGAGAGACTGCGACTGCGACTGCGACGACTTTGATGAAAGAGAAAGAAGTAGGAACGACGACGACTGCTTCGGCGCACGGGTCAACGGCGACGTTGGCTGAATATTCATATTTTCCGTTTTCAAACGAAGGCGGACGAAGAAGGACTGAGTATAGGTATCAATTAGAGCCGTACGTGAAATATGGGCAGTTGTTTAACCCTGCAATGAGACAGCAGACAATAAATTGGATGTATAAGAGATCTCAAAGATTAGGAATGGCACCGGAGACGTTCCATTTGGCCGTGAGATATTGCGATACGTTTTTGAGCAAACGCGAATGCGAGCAGTTTTTGCAAAAGAACGGCAACGGTTCTGAGCCGTTACCTGCGAAAGCTATCGAGGATTTAGTCATCACTAAGGGAGACAAAACAGCTGTCGGTCTCGATGCAGTTTTTGAGAATTGTATGCGCAAGAACAGCAGTAGCTATGGTGATGAAAGTATTCGCTTCAGCGCGCGTGAAGCCGAGGGCGATTCGGACTTTGTCGATTTTGGAGGTTTAACGCCAGTTTTCCCATTAGGCGACGACATCGTGAACCAGTTGTGCAACAAGCTCAAGCGTTTAGGCGCTACTTGTTTGTTCGTTGCGGCTAAAATTGTCGAAGTCAATCCGCCATGCGCTGGAACAGTAGCCGAACAAACGGAAGTAAGCACGTTTAACAGAAGTCAGCTCTTACTCGCCGAAAGAGCTTTGTTGCGCGAGTTGGATTTTATGTTATACAGACCAAATCCGAGAGCGTTTTTGGATGCATACATCGATGTCGCGCACAGAAAAGTGGCAAAAATATCGCTCGAGGAAAGAATCAAAGAATCTGACGCGAAAATAAACGCGAAGAAGAACAACGTATACAAAGCGAGAAACGCGAGTTTGAAGACTTTACTTGAAGGACATAAGAAAAAAGTAGAAGAGTTTTGTGAGTTGACCGTTGATTTGGCCGTGCTTTCACAACAACATTTACGTTTTCAACCAAGTGTTTTAGCAGCATCTGCTCTTGCGTTAGCGCTTGAAGATGAATGGCACCTTTCGTGGGATAGCGAACACATGGAGTGCATGGTCGAGTTGACCGGGTACACGTTCGCGGATCTCGCAGAGTGCAGTAAATGGTTGTTAGCGGTATTGAAAAGCGCAAAAGAGGCAGAGTTAATTCAACAAGACGGCTTAGCTGGACAGCGTTGGTATTCCAAGGTTCACGCGAACGAGAAATACCGCGAGGTTATCGACCGCGTGACTGACCCGAAGCGACCTCATATGAAACGACTCGAAGGCGCGTTCGATTGGCCAGATTTTGAACAGTGCCCTTTTACAGTCAATGGCGTGAAGGAGACGACGATGTAATATAACTTATTAATTTGCATATGAAAAGAATAGAATACAGTAGGTATAGAATCTATTTAATAGTAGAGTGAGAGAGAGAGAATGGTAATGTGTGAGCAGAGAATATTTTAGAAATAAATAGAGAGAGAGCGCGAGAGGAGAGAGAGAAACTGGTGAGAGTGAAGTCTAGAGACGGCGACTTCAACAAACACAAACACACACGAATATAATGAGAGATCGCGAAAGCTGATTTCAAAACCATATATAAATAGGATAATTAAATTGCGAACAACAAAGCAAAAACGAACGTTGAAATAAAAATTGTATTAGCTAAACCAGCACATCGCGCATATCGTCGTCATTGTTTGGATTTTATATGTTATATAGTACATTATATTTATGAGAGTCGCCACTACTACTAACTACTTGTTTGTGCGAGACAGAGACAGCAGAAGCAGCGGCAAACTATTTCAACATGCTCACTCCACTGGCTAACAAAGCCGAGGCTATGAAAGCGCGAACGCCAGTCTCTGGAATATCTAAAGCAATATTTCTAGCCGTAAAATAAGAGCATCCCATCGCGCATCCGGCTAAGATCGACGCGGTTCTTAATTTAATATTACCAGCCGCGTAATGCTGCGCGCCGACTGCAATATTCGTTAATAAAGTACACATCAACGCCGTAGCAGCAATTCTATGAACTTCCATGTCGGTCTCTGCCGATAAATACGAAGTCACTAACACGCCGCCGCCGATACCGACGGTGCCTTGAATTAATCCAACGGCTATTCCTAAATATACGTACTCTCGTTCGTTATACAAGACGTCGAACCAATTACCGTTATGTTTATAATATCGTTCCATGAACTGTTGCCGAACAATTTCGTACACGTTACCAGTTGGTTGTTGAAAATGTCCTTCACTATCCGGCGCCGATGACATTATCCCGTTATCTAACAAAGCTTTCCTAATCCTCTCTTTTTCTTTTATTTCTTGTTCCGTAGGTTCATAAGTATCATCTTTTGTTTTCTTTATTAACACGGAAGGCGCGCATAAGATCAAAGCACCACCTAGCATCCTACGCATTTGCGGCCCCGATATATGTTTCGCGAATTGTTGTCCAATCGGCGTCGAACACGCTCCGGCGAAACCGACGGTTATCGCGCACGGCAAATCCGTGACTCCCTTTTGCGCGTACGCCAAGCTCCCTGCCGCGGTAGCGCCAGTCACCGCGGCTACAGTCGTGCCAATGATATCTTTCGCGTTGAACCCTAGCCTCGATAACGCCGGCACGAACACGACCGCTCCGCCTAGGCCAGTGATTGCGGATACCATCCCAGCGAATGAGCCAGTTATTGCAGAAAAAGTAGCCCTCTGCGCCGGCGTAGTTAACTGAATATACGCCTTCTTCGCCACTTCCCTGCCTATTTGTTGAGATTTTGTCATTCTTATTCTTATTATTATCTATATTGTTAAGAAGATAATCAAACGCGACTTGATGATGATGTTGATGCCGTTGCTGTTTTTGATTACGATGATGGGCTCAGAGAACAAAAAGCAATCCCTCTCTCTCTCTCTCTCAGCTAATAACTCGTACGTTAACTTTATTGGATCACTATTTATTGAAATATAACGAGCACGAACAGTAATAAGATCTATCTATGTATATCTATATATATTTATATATATAGATATAGATATTTAATTGAGACTTACTATAAAAAGGAGAATAAATTCTGCCGACGATGAAATCGAAAAGGACAGGAGGAGGAATCTGCAGCAGGTCTGCTTGGGTCTAAAAAAGACGTTTCAAAAAAAAACCGGTCTAAAAAAGACGTTTCAAAAAAATCTGGTCTAAAAAAGACGTTCCAAAAAAAGCAGCACGTTTCAAAAGGATTCAAACGAATGCAATCCTCTCTACACAATAATAACGCGACGAGAGCTTTTTGAGCATAGGACCGTTTACACGCGCAAAATATCGCACGAACAGAAGAAAATGGGGTACGTCTTTAAACACTCTCTGCGTCTGAGCCGCTGATGATATCCGCCCTTTGTCTGTCTCTGTTTTGTTCCGTCGTGTTCCTTCATAGACGAACGATTTTGGGCCGCCTTCTTAATCTGTTCTCAGTTCTGGCGAATTACTGAAACTCGATTTCAAAAAAGAAATCCGTAGTCGCGTGGTCGATGATTGGACAGAAATTACGTGCACAACGCGTGCGAACGAAAGTAGACGCAGAGTGATCGCTGGTTTCGCTGGTTGTTTTTTTTTGAGTGCGTGCGCGTGTGTGTGTGTGTGTGTATAAGCGCGCGATTTGGAAGATAGAGTTAGAGAGATATGTTTTTTTTTAAATCGTGTGCGTGTGTGCCGTGTCACCCTTTTTACTAACAAAAAAATCTTTCGTCCACGAATGCAGGTGTTGCGGGAAGAAAGAAACCGATGGAGAGGAGGACCCGCACGGCGGGGATGATTTCATCGAAGGCGGTAAGAGAAGATGTACGGACGTCTTGTTCTTATTGATCTTCGTCTGCTTTTGGGTCGGGATGTTAGCCGTCGGCGGCTACGGATTCGCCAACGGCGACCCGGCTTTGTTAGTCATGGGTACGGATTACGAAGGCGTTTTATGTAACGAAAAAGGTACTGGAATCGCCGGTACTGGCAGTAATAACACTGTTGATAATACTGGTTTGAAAGTGAGATATTGGGCGAACTTTTTGGAAGTTTTAGCAGTCGCGCAGAGCTCTTTAATATCCGCCGCGACGATCTCCTCGACGTTTTCTTCTTCAACGTATACTTTGGCCGATGCGAAATCGATGTGTATTGATTCGTGCCCGCAACCGAATACTGATGGAACCGTGAAATGGTTTTGTGATTACCCGGAATCGGGTAATTATGAAGCCTCGTTGACTAAGGACGCGTGGACTTTAGCGAACGGGGACGTGTTCACTTTCTTAACGGCTTCCGAGAAATTATCTTCCTATGCTTTACAAGGTCCGTGCTATCCAGTGTTGATCCCAACCGTGAATACGTACTTTTCGTGCAATTATTACGGTAACTTCTCGCAAGCATCGTTCGATGCGTTTGTTACCATGGGCGGTACAAACTTTTATTCCGATTCGAGTTATTCGTCGTTTTCAACCGTAACGGACATGGTCGAATCGATTAATTCTGAAGTCACTTCTTACATCGCTGGTCCAATGGAACGTTTCCAAAGATATATTGATGATTTTGTAACGGCTAAGAACGTTCTCGGTGCCGCAGCTGGTATCTCAATCGCTTTTTCGTTGATTTGGTTAATCGTCTTGAGATATTTCACGACTTTATTTTGCTGGGGCACGGTGTTTGGCGTGAACTTAGGGTCAATCGCGGTTACTTTATATTTGGCCTTGAAATCTGGTTTAATCGGTTCCGATCAAGTCTCTTCGATCATTGACAAAACCGGTGTCGACTCTACTGCTGTTACGTCTTCGTCCTTTTTGGACCCATCTTCAGAGAACGAAGAAGTTTTGAAAATCTGCACTTACATCATGGCCGCGTTCACTTGCATCTTTTTCATCTTTACTTTGTTGATGATTAGACGATTAAAAGTCGCCGTTGCGTGCATTAAAGTCTCAATCTCTGCCTTTGCCGCGGTACCGTCTTTGATTTTCTTCCCTTTAATTCCATGCATTGCGATGTTATTATTGTTCCTCTATTGGGTCTTTGCCGGGGTATATTTGATGTCTTGCGGTGACCAAAAACTTCAAACGTGCGTTCATCCGTTCCCTTCATCTGAAGCTCACGGTTGCGGTGTTGAAACTGAATGGAGCAGAGAATTGCAATACATGCTTTTGTATCACTTCTTTGGTTTCTTGTGGGGTTCGCAATTCATCATTGCTATTTCATACTTGTGCGTCGCGTACGTCTTTGCGAAGTTTTATTGGTCCGGTGCCGATAAAATGGGCTTAGCGCCTTTGCTCGTCGCCATGAAGCGCATGCCGTTTTACCACTCTGGCTCGGCCGCTTTTGGTTCGTTCTTAATTGCAGTCATGCAATTCATTCGCATTTGCATGCGCGTTATCATGCATGGATTGAAGAAAATTGGAAGAGATTCAAAGTTATGGTCAGTTCTGGGCTATTTAATCGAATGTTGCCTATGGTGTTGCCAAAAAGTCATCGAATTCATAAACAGAAACGCGTATATCATGATTGTCATCGATGGGAACTCGTTCTGCTGGTCAGCGTTCCAAGCGTTGAAATTATTAATCGCAAACGTCTTGTCCGTTGCCGCGATTAACATCGTCGGCGACTTATTATTGTTCTTAGCGAAGCTCTCCGTTTCGTTAGGATGCGCGTTCTTGGCGTTTGTGATGTTGAACACTGACGAATACACTCAAGGCGATAACGCGATTTCGTCTCCAGTTCTAATCTGTTCAGTCATTGCAATCTTCTCGTATTCAATCGCGGCAGTATTCATGGGCATCGTCGAAATGGGTATCGATACGACTTTGTTATCCTATTGTAGAGACATGGAAAAGCACGGCGGCGTTCCGCAATACGCTCCGGAGACTTTACAGAAAGCCTTAGGAATCGCCGGCGAAGTGCAAAAAGCTGAGGAGGACCGTAAAGCGCAACGAGCTGCACAAAAGGCGGCTAAAGCTTCTGCCTAAGTTCAAACGCGCTCGTACGCGCGCGCTCGTGTTCCTAACTCTACTATCGTTAGCGCTTCAACATTTGATCGGTGAAAACTCTCATGATTACTATTTACTCTCATACAGTATATATCTATCACATATCTATTACTGAGTACATAAACATTCTCTATCTCATCCACGACATATTCACTGACTGTAAAGAAAAAATGTGTTGCGCACTCGGCGGCGCTGACTTGACCTTTTGCCTCTCTGTTTGACCTTTTCACTAGCTTTTTTAAGCAGGTTGATGATTGGGACAAAAAATAGGCGAAGCACCTTTTGCAAGCCAGCAAGCGCGAAAACAGTAATTTTCATTAGCAGCAAGTTTTGGAATATTTTCTCTCGTTTTGACACGTTTTCAGCTCGGCACTTTTCTCTCTCGCTCTGCTTTGGACCATTTGCTCGTTCTGAATGGATCAAAACGAGCTCTCGCGTAAGAGGTAGGACTGCGGCACGCGCTTTATTCTGTTTTGCTTCATCGCGCTCGCTCTTTTTTTTTCGCACTCGCGCGTTTTTGGAACGCACACGAATTTCGATGATTTTGGTTTCCCGTAGTTTTTAAACGACCTTCGTCGTTTTAATTCTTCTTCTGCTTCTTCTTCTTCTGCTTCGCGAGAGATCGAGGAAACTATCGCAGAGAAGGGCTTTGATGATGATCGCAGAGACTTTGAATTTCGATTAAGAGAGCGATTAAGAGCGCGATTAAGAGAGAGAAAATGTTGGTTTTATAGAGGACGCACTGTTCGTTGTTGTTGTCTCTTTATTCGTCAAGTTTCTTTTGGTGCCCAAAGGGCGGCAGCGAGAAATACGCTAACGCAGTTATCTTTTCTCTTTTTGATCCCTTTTATGATTAAACATGAATCGAAACGAACGACAGGCAGCGAGAGCAATTCAAGGCCTTAGTGAAGAAGAATTTCGTACTGAAGCGAAGGGGGCTATGGTGTTGTTCCGTTTTCGAGCTCTTAGTACCGACGGTCTTCGTCGCGTTGATGTGCCTACCGAAGTCGTTAGTGAAGGACGAGAAGAACACGGATGTTTTATACAGAGAGCACTCTTTAGGTGGAGGCTGGAACTTAGATGGACAGAGTGGGAACAGAGATGGTACGATTGAAGGCTCTGGGTGGAAGTTCACCGTGACTCCTGATACGGTCGACGCGATCGATATCGCGAGGAGGGCGTACGTTAATTTCATGTGCATGGATACGAGGACGAACGCGAACGGGCGAGATGTTTATAACGTTTCCTATCAAATTCCGAGAGTTGTTAGTATGGGGTGGAACAAACGCGCTTTGAAAAACACAAGCGATGAAGGTTTGTTATCGGATGATATCGATGTAAGGTTTGCGAGCGAATTTTTGTTAAATAAAAGCGCGGAGTTTGCTTTTTATGCCGGGAAGACTGAGGCCGAGGAAGATTGTAGTGATTTATGTTTGAAAGATCAAGAAGTTGGAGGATGCTATAAACGAAGATGGTCTTCAGTTTTGAACGCGTTCGTGAAAGCGTTCGAGACAGAGGACGAAATGGCTGAATATCGATATAATCATTCCGGTACAGTTTTAGCCGAACTCGTGTTTTGGAGTTCAAATACTACGACAAAAAATAATAAAGACGACGAACGAAACGAAGATAAATCTGTGCCGATGATTTTCGATATCGACGACGATGAAACTGAATACACGATTAGGTTAAACAGAACGCATTTCGGAGGGCGAAAATCGCTCTCTAGAGCTACCGACCGAGCGTATGCCACGGAATGGCAAAGCGATATCGAGGTTACTTATTGGAAACGATTCGAAAGATCGATTCAAATCCAACAAGCCGTGGACCAGGCAATTGTGGATAAAAAAGATACATTATCTGAAGGTAAATATAGCGTACAAATAGATGCATCAATGAAACCGTTTCCGGCGGTTGGATATAATTACAACATTGGCGGTATAATCGCCGCGAGCTTTTTTGGCTTTGTTGGAACCATCGCCTTTCAATCTTCGGCGATTTTAGTCATGAAAACTATAGTCGTCGAAAAAGAATTAAAACTGCGCGAAGGCATGAAAATGATGGGCTTAACTGATTTAACATACTGGTCGAGCTGGTTATTCACGCACTGGATATCTGCCATGGTTACGGTTGTTTCCATGACGCTCGTTGGTATTTACCCTTTTGAATATACCAATCAATGGTTTCAGTTTATGTTTTACTCGGTTTGGGTTTTATCGAATATCTTGTTTAACTTTATGATCACTACGTGGTTCGATAAGAGTTTAACTGCCACGATTGTATCGCTTTTCATTTACAACCTTTCCATACAACCCGCGACTCAAGTACGAATTGTAGACCCGGACGGCTCTGGAAACTGGTTACTCTCCTGTCTTTTACCCGCTGGGGCACTGAATATGTGGGGACACATTCTCGCGCAATTAGAACTCACAAAAGATGGAATAACGGCAAAAACGTTCACGAAATCAGTCGCAGAAAATGCAAACATCAGCGCGGCGAGTATTTTTTCAATCACAATTTTCAACTGCTTCTTCTATGGATTTTTTACGTTTTACTTCGATAAAGTGTTACCGAAAGAATTTGGACAACGTTTACCGCCTTGGTTTTTGTTCACGAAATCGTACTGGTTTCCAAAGACTGAAGTAAATTTGAGAAGAAACAGTCACGTAGAAAACGATGAAGATAACAGTAACGGCGCGATCGACAAAAGTGAGTTTTACGAGCCAATTCCTCACGATAGCACGGAGTCGATTTCGGTGAAAAATTTAAGAAAGTTATTTCCAAACGGTGTTGCCGCGATTGATAATTTATCTGTTAACTTCGTTCCCGGCCAAGTTTCTGCGCTGCTCGGTCACAACGGCGCTGGGAAGACGACGACGATCAATATTCTAACAGGCGCGATGATTCAAAGTTCGGGCGAAGCTACGATTAACGGTTTCGACGTTGCGACGCAAATGTCCTCGATTCGGTTATCTCTTGGTATTTGTCCACAATTTGATGTGCTATGGCCAGTGTTGACCTGTCGCGAGCACCTGAAATTATACGCAGCGCTTTCGCAAAATCAAGTCGTCATGTCAAACTTGGATAAAGCTATCGAAGACGCTTTGAAAGAGGTAGATCTTCTGAATAAAATAGACGAACAAAGTAGAAATCTTTCTGGAGGAATGAAACGGAAATTATCGTTAGCTTGTGCATTCATTGGCGACCCTTCGATTGTGTTTCTCGACGAACCAACGAGTGGGATGGATCCGTATTCTCGAAGGTTTACTTGGGAAGTCATTCGAAAGCGAGCTCAAAGTGGAAAGACTATTTTATTGACGACCCATTTTATGGATGAAGCAGATTTACTGTGCGATAGAGTTGCAATCATGTCAGCTGGATCGTTGGCATGCGTTGGTAGTCCAGTATTTTTGAAATCAAAGTTTGGAACTGGATATACGCTAACGCTAGCGAAAGATATCGACGGTGATCTAAGAAACAACAACGGCGATAATTCTGAAAGCTATTTGACTGGTTTACAGAAGCAATATTCTAAAAAGGCTTTACACTTTGTTCGCAAGATAGTCACGGAAGCGAAATTGATTTCAGACGTTGGAACCGAAGTAACTATTTCTTTGCCTCTCGATAAAACGCATTTATTTGCAGAGCTTCTGCAGAAAATCGACGATGAGTTGCAAGCGTTAGGATTCACATCGTACGGCATAACCTGCACGACGTTAGAGGAAGTATTTTTGAAAGTCGCCTCGAAAGCTGACCATTTGAGTCTCAAGAAATCTCTATTAGAATCATCTTCCAAAAACCACGAACGCAACAATACGAATAGTATTGTCGATGAAATTTACGACGAGAGCGCGAGAGAAGTTTTCGTTGTGAATTATGAAGAAAGAGCTCAATACGTCACCGGTGGAGCGCTTTTGATCAGACAGATTCGATTTTTACTTTGGAAACGATATTTGAACTGGAAACGCACGTTGGTTACTACATTCATGCAGTTGCTTTTGCCGTGTGCTTTCTTTGCTCTAGCGCTATATATGACGACCGTTTCTTTTGAGCGAAAAATCCTCTACAAGCCAACGACGTTTGATCGGGCAACTCACGTAGACGGGCGAAATATTCTGGCAACATATAATAGCGGGGATACTGTAGCAGAATCGATCATAGGAAACTCGTGGCCAGAAAATAATGTGAGAGTAGCTGATACCTTGGGAGCACCGATGATTCCGTGCAATTGCAATTGCCCAGCTAAAAAGCAAGAAGCTTTTTTTCCAGCGCTTTCGTGCTGCTTGTACGATACCACAAAGATAGGTTTCAATCCTTACGCATGTGGAGATCCTACTGTCGCTGAAGCTATTGCCGGATTTCCGTTTACAGATGCGTCTGGAAATTGTGCGCAAAGTCCGATTCATGGTGTCAATACCCAACTTGGATCATGTGAATATCTTGCGGATAATTCCTTCGATGGAACTTTGTTGGGTTTGATAAACAATGTTCGGAAACCGTGTAACTTGCGCCCTTCTGCAGCACCGTGCGATGCAATCTGGATTAATTCTTACAACCAAACAAACGGTGTTTACGAGCACACGCTATACACCGACGTTACTGCATATCATGCTTTGGGTACGACAGTGAACGAAGCAAATACGGCAATTCTTAGACATCGCTCGGGAAATCAAAAATCGAAAATCAAGACAACTTTGGAATGGTTCGAAACGGCAAAACAGTTTAAAGATGGCGAAATTGTGGAAGAAAGTGATTCGTCTTTGGTTCTCATGTTTACAACGGTGTTCTCAGTCATGGGTGGCTCGATTTTAACCGCCGCATTTGCAGTTTTCCCCGTAATCGAAAGAGCAAATAACACGAAACATTTACAGCTCGTTTCTGGCGTCAACAAGGTAATGTATTGGCTTTCGCATTTTATCGCAGACATGTTTCAAATGGTCGTGCCTTTATTGACGATAACAGTCGTCTTTGCGGCGTACGATGTAAAGATGTTCAGAGATGAACTTGGAACGATTTTCACGTTGCTTTTATTTTTTCTAATCGCGTCAATTCCGTACGCGCACGCGGGAGGTTTCTTTTTCAAAACTGGATTCACCGCATTCGTTGGAGAAATCGGTATTGTGTCATTCTTAGGGGTTATAACTACCATAACCGGCATTATCTTGTATAACTTGAGAGATTTGAACGCTCAAACGAAGATGGGCTCGGATATTTCGGGACACATTTTCGCCATCGTTGTTCCGCATTACTCGTTAGGGCGAGGCTTGTTCGATTTGGGGATGTTATACAATCAAAAGAATTCTCAAGTCTATGACATGGTTTCGATGAAACTGGTAGATGTTGTAGCAAAATCTGTTTGGGATACTATGAAAGTGCATTATGGATATTTGGGATTCAATTTCGTGACATTTACGTTCATCGTCGCTCTGTTGGAACGATTAGAAACAGTAAAAGGGCGAAAACATATTTCCGAGATTAATGAAGAGAAACGAGTGAAGCGCATTTCGACGCAAGCTAAACGCGCGGAGAAAATTCGTTTGGCTGCTGAAAGAAAAAATCTGGCGAGATCACAACGCAGAGGCTTTACCGATCGCCCTGTGGAAGGAAATGTTCGCTCAACTAACAACGAACGAGATCTAACGACGATGACGACGTCGAATGAGCCATCTGCGCTTCAACAAGTCACGACTGAAGAACCAGAAGCTGAAGATGAAGACGTTCTTGCAGAACGCAGACGCGTATTATCCGCGAATAATTTGACCATAAACGATGGTGTGATTATAAAAGATCTCGTAAAGAGTTATGGCACAAAAAAGAAAAACGCGGTCAATCATTTATCGGTCGGCATGGCGCATTCGCAAATTTTCGGTTTGCTCGGTGTCAACGGCGCCGGTAAAACGACGACGTTTAAAATGCTCACTGGTGAATTCGCACCGACTTCTGGCGATGCCTTAATTCGAGACTATACTAGTGTAAGTAACGTTTCGTCCAGCAATCGCGCTTTGTTCTCAGTCTCGAACGATTTGAACGCTTCGAGGCAACGCATTGGATATTGCCCGCAATTCGATGGTTTGCAATTGAATTTAACTGGAAGAGAACACGTCAAGTTATACGCGGCAATTCGCGGTGTTCCTCTATCATTAATTGATGATACGGTATCAAAGCTTTTGAATGAAATCAAGTTATTGGATGCCGCTGATCGCATGTGCGGCACGTACTCTGGCGGCATGAAAAGAAAACTTTCCGTCGCCTTGGCTCTAGTCGGCGCCCCATGCGTCGTTTTATTGGACGAACCGTCAACTGGTATGGATCCAGAGGCGAAGCGATTTTTGTGGGACGTCATTTCCACTGCCGCGAAATCGCGTACGATTGTTTTAACTTCGCATAGCATGGAAGAATGCGAAGCGTTATGCCACAGAGTCGGCATC
>Ga0114998_10002729_pt1 | contig 13244 bp, 9 predicted proteins | sample ArcticOcean_MG_C_5_FD_87044 | JGI IMG/M metagenome (GOLD analysis project Ga0114998, IMG submission 87044) | Marine microbial communities from western Arctic Ocean - ArcticOcean_MG_CB4_138 | ecosystem: Environmental > Aquatic > Marine > Oceanic | place: Arctic Ocean: Canada Basin | collected...
TGGGTGAGTAACTCTTGATGACTACCCTGCTCTACTAGTTCGCCATCGTCCACCACCAAAATCCGGTCTGCGTCAACAATAGTAGACAACCTATGCGCGATGACCAGAGTGGTTTTGTTAGCAGATATCTCGGCCATAGCTTTGAGAATACTTCGCTCAGATTCAGAATCTAAGGCCGAAGTGGCTTCATCAAAAACTAATATAGCTGGGTTTTTAAGTAGCACTCTTGCAATGGCAATGCGCTGTTTTTCTCCACCAGATACCTTCAAGCCACGTTCACCAACGATAGTTTCCACTCCCTCTGGAATCGATTCAACAAAGCTCCTCAAGGAAGCCATATCAATGGCTTTCCAAATGGCTTCATCACTGGCATCAGTGCACCCATAAGCCACATTATTCCAGATGGTATCGTTAAACAGAACAGTATCTTGAGGCACCACACCAATGGCCTGCCTTAAGCTGAGCTGTTGCACATCTCGCAAGTCTTGGCCATCTATGCGAATACTTCCAGCATTGATGTCATAGGAACGAAATAGCAAACGCGCTATGGTAGATTTACCAGATCCACTGGGGCCTACAATGGCTACTTTTTCACCTGGGGAGATACTAAAGCTTAGCTTTTTTAGAATTTGACGTTGGGTTTGGTAACTAAAATCAACTTGTTCAAACTCGATAGCTGCCTGCTGAACTTTTAATATGGGCGCCTCAGTTTTATCTTGTACGGTGGACTTACGTCTTAATAAACCAAACATATTTTCTATGTCAGATAATGAGCGGCGTATTTCACGGTAAATAAAACCCAAAGCATTCAATGGCACAAACAACTGCAATAAATACAGATTGACCATGACTAAATCACCAATAGTCATGGTTTCTTCGGCAACACCCTTAGCAGCTAAGTACATTAGGGCTGTTACCCCTAAACCAATTATTAACGCTTGCCCAGAGTTAAGCAACGCTAAGGATAAACGATTGTCTACTCTAGCCTGTTCCCAAGCACTTAAATTGACATTATATTGCTTAGTTTCAAAGGCCTCATTATTAAAATATTTCACCGTTTCAAAGTTTAACAAGCTATCTACAGCACGGGTGCTGGACTTACTGTCTAAACGATTAGCTTCCTTCACAAAACGAGTACGCCATTCTGTGGTCTTAATACTAAACACCACATAAACCAATACACACACTAAAGTGACGGCAGAAAACCATACATCAAAAGCAAACAACAAAATGAGCATCACTACAATGAGTTCAATAATGGTGGGTAAAATATTAAACACCATAAAGCGCATCATAAAGTTGATGCCATTTGTGCCCCGGTCAATGTCGCGGGAGATACCACCCGTTTGGCGCCCTAAGTGGAAATCAAGCTCAAGCTGGTGTAAGTGAGAAAACACTTCTAAGCCCACTTTGCGCATAGCACTTTCAGTCACCCGGCTAAACACTGCATCACGCAGTTCGCCTAAGAATACTGCACCAAAACGAAGGCCTCCGTAAAGGAGTACAAATGCCAGAGGAATCACTAGCAACTTTTCTGGGCTAGTGCCATCCAAAGCATCAACAATATGTTTGAATATCCAAGGAATGACTAAAGACACCCCTTTTGCACTCACTAGCAAGGCCATTGCTATAACAACCCTGACCTTGTGGATCATGAGATAGGGCCACAAGGCCTTTAAAAGAACAATTAACTCAAGTTCTTTTAATTCCTTAATTTGATGCTGACCGTACTCTTGTTTTGCACTACTCTTCATGAATCTAAGTATAAAATAGCTTCAATTTCTACCTGTACCGCTTTTGGCAAAGCAGCAACACCAACAGCCGCACGGGCTGGGTATGGTTCGTCAATATAGGTCGCCATGATCTCATTAATGGTAGGGAAGTTAGCTAAATCTGTCATTGAGATATTAAGCTTAACTGCATCAGCCAAAGTGCCACCACTGGCTTCTGCAACAGCCTTTAGGTTTTCAAACACTTGCGTGGCTTGGGCAGCAAAATCTTGGCTACACACTTCCATAGTGGTTGGGTCTAGTGGGATCTGACCAGAAATATAAACCGTGTTACCTACCTTAACCGCTTGAGAATAAGTACCAATGGCCGCTGGGGCTTTGTCTGTTGAAATAATGGTCTTTGCCATGGGGAATACACCTTTATATTGAATGAGATAACTGGAGGGATAATAACAGGCCAACGCTTATAATGGCCACACTAGAAACGGTTAAAAAAGCGACAAAACGAAGCTTCTAATATCTAATTGATAGTAAACTGATAGCGAACTGATATGTTTTATGACCAGAGTGCCACAAGGTCTGCAATTGAATCCAATACCAAGTCGGCATCAGCTTCTAGCTCAAGCTTAGTGCTAGTGCCTGTAAGCACACCCACGTTAAAGCCTGCGGCAGCACTTTGCCCCATGTGCAAATCATGAGTATTGTCGCCTACTACCATCACTTGCTCTGGTTTTAACCCTGTTTGCTGGCAAAAACCTAACACCATACCTGGGCCAGGTTTACTGCCAAAGCCAGAATCATAACCCACGGCATAGTCAAACAAGTGCAAGCAGTTAAAGTTGACAAGAGTGGCTTTAATGCCTGCTTCGCTGTCCATCGTAGCCACGCCCAGAACTAAGCCTAGATCGGTTAAACTTTTTAAGCTTGAAGCAAGGTCTTTAACAGCTACGCTGTCGCCATACTCCGATGATGCAAACATGTTATTCAGTAATGCTTCCACCTGATCTACTGGTTTATTGGCTAAACGTGCCCACACTAAACTGATATCACGATTATTACCCGCTGCTAAAGTAGAACCACCTAACACGCGATTTTCATCAACGTCATAGCCTGTTTCTTGCAGCATAGTTAAGGCAAGCTTTTGGTCTCCATCTGCCACAGTCATTACTGCGGCACGCGCCCTTGGCACCCAAGTAGCGTGAAAATCTAGCAGGGTTCCGTCTTTATCAAATACGATACCTTTTATCTTGCTGGCATCAAATAAGCGCTTTACAGTGTTCATGAGGGGTTAACCTCTATCTCATTGTTTATATGATTAATTTCTACCGAACCACTTTCTATAGCGACGCTTCCCATAGAATTTTTATCTTCCACAGAATCGCTTGCCACAGCTGCTTTAGGTTCGCTATAGCCGCGCCAACGGCTGGTTCTGAGCTCACCCTCACGGTTAAGTACCGGGTATGCAATGGCTGTAAAATGTGAATGAAGGCGCTTAATGTCTCGCATCAAATCGGTGAATAAAGAGTGAGCCACCGGGTTGGCTTTTTCTGCATGCATAGAGCGGTGTTGCTGGCCGTCTAAATAAGTTTGGTGTTTAGTATTAAACTCATGCTTCGCTTGAATAAGGCCACGAGCACTGCTCACATCTTCACTCATCATTACTTGGAACGACAAAGGCATTACCTTAAAGATGGCCTTCATGCTAGTGTCTAGAGCTTCACGTTCGTATTCTGTAAAATCAATATGTAAGCTGTTTTTCTTCTTCAGCAATGAGGTCATACTCCGTTCTAAAGTATCACCAGCATGTTCTATATTGGTAATAAACAGTAGCAAGTCTTGGCAGCGATGACGTTCCTCTTCGGTTAAATCCTGCCCACCTAGCTCCAACAAATAGGCGTTAATTTGTTGGTGAAAATCATCAATAATGTCGTCACTTTGGTGGATTTTCTTTTCCAATGCATCATAACGTTCGGTCATTCCTAAGTGAACTTCACGCAGCATGTCTTCTAGTAATTCACCCATTGTTAGGGTGTCTCTTACTACGTTAGCCAAAGCAGCAGAGGGCGCTGTATCTTGCACATTTTTAAGGTATTTAGGGCTTGGCAAAGGCGCTAACGTTTCTCGTGGCAAGCGCGTATCAATCCAACCTGCCAGCTTACTCACAATTAACATACCAAAAGCAGCTACGGTAACATTGAATAAACAATGCATTAACACTAACTGCCAAGCTGGGTCCATACTCACATAATTAAGCCCTAAATGAACTTCGGCCACCCATGGATAAAAAGCTATGGCGCCTATGCTCCGTAATATTAAATTACCTAAAGGAGCTACTCGTTTAGCGTTACTCGACTTACGAGACAAGTACACCGGTATGCCGGCACTACCAATATTCACACCTAAAATAAGCAGTAAGCCCGATTCAACACCAATTACTTCAGCACCCACAAGGCCTGCCAATAGCAGCACCATCACTAGGCTTGAATGTAATAAGAAGGTTAATAAAGCGGCAAACACGATCGCTAGCCAGGGCTCTGCTATAAGACTACGTAACATGTCGCTAAAAAGTTCAGAACCTTGCAAAGGCACGGCTTGCTGGCGTAATAAACCTAATGCCAATAGCATTAAACCTAAGCCCATAAGCGCTTCGCCAATACCGTGTTGGCGTTTGTCTTTGGCGCGCAATTCCATAAACACACCAATGGCTACTAGCAAAGGGCTAAGGGCACTAAGATCGAAGGAAAGAATAAGGGCGACTAAGGTGGTGCCTACATCAGCACCTAACAATAAAGCTAATCCGGCTGGGCCTTGTACACCCAGAGATGCTGCAAGCAAGGCAGAGGCTGTGCTACTTTGAAGCACAAGGGTAAGCATTACGCCCAACCCTAAGGCCGACCATACACCGGCAAACCGGTCTCTAATAAAATAAGTGAGGCGGCCACCAAAAGCTCGTTTCATTCCCTGCTGCACACGTTTTAAGCCCCAAATAAGCAAGGCTACCCCGCCTGCTAATCCAATGAGCAGCTGGGTAATACTAGTGTCTGATACAGGGTCGATATGCGCCTCTTAATAACTTGAACATTGTCCTTGGCGGGGTTGCATTATGCGTGGTGGGAATGCCACACTGCAAACCATGCTATAGAATAACACAAGAAATTAATAATACTAACAATATGGGCCATAGAGTCATGAAAAATAAAGTTATTTTGCTCATTTTAGACGGTCTAGGCTATTCCTACGCTCGCAAGCTCATGGGTAACTTAGAGGGCTGGGTAGAATCAGGCGAAGCTAGCCTATGGAAAGGCCAATCTGTGCTGCCTTCTGTGTCTGGCCCTTGCTATGCCAGCATTCACACCGGGCTTACTCCACAAGACCATGGTGTAACCAGCAACTACCACCAAGGCAAATTAGAAGATGCCGATATTTTTAGTGCAGTTAGAGATGCTGGCGGCGCCACAGCAGCAGTAGCCCACTCGTTTTTTTCCGACTATTTCCAAGCTAGCCCATTTGATCATTTACGCGACATGGAGGTAGACGATATAAACCGCCCAATTCAACATGCGCGATTTTATACCATGGCAGGAGAAAACAAAGCCCAACCTGCTACTCCTTCAGACATTGATCTATTTTGGCAAATGAGCCTACTTATTCAACGCCACCAGCCAGACTACTTTTTATTCCACTCCAGCACCCTAGACAGTTTGGGCCATCACTATGGCTTTGACTCTATTGAAATAGACAAAAACTGTTACACCATCGATGCCGCCCTAGGTGACTTTATCCCTCGCTGGCAAGAACAAGGTTATGACGTCATCGTTACCGCCGATCACGGCCAAAGTGCACGAGGCCACCACGGTGGCACAGAAGATATTATGCGAGATATTCCTATTTATTACTTTGCTAACCCTAACAATCCTATTAAAGGGCCAGCACAAGATCACGTTATCCCCCAAACAGCCCTTGCCCCCAGCATCTTACATCGCATGGGTATTGCTATACCTGAGTCTATGCAAGTAAAGCCAGTTTGGAGCTAACCCATGACAAGCCCCAACGCTGCAGACCATCATTTTGATTACATTGTCATCGGCGCAGGTTCGGCTGGTTGTGTATTAGCCAATCGTTTAAGTGCAGATTTAAACTGCGAAGTGCTTTTGCTAGAAGCTGGCCCCCGTGATCGCAGCCTATTAATCCACATGCCGGCTGGCGTTGGTCTATTGCTCAACCATAAAAGACTCAACTGGCGTTATAGGTCCGCACCACAAGAAGCTATGAATGGGCGCAAAGTGACCATACCCAGGGGAAAAACCTTAGGCGGCTCCAGTGCAATTAACAGCATGGTTCATATTCGTGGCCAACGTGAAGATTATGATGAGTGGCGCGCCTTAGGTAATATTGGCTGGGGTTATGACGATGTATTGCCCTTCTTTCGCCAGTCTGAAACAAACTTAGGCGCTAACCTTGATGCAGGTTACCATGGCAGCCACGGCCCATTAACCATAAGTGACCGCTCATATACCCATCATTTGAGCGACCAATTTGTTGAATCTGCAGTGGCTACAGGCATGGTTCATAACCAAGACTTTAACGGCAAACAACAAGCTGGTGCAGGTCGTTACCAAGTCGCTCAAAAAGAGAGCAAGCGATGCAGTGCAGCAGTGGCATATTTACACCCTATTGCAGATCGCCCTAACCTAACAGTGATTACTGGGGCCCACGTTAAACGTATTATTATTAAAGATGGCAGGGCCTTGGGAGTGAGTTATCAGGTAGATAATCGTGTAAGCCATGCTTTTGCTAGTAAAGAAGTTAGTCTAAGCGCTGGCGCAATTGGTTCTCCTCAATTGCTCATGCTATCAGGCGTAGGCCCTGCAAATGAGTTAGCTAAACATAATATAAAAATGCATTTAGATTTGCCGGGCGTAGGTAAAAACTTGCAAGACCACCTTAATATTTCTGTACTAGCCCGCACCAAAGAAGCCAATAGCCTATATGGCGCAGACAAAGGCATAGGCGCACTAGCTACAAGCGTGCGATATTATTGGAACAAATCTGGCCCAGGGGCCTCTAACAGCGTTGAGTGTGGTGCTTTTACCAGCTCTAGTTTCAGCCCCAATCGGCCCGACATTCAGCTCCACGCTATACCCTTGATGATATTCCCCGAACCAGTGCCTGAAATAAAAGCGCACGGGGTCACCATTCATGCATGTAATTTACGGCCTACAGACGTAGGCGAAATCACCTTGGCCAGCGCCAACCCTAAACATGCACCCATTATTGATCAGCGCTTTCTACAGACCCAAGGCAATATTGACCGAATGCGCGAATGTATTTATGTCTGCCGAGAAATACTCGCTAGCGGGCCCTTTGCAGACGTTATAAGCAATGAATACTCACCCGGTAGTGAAGTGCTTTCAGATGCCCAAATATGCGATTTTATAAAGGCCACCGCAGAAACCGAATACCACCCTGTAGGCACCTGTGCCATGGGTCAGGATAAATTAGCAGTGGTAGACGCTGCACTAAGAGTGCACGGAATTAAAGGCTTGCGGGTAGCCGACGCATCCATTATGCCTACACTCATTAGCGGCAATACCAATGCCGCGTGTATCATGATTGGAGAGAAAGCGGCAGCTATGATTATTGCTGACGCTCAACGTTAAACTGCTCTGTAGTCACAGATGCTTGAGCTCTATCACCGTAACGCTCTCCATGTACTGTTTGTTGGTTGATCAAGCCATTAAGCTCTGCTAGTACATCGGCATTCAGCACTAGGTCATTAGCACCTATGTTTTCTTTTAGGTGATGTAAATTTTGAGTACCTGGAATGGCAATAACATTATCGCCTTGGGCAACCACCCAAGCCAAGGCAAGCTGTGCAGGAGTGCAGCCTTGGCGGTGCGCCAACTTCACATAGGCAGGTAATAGCGACAGGTTAGCTGGGTAATTATTAGCATCAAAACGCGGAATAGTTAGGCGCAAGTCATGTTCTGCCAACCCCGAAGTATCATGTAGTTTGTTGGTTAAAAAACCCCGCGCTAAAGGGCTAAAAGCCACATATGCTGCACCAATATCTTGGCTGACTTTTAGCACTGCGATTTCAGCATTACGCGTCCATAAAGAAAACTCTGACTGAACAGCACTGATTGGGTGCTCTGCATGAGCTTTATACAAGTCTGCCGCACCTATTTCTGACACCCCCACAGCACCAATTTTCCCCTCTCGCTGCAAATCAGCCAACGCACCAATGCTATCCTCAATAGGCACTGTAAAGTCACGTCGATGCAAATAATACAAATCAATATGCTCAGTTTGTAATCGTTTCAAACTAGCTTCGCAGGTTGCCCGTATGTGGTCTGGCCTGCCATTAACACTGGGCTTGCTGTCTGGCTGTTGGCCAAAACCACATTTACTGGCTAGAAAAAATTCATTGCGCCGCTGGCTAATAAACTTACCGACCATGGATTCATTATGGCCATAGCCATACACTGCAGCTGTATCAAGCATGGTGTATCCTAGGTCTAGAGCCTTACTCAAGAATGTATCGCTGTGCTTATCACTACTTTTTTCGCCATAACCGTGGGACAAACTCATACAACCTAAACTAACTGCAGATACTGGGTGCTTGGCAAGTAAGCGGGTGTTATTAGGCATATTATTAATTCTCATAAAAAGAAGGGACTCAATAAATAACTTAATGAACCCCCTCAAAAATTTTCGTATTACGTAACCAATGTCCCGAGTAAGTTGCCACTTGTAAAGCTACTCAACTAGTTTCGCACTGTTTAATATATGTAATTTATCGTTTTTCCATACATTCATGATTAGCAACACCCATCACATTAGTCTGAGCAATCACCCGGTCATCACCTAAGGTTTGTAATACAAACAATAGATCACGCCAGCCTTCACAATGGCTGGTTCTAAACTTTAATAAGTCTGTGGCGTTAGGGTCTAGCAATAAGAAATCGGCTTCTTTTCCTATTGTAAAGTTACCTATCTTGTCATCCATATCGAGTGCTTTAGCGCCGCCTAAAGTGGCAAGGTAGAAGCTTTGTTCTGGGCTAAGGTTGTTGCCTTTTAGCTGCTGCATTTTATAGCTATCTGCTAAGGTTTGAAGCATGTTGAAGCTAGTGCCGCCACCTACGTCTGTACCCATGCCTATTTTAATGCCATGGTCCTGCATGCGTTTCATAGGAAACAAACCAGAACCAATAAACATATTAGAGGTTGGGCAGTGGGCAATGGCAGAATCTGTTTGGGCTAACCGCTCACACTCGGTATCACATAAATGAATGCCGTGAGCAAATACGCTGCGCTTACCTAACAAGCCTGCTTGGTCGTATACGTCTAAGTAGTTTTTTGCCTTGGGAAAGAGTTCTTTTACCCACTCTATTTCGTCCACATTTTCTGAAAGGTGGGTATGTATATACACCCCTTCATATTCTGCCAATAAACGCCCTGCGGCTTTTAGCTGTTCGTCTGTAGATGTTGGTGCAAACCGTGGGGTAATTGCATATTGCAGGCGATCTACGCCGTGCCAACGCTGTATAAGCTGCTTGCTTTGGTCATAACTAGATTGCGCGGTATCTAATACGTTTTCTGGCGCGTTGCGATCCATCATTACCTTGCCAGCAATAATTCGCATGTTGTATTTTTGGGCTTCGGTAAACAAGGCGTCTACAGATTCTGGGTGCACAGAACAAAATACCAAAGCCGTGGTAGTGCCGTTATTTAACAATTGGTTGATAAATACCTTAGACACAGCCGCAGCTTTTACTGGGTCGTTAAAGGTAGACTCTACAGGAAAGGTATAGGTATTTAACCACTCTAATAATTGTGCACCGTAGGCGGCTATCATTTCTGTTTGTGGATAATGAATATGACAATCTACAAACCCTGGTACCATTAGGTATTGGCTGCAATCTTCTACCTTAGACAACTGTGCGGAGGTTAACTCTTTAGCCATTAATTCAAAATTGCCCATTTTATGTACTAGGCCATTTTGAATCCAAAGCAAAGCATCAGGTTGATAATCAACTGCGGCTGCATCCTTATCGGGTTCACTTAGGCAATGTAATAGAGGGCCACGCATTAGGCGTTCAGACATGTTTTAGGGTCTCTTTAGTAGTATCAGTAGAGTCTTTAGTAGTATCAGTAGAGTCTTGAGTAGTAAGGTTTTTATCGCTATTTTCGTTAAAATTTTGATATAAATCCATCACCTGAGCGGCAATAGCGATAGCCACTTCCATAGGATGTTTACCACTAATTCCATCTTTGCCCATAGGACAGTGTAAATGGTCTATAGCACTTTGCAGATAATCTTTAGCAGTCAATCTTTGGCGAAATTTACGCCCTTTTGTTACCGAGCCAATCACACCTAGATAACCAGCATCGCCACGATTAAGTACCGCTTGGGTAAGGGCTAAATCTACCCCATGGTGATGGGTCATAATTAAGTAACAACTACCTACCAAACAATCTGCCACATGATCTTGTGGGTGTTCTTCATGCACACCCACTACACCTATAGGTAATTCTTTTGGCAGCATGTCGTAACGGCTATCTACCCATGTTACTTGTATGGGTAGTTGCGCTAACAATGGCACCAATGCTCGGCCAACATGGCCCGCACCAAAAACCACCACCGGCATTTTAGTAGCGCTGAACACTTCATACATCAGGCTAACCCTGCCACCACAACATTGGCCCAAACTCGCACCAAGAGGGTAATCTATCATTTGGGTTTGGCCTTCTTTTGCCAACATTTCACGGGCCTGAGCAATGGCTTTATATTCTAAATGCCCACCTCCAATAGTGTCGAATTGCTCACTTTTAGTAACTAATATTTTACTGCCAACACCACGGGGTGATGACCCTTGCAAAGCAACAATACTTACCAGCACATACGCTTGGTTTTGTTGTTCGTGCTGGCATTGGGCTGTAAGCCAGGCTTTCATGATTCTGCTTCCTCTTTATTGAAGGCTGACTTAGCAGCCTGCAGTGCCCACAACACTCGCTCTGGAGTGGCTGGAGTATCTAGCTGAGGATTTATTTGCTCACCACCATAGGCCCAAATGGCGTCACGTAAGGCAGACCAAACAGAAATACCGTGCATAAACGGTGGCTCGCCCACTGCCTTGGAGTGAAATATAGTGGCCTCGTGGTTTTTACTGTCTTGTAACAAAGCCACATTAAACTGTTTAGGCGTATCGCCCACGGCTGGTATTTTATAGCTGGCTCCACCGTTGGTTTGTAGGCGGCCATCTTGACCCCATATTAACTCTTCAGTTGTAAGCCAACCCATGCCCTGAATAAAGCCACCTTCTACTTGCCCTATGTCGATACCGGGGTTAATGCTTTCACCCACATCGTGAAGTATATCTACCCTAGATACGGTATAAGTGCCAGTAAAGGTATCTACTTCCACTTCGCTCACAGAAGCACCACAAGAGTAATAGAAGAATGGGTTGCCTTTAGCTTGCTTACGGTCGTAGTGGATCTTTGGTGTGCGATAGTAGCCAGTGGCAGACATAGAAATACGCGCCATGTAGGCCTGCTGCGTAAGCTCTGCAAAAGATATTTGCTCATTAGGCCAACTCACCTGACCGTTGCTAAACCCTATGCTTTGCTCTTCTATTTGATAAGTTTCTACCAGATGGTCTATTAACCGCTGTTTAATAATCAATGCTGCATTACGCGCGGCTTGGCCATTAAGGTCTGTACCGCTTGACGCCGCAGTAGGTGAAGTGTTCGGCACCTTGTCTGTACGAGTGGAGGCAACCTCTATCTGTTCTAACGGAAGCCCAAACTCAGCTGCAACAATTTGGGCGATTTTAGTATATAAACCTTGCCCCATTTCCGTGCCACCATGGCTCACTTGTACTGTACCATCGGTATAAATATGAATTAGCGCACCCGCTTGATTAAGGAACATGGCGGTAAAAGAAATACCAAATTTCACAGGTATTAACGCTAACCCTTTGATATAACGCCCACCATTTTTCAAAGACGCTTGATTATAGCTTCTGATCTCGTCTCTACGAGCCCAGTAGCTACTAGATACAATCAGTTCATCTATAATTCGTTCTAGGTCTATACCCGTTACTGTCTGGTGGTATGGCGTGGTATTTCGCTCATCACGCTCGGCACTCTTGTCTTGGCCATATAGATTGGTCTGCCTTACTAACAAAGGATCTTTGCCCAGACTACGGGCAATATCATCCAACATTTGCTCTGCGAGCATCATGCCTTGTGGCCCACCAAATCCTCTAAACGCTGTGTTTGACGCTGTGTTTTGGAACCAACGATGGCCTGTAATGGTCGCCGCTGGCAAGTAATAGGCATTGTCTGTATGGAACATTGCTCGGTCTACAATAGCGTCAGACAAGTCTGGGCTGCTACCACACAAACCATTGAGTTCAGCATTAACAGCACTAATACGCCCATCATTGTCAAAACCTACCTGCGCTTGATTCACAAAAGGATGTCGCTTACCCGTGAGAGCCATATCATCACTTCTTGCAAGGCGTAGCTTTACAGCCTTTTGGTTGCGCACAGCCAACAATGCAGCAAGGCATGCCCATTGTGCAGCTTGTGTTTCTTTACCACCAAAAGCACCACCCATACGACGTGTGTCTACCACTACTTTGTGCATAGGTAAGGCCAATACTTCGGCCACCAGCTTTTGTACTTCACTAGGATGCTGACTAGAGCAGTGAACCAATACACCTCCATTATCTTGTGGGATAGCTAGGGAAACTTGCCCTTCAAGGTAAAAGTGTTCTTGGCCACCCACCTGCTGATTGATACTTAAAGTGTTTATTGATTCGGCTAATGCCGCGTTGCTGTCACCCTTCACTAAACTATGACTAGGCCTCACCTGTTTGTTGGCTATCTGGGCTTGTTCTAGCGTTAACAACGGTGGTGAAGCCTCAATGTCTGCCAAGCCTAACAGGGCAGATTTGCGGGCGGCACTATAGCTAGTTGCAGCAACTGCAAATAGTGGCTGACTAAAGTAGTTAATTTGCTCCTCTACCAACAAAGGATCACCGCCAAATACCGGCCCAATATCTACATGGCCCGGAATATCTTTGGCTGTGATTACATCTACCACACCGTGCGCAGCTAATACGGCACTTAAATCCTGACTTTTTAGCAGGCCACAAGCTACCTTAGCCATGCCTACATAGGCGTGCAAACACCCTTCTGGGGCTGTAATATCGTCTATGTATTGCGCTTTACCTGTGAGGTGCAGCTTGGCACTTTCATGAGGTGTGGGCTTACCCATTATGCCTTGATTGGCGCTAGAATCATTTCCAGATTGTGATTTCTGATCGTTGATTTCAGGTAGCTTTCTCATGCCACAGCCTCCATTAAAAAGCCTTGAATGAGGTTAGCTGTAACCTGTTGGCGATAAACAGCGCTGGCTCTCATGTCATCAATGGGTTGGTAGTCTTGAGCAAGCCATGCAGGTACTTGAGCTATAAGCGCAGGGGTTAAAACTTGGCCTAATAA
>Ga0114998_10002736_pt1 | contig 13228 bp, 14 predicted proteins | sample ArcticOcean_MG_C_5_FD_87044 | JGI IMG/M metagenome (GOLD analysis project Ga0114998, IMG submission 87044) | Marine microbial communities from western Arctic Ocean - ArcticOcean_MG_CB4_138 | ecosystem: Environmental > Aquatic > Marine > Oceanic | place: Arctic Ocean: Canada Basin | collected...
AATTAAAAAAGAAATAAAATTGAAAAAAGTACTCATCACTGGAAAGTGAAGAAAAGATGGTTTAATTTTGTCTAAAATCATTAAAAAAAAAAACTTTAAAGTGTAAGGTTTTATTGAAAAAAAAAAAAAAATCAAGATTTCAAAAGTAAAATATAATTTTAACAATTTAACATCTCAAAAAAAAATAAGAAATCATCTTAAAATAATAAAACCTAATATAATTATACATTTAGCTTCTAAAAATGAAACATATGAAACAAGAAAAACTGAAAAAAATTACAAAGTAAATTATTTAAAAAATTTGAAATGTACTAGCAATCTTTTAACCTCGATTATAAAACTTGATTTGAAAACAAAATTAATTTTTGCTGGATCATCTTTAATGTTTAAAAATTCAAATAAAAAAGTTTCAGAAAAAACTGCTCTTAAATCGAATGATTATTATGGTAATTATAAAATTGATGTTCACAAAATGATTATGAGAATGAAAAAAAACAAAAAAATAGATGCCTCAACAGCAATTCTATTTAATCACGATTCTGTATTTCGAAACAAAAAATTTTTATTACCAAGACTTGTTAAATCTTTCATAAATAAAGATTTGAAATTTATTAAAGATATATACAAGCTTAATATTAATGGAGATTTTTCTCACGCAGAAGACATCTGTAATGGAATTTATAAGTTATCAATTACAAAAAAAAAAATCGATATGTTAATTCTATCTAGTGGCAAAAGATTTTATATTAATAAAATTATAAATTATTTAGAAAAATATTTTCAATATAATATTAAAAAAACATATTCAGATAAAAATTTAAATTATAGAATAGTTGGGTCTAATAAACTTGCAAAAAAACTAATAAATTACAAAACACTTAAATCACCGGTTAATGCTTGTAAAGAGATCTTAGAAAATTATTTATAAATACTTGTTTGATTTTTAATTTTATTAAAAAATTCAAAATACTTAGACGAGATTTTGTCTTGGGACAAATTATCATTAAAAAAACTTTTGGCTAAACCTACCTTTATATTAATATCATTTATATTTTTTTCAAAATTAATTAATTCGTTAACTAAATTTTCTGGATTCTCAATATCAATTTGATTAACATATTTTTGGAGAGAAACGTCCAATAAATCTTTAGTATAAAAAATTGGTTTTTCAAAATAAAATGCTTCGTATAATGGTAAAGAAGAGTATCCCACTAAAGATGGCATAACCACACCTTTGCATTTTGCATATAGATTCTTTATATCTTCGTCGTTCAAATATTCAAAAAAAGTTATTTGATTACCTAAATCAAATTCATTCATCTTATTAACTAAAAAATTAAAATTGTTTTTTTTATGCCCAGTAAATACAAATTGAACAGACAAATTATGGTTTTTTTTTAACATTTGTAATGCCTGTAAAATATAATAATGATTTTTATGTGACCAATATTGAGCTGGATAAAAAAAATATTCTTTATTTTTTTTAATATAATCAACAATCTCGTTAGAGTTTTGGGCCTCTCTTTTATTTCCTAATTCAGTTATGCTTGTTGTAAGGGGAATCACATTAATCTTCTCCTCAAAACAATTATAATACTTAATTAAATCTCTACCTTTTTTCTGAGTATCCACAATTAATGAAAGAGATTTTTTTATATTTGTATCTAAAAGTTCTTCTCTAAAATCAAAGTCAGACCACCCCTTATATTCAGGAAGATCGGGTCTCGATAAATGATGAAACTCATAGATATAGGTAACGTAATCAATATTACTACAAAATAATGACAATCTTGAGCACCCTAAAAAAAATATCAAGTCAATTTGATTTTTTGTCAGAAATCTTTCAAATCTACTTTTGATATTAAATTTTTTCAGTAGTGATTTAATTAATTTAGATGAGTAAAATAAAAAAAACAACTGGTCTATAAAATTTATTTTATAAAAAATTTTTTTATCATCAGTTATTTTTAATACTTGTTTTTTAGAGTTAATTGTCAGAAGTTTAAATTTAAAATCTTTAAATTTAGATAAGATTTTAAAAATTTTTTTAGACTGATGATAAGAACCACCTCCCTTTCTATCAAATTCACCTATAATTCCAATTGTCATATTAATTATCTATATCAATTTTTTAAAAAAGTTTTTTTTATAAATTTTCTAATAATTTTGGGAAAAAACATGTAAATAATTCTTGGAAATTTATATAAAATGTAAGAAACAAAAATTTCATTTAAAAATATTTTCATGGGTAATCTTCTTAGATTTGTATTTGGGTATGTTCTAGATTCAGTGGGCAATCCAAACCCAAAATATTTTAAAGTCTTATTATCTAATTTATCAAAATAAGAGGGGTTAATCAATGATGGTTCTGCAGATGATAAGTTTTCATCGATTTGTAAGAAAAGACTTTTTCTTACAAAATTTTTATTATTGATAACTGGTTTTGCTCTGTGTATACCATACGAGTTATAAATTATTAAATCACCCTTTTTGCCTTTGTAAGAAACTAAATCTTTTTGAAATTCATCTAAAATTTGATTATCACTATATACGTTGTAAGCCTCAACATTTGAAATTTTGTGTGAACCATTAATAAATTGAAATTCCCCATCTTGCACATCATTTAAATAAATAATAAATATTATTCCTGGAATCTCTTTGAACTCATTTCCAACTTTTTTGGCAAGTTTATTATCAGTATGCCATTCCATTTTATGATTAAAAAATGTCTCATAATATCTGTAAGATTTTAATCGATAATCATTTTCAAAAAAATTGTCACAAATATTTATTATCCCTGGACTTGTAGACAAACTATAAAACGATTTTGAACACCCCAATAAATGCTTAACATAATATTGTTTTTCCGTATAAACACCAGACGACCAATTTGCGTTAACAGAAAATTTATTATTATCTATTTCAGTTAAAAGTTTATTTAAAAAATTTTCATTAACAGCATTTTTAAAAGAAAATATTCCATCTTCTTTCAAAGCTTGGAGTATTTTCTGGCTCTCGGTGTTAATAAATTCACTGTTAAAAATATCTGTATTTTCCATATTAATGATTATTTATAGCTAAATTAGTTTTACAATAAATATCTATTATAATTTCACTATTTTTTTTTGAATCAATGTAACCCAAAACATCTTTGTAATGCTTATTTTCAAAAATTGCTGATCCATAATTATTTATTATTGTCCATTCTGAGTAACCAATCTCGTATAATTTTTTGATTAATTCAATATATTCTGTTTTGTTAAGACTCATATATTCAAAAAATAAACTAGGTTTATTTTTTTTAATCTCATTCATTGCAGATAATAAAACATTGTAATCGTAACCATCTACGTCAACTTTTATCAATTTGATATTTTGTATATTTCCGTCAATAATTATTTTGTCTAAACTTTTTGTTTCTAAACCATCAGGTGATTCAACTAAAAATTTTGATCCTAAATTGGATTTTTGAGTAAGATTCCCTTTTAAATTGTTACCAACTAACTCATTAATTAAAGTAACTCTATCTTGAATGTCTTTTTCTAATAATCCTTTATTTTTTTTTAAATATTTAAAAAAATACTGATCTGCTTCAATCGAGAAATAATTAGGTTTTGAATTCGTATCAATAAATCTAAAAAGAGTATCACCAACATTTGCTCCAATATCTATTATAGATTCATTTGAACTCATCTCTTTCACTAATTTTGGAAGAAAATTATCATAATCTTTGTATAAAGAAGTCCACATAGAAAGAGGATGCTCAGGTGGTAAAACCATTATTCTTGATCCTATTTTTATTTTTTGATCAATTTTAAAAAAAATTCTTACACTTTTGAGCAATCCATATTTAAAGTAGAAAAATATTTTCTTAATTTTTCTGAAAGATAAAATTTTTTTGATCATTTTTTAAATATTATTATAGAGAGAATTTTAAGTTAAATTTAATATTATATCGTTTTTTGAATATAAAATTTTTCCAGAACCAAAATGGATGTTTAGCAATATTCTTGATCTTTTTTTGGGTGATTTCCCTTTGTGCAATCCATAAGAATCAACAAAAAAAGCAGAACCTGATTTTCCATGAAATTCTTTAATTTTTTCATAATTTTGATAAATATTATTGTCATTGAAAACCCTGCATAGTTTATGTTGTTTTTTTTTAAACTTATGACTTTTTTCAACAAATATATGAGGTCCAGAGTCAGTGTCAATGTCTGTGAGATATATGTAAAATTTTAAAAATTTTGTAAAGTCATTATCCCAATGAAAAAATTGTGCATCGGAATATTTTTTTTTATCTGAGGTTTCAACTGGATTAGAAATAAAAAATGAAGCATTAATTGAAATGTGTTTAGGATTTAAATAATTTTTTACAATACTCAAAACTTCTTTAGATGTTAGAAAATCTTTAAGGATAGATTTTTTTTTAAGATCTAAATATCCACTGACTCTACTCACTTTATTTTGTTTTAGTCTTAGGAAATATTCGTCCAAATTTTCATCTTTCTTTTTTAAAATTTCAGTTAAAGGGTGATTTAACTTTTTTGAATCTAGATCTTTGCAATCTAGAACCATATCTAAAAGACCCATTTTAACGGCATGATTAACATTGTAAACATCAGAGTATCCCAGTCTATCTATTTGCTCAATTTCATTCGAAATTTTTAGTTCTTTCTCAATAAAAAATTCAGAATTTAATGTTTCATCTTTTAAATTAATTTTTTTAAAATTTCTAATAAAGTTAAATGAATAAAAAAATCGTATTATAAAGAGTTTGATAATTACAAATATTCCATTCAGTTCGACCAAATTAGCGTGTTTAGTAATTCTAACTGTATCTCTATAAGCATCTAAAAGCCTTCTAATATAATGAGATATTGTTTGAATCATCTTAATTTAATATGATCACACTATCATTTTTTTTGAGGGTAATTAAGTTTTATTATAAATTTATTTAAGAAATATTGATTTCATTAGCCAGCCTTGCATCTAATTGTTTCTCCAGTATTTGCTGATTTTTATAATAGTTGTCATTTCATTAAATGGTCGGTAGTAAATCTTTGAGTGTACAAAAAGAAAAAAAATGTTAAATACTGTGCAAAACATATGAGCCCTCGTGGTGAAATTGGTAGACACAACGGACTTAAAATCCGTGCCTTTTTGGAGTGCCAGTTCGAGTCTGGCCGAGGGCACCAGTAAATAGAATTTTAAAAAAAATGATTAAGAATTTTTTTGGAAGATGTGCAAAAAAGATTAGAAACTTTCTGAGGATAATTAAAAAACCCTTTATTAGAAAAGAAGATTTCTGGAAAAAAAACATTCCTGAAATGGACGAAGAAAATAAGAATCTCATAGAATTTATTGGAGAGCATTCAATGACTCCGATTACCAGAAGATGGGCTTTGATAAAATCTTTACATTATATTAATAAAAAAAAATTAGTTGGTGACATTGTGGAGTGTGGAATATGGAGGGGTGGAAACTTGTTTTTGGCAAAAAAAATTCAAGACAAATACCCTAAAGAATTGAAGAGAAAATTTTATGGGTTTGACACTTTTGAAGGAATGGCGGGACCCTCTGTTCATGATGGTACAAAAATCAATGAAACATATCAAAGTTTTCAAAATAGAAATGAACCTTGGGCAAAAGCCTCATTAGAGGATGTAAAAGATTCTAGTAAAAAATTTTTTTCAGATACAGGAGATTTTAATTTTATTAAAGGAATGGTTGAAGATACATTAAAAGAAAAAAAAAATTTACCTAATAAAATATCACTACTTAGATTAGATACCGATCTATACGAAAGCACAAAAATTGAGCTAAATATTCTTTATCCACTTTTAGTTGATAATGGTGTTTTAATTATTGATGATTATGGTGATTTTCCAGGCTGTAGAAAAGCCGTAGATGATTATTTTTCAGATAAAAATATTTTAATGACAAGTGTTGATAAGTCATGCAGAGTAATAGTGAAAAACTAATTTTGTATAAAAAATTTTATTAGATTTATGATAAAAATTAAAAGTTTATTAAAAAAAAAAAAAATCCAAATTATTTCAGATAAAAATAAAAGATCTCTAAAAATTAAATCACTTCTGTCTAATGAGATTAAAAAAGAACAACTAAATAAATCTAATATAGTTATAGTTATAGGTGGTGATGGCTTTATGCTTCAAACCTTAAAAAAACATAAAAATTCTTTAAAGTCTTTCTATGGAATTAATTCAGGAAACTATGGATTTTTAATGAACAAGTTTTCATCAAAAAATACAGTTAAAAAATTATCAAAAGCAAAGATGATCACTATATTTCCACTAGAAATGAGTGTTAAAAATAAAAATGGGATAATAAAAAAATACCTTGCTATTAATGAGGTGTCCATCCTAAGACAAAGTAGACAAGCAGCCTTCATCTCAATTGAAAATGGATCTAAACACATAATAAAAGAACTAATGTGTGATGGAGTTCTCGTATCTACCCCAGCAGGAAGTACCGCCTACAATCTCTCTGTGCATGGGCCAATTTTAAGCTTAAACTCAAAGAAATTGTCTATCGCTCCCATAAGCGCATTTAGACCCAGAAGATGGAGAGGTAAAATTGTTAGTGATAAATCAATTATAAAAATTAAAAATTTAAATTCTTTAAAAAGACCTATTAGTGCTGTTGCAGATAATCAGGAATTTAGAAATGCAAAAACTATTAACATTAAGACAAATAATAAAATTAAATTTAATTTACTTTTTGATAGTAATAGAAGTCTTCAAAAAAAAATTAAACTTGAGCAGATTAGAAAAGAAATCGATAGTTGATAGTCTTAATATAATTTAATTATAACATTTTAAGCCATAAAAAACTTTAAAAGTCATCCACGTTAAAATCTTACTCCAGCGCCTTTCAAAAAAGTGGCATTCTCATCTAAAGGCCACCTAGGTTTGGCTGGGTGATCTAATTCACTAAATTGACCTAATTTAAATTTTTCCAGCCCAACCATTGCAATCATTGCAGCATTGTCACCACATAGACTAATTGGAGGAAAGATCGGTTCAAAATCCTCTTCTTTACAAAGTTTAGTTAGCACCTCTCTAATTCTTTTGTTTGCAGCTACTCCACCCGCTACTACAAATTTATTTTTATTTGATTTATTCATTTTTTCAAACTCTTTGAAAGCAATTTTACTTTTCTTATATAGTATTTCTTCAATAGTTCTTTGAAAAGATGCGGCTAAATCATATTTTTCTTGATCAGTCTTAATTTGTTTTGAAATTTTTAGAACAGAAGTTTTTAATCCTGCAAAAGATAAATTGCATCCACCTCTATGAAAAATTGGTTTAGGTAAATTGTATTTTTTTGGATCACCTTTTTTTGCATATATTTCTATTTGAGGTCCACCAGGAAATTCTATACCTAGCAGTTTTGCAGTTTTATCAAAAGCCTCTCCAACAGCATCATCGATAGTTGTTCCTAATCGTTTATAATTTCCTAAACCACGAACGTTTAAAAATTGAGTGTGTCCTCCAGAAATTAAAAGTAGTAGGTAAGGGTATTTTAATTCAGAATTTAGTTTAGGACTTAATGCGTGACCCTCCAAATGATTAACGGCAATGAAAGGTTTATTAAGTGAAGAAGCCATGGCTTTTCCAAAGCTTAAGCCAACTGATAGACAAACTATAAGACCAGGTCCAGCAGTTGATGCTACAGCATCTATTTCTTCCATTTTTATTCCACTACCATCAATTGCTTTTTTTGTGATTGAATCTATTTTTTCTATGTGTGATCTTGCAGCAAGCTCAGGAACAACACCTCCAAATTCTTTATGAACATCAATCTGGCTTGAAACAATACTTGATAAAATTGTTGGAATACCTTGCTCATTTTCAGTTACAATAGAAGCGGCAGTTTCATCACAACTTGATTCAATTCCTAGTATTATTGGTTTTTTATTCATTAAATTTGTTTTTATTAATAACACAATCTCAATATAAGTATGAAATATAAAGTAAATAAATGAAAAATAAAAAAATTATTATAGGATCAAGAGGAAGTAAATTAGCGCTAATCTACGCTGAAAAAGCTAGAGAAAAAATTCTAAGATATGCAAAAGATTTTGGAATTGAAGAAGTAATCATTAAAAAGATAGTAACTAAGGGTGATCAGGTTAATGATAAAAGATTATCTGAAGTAGGTGGTAAGGGGCTTTTTTCTCAGACTATAGAAGCAGAATTACTAGTCGATAAAATAGATATAGCCGTTCACGCATTAAAAGACATGCCTTCTAAAGAAACTAAAGGATTATTAACAAATTGTTTTTTGGAAAGAAATGACCCAAGAGAAATTTTAATTAGCAGAGACAATAAAAATTTAAAAGATTTGGCTTCAAATTCAATTATTGGAACCTCTTCATACAGAAGAGAGTTTCAAATAAAAAAAATAAGAAAAGATCTTAAGTACAAATTAATAAGAGGAAATGTTGATACAAGAATAAAAAAACTTAATGATAATTTATATGATGCAATCATACTATCTTATGCTGGAATTAGTTGTTTGGGTTTGAGACAAAATATATCTCAAACTTTTTCTACTACTGAAATAATCCCCTGTGCAGGGCAAGGTGTAATCGCTCTACAATGCAGAAATAATGATAAAGAATTAATTGAATTATTAAAAAAAGTTGATCACAAATCGACACACAATTCTATAAAAGCTGAAAGAAATGTTCTAAAGGTTTTGGAGGGAGATTGTGAAACGGCGATAGGAGTATTTGCTAGCATTAATGATGATAAAATTAATCTTGAGGCTGAGCTTTTTTCGCTGGATGGTAGTAAAAGGTTCTACTTAAAAGCATCTGAAAATATAGATAAAGCTAATGAACTAGGAATAGAAATGGGAAAATCTCTTAAAAAGATATCTAATAATTCTTATAAAAAATAATATGCATATATTGTTCACAAGACCATTAGAAGATTGCCACGAAATGATGCTAAAGTTTCAATCACTTGGTCACGAAGTTTCTCACTTACCACTAATTAATATTGAAGGATTAAAATATGAGCATTTAAACTATTCCAAGTTTAGAGGGATTGTTTTTACAAGCACCAATGCAGTTAAATTTTTAGATTTAAAAAGTATTGATAAAAAAATAGAATGTTTTTGTGTAGGAAGTGCTACTGAAAAAAAAGTTAGAAGTAGTGGTTTTCAAAATGTTTTTGCTGCTGATGGAAATGTGGGTAATTTAAAAGAATTGATATTACAAAACCTTAATCCTTCTGAAGGAAAGCTACTTTATATTAGTGGAGAAACTATTTCTATTAATTTAGATCAGGATCTAATTTTAAATGGTTACACTATAGAACGAGTAATTAACTATAGAGCCAACCCAATTGAAAAGTATGATGAAGACTTTATTGAAAAACTAAAACTAAAAATGCCAGAAATCACTTATATCTACTCACAAAATAGTGCCATTAATTTTTTAAAAATGATTAAAAATTATCAGCTAGAAACCTTATGGATGAGTACTAATTTAATGTGTATTGGTGAAAAAACCTCTTCAATTCTCAATGAAATTAAGTGGAAAAAAATTTTTCTTTTTAACCCTGGAGAAGAAGAATTTTTGCTATATAAAATTTAATTATGGACATATTTAGTAATTTTAGTGACTTGTTTATCTCTGTTTGGTCTAATGGGATTCGTGGAGTAGATATTTTTCAAATACTTATCGGTATAGGAATATTTTTTATTTTTTTAGTTTTTAGAGGAATAATAAGTAAAGTTATTATTAAAAGACTAGAAGCCATTGCAAAGAGAACTACAAATAAATTAGATGATACGTTTGTTCATGCGATGGTAGGACCTGCTAGATTTTTACCAATCGTTTTGGGATTCTTTATTGCAAGTTACTACATGTCTTTTGGCGAAGATGCTAGAGCTGTAGTTGATACAATCAATAGAACTTTAATTACTATTTTAATTTTTTGGTTAATTCATCAAGTCGTTGAACCAATTTCTTATATATTAAGTGGATTAGATAAAATGTTAACCAGAGAGTTAATTGGTTGGATTATTAAATCCTTAAAAATTTTAATTTTTATTTTAGGTTTAGCAGCTGTTCTTGAACTTTGGGGAATAAAGATAGGACCAATTATTGCTGGACTTGGTTTATTTGGTGTTGCTGTTGCTTTAGGAGCGCAAGATTTATTTAAAAATTTAATTTCAGGAATTTTAGTATTGGTAGAAAAAAGATTTAAAATTGGGGATTGGATTTTAGTAGAAGGTATTATTGAGGGTATTGTTGAGAAAATTGGATTTAGATCAACTGTCTTAAGAAAGTTTGATAAGTCTTTAGCTATAATTCCTAATTTTCAATTTGCAGAGAACGCAGTTATAAACATTAGTGAAACAACTAACTGGAGAATAGATTGGGCAATAACCCTTCAATACGACACAACAGTTGATCAGCTAAAAAAGATAAGAAATGAAATTGAAAATCATATTAAAAAAAGTGATGATTTTGACAATGCTGTAGGAATTGCAGTACGAGTTGAAAAGTTTTCAGATAGCTCTATAGATATGAGGGTTAGATGCTTTACCAGCTCTAATAGTTTCAGTAAATGGTTGGAGGTTAAGGAAAAACTTGCAATTGAAATTAAACAAATTGTAGAGGGAAATAGTGCAGCTTTTGCCTTCCCAAGTCAGTCAATTTATATTGAAAAGAAATGATAGCTATTTTTTACTTAGCGCTTCAAATATTAAAGCTTTATTCTTATGTAGTAATTACAAATGTTGTTATCAGCTGGCTTGTTTCTTTTAATATTTTAAATACTCAAAATAAATTTGTTTACTCAATACTAGAAATGACTTACCGATTAACTGAACCAATGCTCAATAGGATAAGACGATTTCTTCCCAACTTAGGGTCATTAGATATTGCACCGGTAATACTACTGTTATTGATTTGGTTTGTAGAAATGTGTATGCACCTATACATAAAACCAATGATTTTATAAGGAGATTTTATGATCTTAATAGATGGAAAAAAAATTGCAGCAGAGCTTAGAGAGGAACTAAGACAAGAAGTTGTAGAACTAAAAAATAAACATAATAAAATTCCTGGACTTACAGTAATATTAATTGGGGATATGGCACCTAGTCAAATTTATGTTCGTATGAAAGAAAAAGCTGCAAACGAAGTTGGATTGAAATCTGAAGTAATTAGATATCCAGAAGTTGTGGAAGAAAAAACAGTATTAGATAAAATTGAAGAGCTAAATAAAGACGAAAGTATTTCAGGAATTTTAGTTCAATTACCTCTACCAAAACATATAGATAAGCAAAAAGTTATCGAGACCATTCTACCCGGAAAAGATGTTGATGGATTTCACCCAATGAATGTTGGAAACCTTTCATCAGGTTATGAAAGTTCAGTGCCCTGTACGCCTTTAGGATGTTATTTAATGATCAAAAAAATTGAACCAAATTTAAGTGGAAAAAAAGCCGTTATGATTGGTAGATCAAACCTGAATGGTAAACCAATGGCACAATTACTTTTAAAAGAAAACTGTACAGTAACAATAACCCACTCAAAAACTAAAGATTTAAGAGCAGAATGTTTAGAAGCAGATATTATTGTTGCAGCGGTTGGTATTCCGGAACTTGTAAAGGCAGATTGGATAAAAAAAGATGCAATTGTAATTGATGTAGGAATTAACAAAACTGAAAAAGGAATTGTTGGAGATGTGGCATTCGATGAAGTTTCTAAAGTTGCAAGAGCTTTAACCCCTGTTCCTGGTGGAGTAGGACCGATGACTATTGCCTGTTTATTAAAAAATACTATTGAGTGTTTTAAAAGATCTCAAAAGTAAATGTTAAAAAAAATATTAAGAAAATTTCACATAATTCACAGTATCTATATAAAACATAAATTTTTTATTAAAAAAAAAAGCTATGCAATGAACAAGGAAGATACTGTAGTATTAGATTATTTTAAAAATAAAAAAAATGGTTTTTATGTAGATATTGGATGTTATCACCCTATACATTTAAACAACACTCAGTTACTCCATGAAAAAAATTGGAATGGAATAAACGTAGATACAAGTCAATTTTCTATACATTTATTTAATCATATGAGACCTAAAGATCTTAACTATAATTGTGCAATTTCTAATAAAAATGAAGTGATAAAAGTTTTCTATCAGAAAGAACTGAGTCAATTAAGTACGACCGAAAAGGTTCAAGCCAAAGCTGTTTTTCAAGGTAATATAAAAGAAAAAGAAATACAAGCTTTTACCTTAAATGAAATATTAAGCCGAGATAAGTATAGGGATAATAAAATTGATTTTTTAGATATTGATGTTGAGGGAGCTGACTTAAAAGTTTTAGAAGGGCTGTCCTTTGAAAAATATAAACCTGAATTAGTGTGTGTTGAAATTCATGATAAAGAAGTTAAAAAAAGTGAAGTATATAAATTTCTTACTAATAAAAATTATCAATTAATTTGGTCAAATGAGCCATATCCTGAACTTGGTATCTTTAGTTACATTTTTAAAAGATTACAAAATTAAAATTAAAAATAACAAATGACAAAATTTATTATTTTTCTATTCACAATTATTGTTTATAACTCTTCATTAATTGCAATGGAAAAAAAACCTTATCATCATTTACCAGATGGAACTTTTAGGAATCCAGAAGGATCGCCTGTTAGAACTAGCCGAGCCAAGTTTTCATACACACAATTCATTAAATTAAAAAAGAAAATAGACATGACTGTTCCAAAAGAACATGTTGTAGCTAAAGAGAAAGTTTTATCTGATTTAGAAAAATATAAGAACGAAGATTATATAGCTTGGATTGGTCATGCTACATACTTAATTAAGTTAGGAGATACGACAATTATAACTGATCCTGTATTCTCTAAAAATGCAGGACCTTTAATTTTTGGCCCAGATAGATTTACTGAGCCTGCCTTAAATTTAAATGAAATCCCAAAGACCGATTTATTATTATTAACACACAATCATTATGATCATCAAGATATGGGAACTATTAGAAAGTACCCGTTTAAAGATACAAAAGTTTTAGCACCTCTAAATCTTGGAAAATACTTTATAAAAAATAAATTTAAAGATGTAAATGAAATGGATTGGTACGAAGAAATTAAAGTTAATGAGGATTTAAAAGTAACATTACTCCCAGCTGTTCATTGGTCTAAAAGAAGCTTAACAGA
>Ga0114998_10002737_pt1 | contig 13225 bp, 10 predicted proteins | sample ArcticOcean_MG_C_5_FD_87044 | JGI IMG/M metagenome (GOLD analysis project Ga0114998, IMG submission 87044) | Marine microbial communities from western Arctic Ocean - ArcticOcean_MG_CB4_138 | ecosystem: Environmental > Aquatic > Marine > Oceanic | place: Arctic Ocean: Canada Basin | collected...
AGGTCTCGGAGGAGTTGGCGTATGAAAGGGCATTTGGCCGCCACGCCGAGATGTTCGCAGATCTGCAAATCGCTCCCGACGGCGTTGAACAACTCGGGGACGACGACGACGTGAACGACGAACTTATCAAGAAGAAGGCGTTACGGAAAGCGTTACGGAGTGGCACCGGCGGCGATTCAGACGATGACGACGATTCAGACGACGACAACGAAACAGACGACGAAACCAAAGCGCGCGTGCACGCCGCCAAGCTCGCGGGTTTGTTGGAGGGTGATTTGTTGGAAGAAGTCGTCAGCGCGCACCGAAGACTGCTTGGTGGCTTGTTAGGTCCGCCCGCGCCGCCGCCGCCGCCCACGTCTGGGTCCGTGGACCCCGCAACGCAAATGGCGGGTAAGTATTTCCATTTACCATATTCCACCTCCCTGATTGCCCATACGAGACTGACACTTTTTTTTTATCTTTCAGCGCAAAAAGACCCGTCCGGGTGGTGGGCCGTATCGGGCGCCAAGCCGTCGCCGCAGAAGTACGGCAAAGTGCTATCACCCGACGAAGGTACGTGCTGTGTTTCTTTTTACAGAAAAATCCCTTTGTATTTCCCCAGTTCCCAACTCCCATGACTGTTTTACCAAAGCTGGTGACTGTTGTCCATACATCGCGATATACAGGACTGACACTTTGTTTTATCCCATCTCAGCCGTTCGCGCGGAGCAGTTTGAAAAAGCACACGACGCGGGGGTCCGGATTTCAATCGCGGTGGGCGCGGAGAATTGCGGGTCCCAAATCGACCAAGTCGTTGCCACCGGTTTGCTGCTGCGCGCGGCGCTGGAGCACGCGTGTGCGTCGCGGCCCGCGATTACCCCAGCGGAGGACGCCGCCGCGCCGATGGTGCATCTTATTGGAAACAGCGCTGACGAGAAATCGGCGAACGCGCTGGCGGGCGGCGACGGCGATTTCGGCGACGACGACGACGCCACGATTGTGGAGAAGCACGACCCGTCCGCGGACGCCGCCGCGGACGCGCTGGGCGCGGATCTCAACCAAGGCGGGTGCGCTGGGGAGATGGGTCTTGTGGTGGCACCGGTTGCTGCGACTTTGAAAAGAATCACCGAGCTTTTAACCGAGTGGCCCGACCACCCCCTCCTCACACAGCTCGCCGAGATTTGCAACCGCGTGCTGCAGTTGCCGTTGCTGTCGCCTCTGAAACAGGCGCTTACCGGTCTTGAGTTGTTACTGGCGCGAGCGCAAACGTGGGAAGAAGGCGCGGCGGCGCACGTTTCGTTGAAGGTACGTATTTCCCAATTCCCACACACCGCCTCCCTGATTGCCCATAGAAGACTGACATTTCTTTTTTTACAATCAGGACCAACTCGCGCTTTGTGCGCAGCTCGCGTTGAAGTGGAGGCAAAGGGAGTTACGAACGTGGCCCCGGCTGCTAGCGCGAGCGCAGGAAAGGCACGTCACGCGAGCGCACCGAGCCTGGTTCGCGTTGCACCGGCTGTTGCGGCCGCCTTCGGATGGAAATTCCGGCGCCGTGGTGGCGGTTGAGGTGAGCAAACATTCTGCGGAAAACGACGACATCACCAAGGACGACCCTTCAAACCTCCTAGGAATCGACGCGTCTGGTTTAACGCAAAGCGAAAGGGAAGGCTTAAGGCAAGTAACAATCGCGCTTGAGGAGTTCGTGCAGGGAAGCACGATTGGCGAGTTCCGCGCGCGGCTGGATTTGCTGTGGCAGGTGCGTATTTCTTTTTTTACTCTTCTTTTCCCCCAGTTCAGGTGGCACACTGTTTACTGCCCCTGGTCGAGCGCACTACGGCCGTAACAAGTGCACTGATTAGAATCCAACTCTGTGACTGTTTGCGTATACTCAAGACGGAAGAGACTGACCCTTTTCGTGTAACAATCGCAGTTCCACGCCGACCTCTTCGTGGAAGCCGCGGTGATGCGAATGGAACGCGACGGCCGCGACGGCGCGGCGAAGGAAGTGTGCGGTGAAAAAACGACAACGCACCCAGGAATCGAACCGGACACTGACCTTAACAAAGAGTCTTACCAGTCTTACCACTCGCAACACAAACTGGGCGCCCGGGAAACCGCGCTTGCGTGCGTTTTGTACAACACCTGGCGGTACTACGCGCAGTTTCTGCCGAGCATGCAGCGCCGGGTCGAAGCGGCAAGGCAACCCGCTGCGAAGAAGTTGCGGGACCACGCTAAGCTCGCGAAGTGGGAGGACCGGGGTTACCACGCGATGAAAACTTCCGGGGAATCGAACCAGCGCTCCATGCACAAGTTCGTCCGGGCGTTCGACACCAGTCTAAATGCCCTGGCGCTCCCGGCGCTGCAGCTGGCGAACAACACCACCGGGTTTGGGGATTTGCAAAACGAGCGCAGCGCCGCGGACCGCGCGGCGACGGCGGCGACGGCGGCGCAAACTGCGAAGGAAACCAAAAATGCCGCGACCGTGGCGAAGAACTCCGCGGCGGAAAACGAACGCCGAGAGCACAAGCTTTCCAGCGCGGGCGAGACCAACAAAGACAGGGCGCGGCGGGTCGTGGCGGAGGAAGCCGCGGAGGTTATTCTGCAAAAGACGTTGGAGGCGGATCGGAAAAAGGCAATCGCGGAGGCTTCGGGAGTCGCGTTTGACTCGGCGGAGGCGCTAAAAGCGAGCGCGCGTTTAGACGAGCTGGTTGAGTTTTCGTCGAAGTGGAAAAACCTGGGGCTGGCGGCCACGGTTGGGGCGTCGAACGCAAAGTCGGTGTTGACACAAATCAAGACGAGGATGGCGTTGGGTATGGAGACGCGCATCAAAGAAGGTATGGGCGTCGAGTCTGGGGAACAACACGGAACACGGCTCGTACCGCTACATTCTTCTCTTCGCCTTGACGACGTCTCGTTGTATCAAACAAAGCTGGAGTCTCTAACGAAGCGCGTGGCGAGCGTGTTGGGAAGCGCGTTTACGAAACTGGATGATGATTCTTCCGTTCGAAACGATGAAGCTACTCACGATCAAATGGATGAAGAAACAGACGACGCGTTCGTTCCCTCCGTCACTACGTTCGCGCGCGGCGGCGTGGACGTCGACGCCTTCGCCAGCTCAGTCGCGGCGCGGTGCGTTTCGTTACGGGACGACGCCACGGCGAAGAAGAACACGAAAAAGAAAGCCTTCGTTGATCTTCTTAAAGCGTTGCCTGAGCTTGGTATCCGTAGCGTTCGGAAAGCGGTGCCCGAATCTCAAAGAAACGCCGAGTCCTGGTTCAGGGAACCGCCCATGGAACGGCCGGGGTGTTTACCAAAACTAGCGCCCGTGATCGCCGAAGCCTTCGACGCCGCGGATTCGTACTACTACAAGGTACTTTTTAAGGCTTTCCCAAATCCCGACACTGTTTACTGCCCCTCTGTGACTATTTACTGTTTACTACATACATCACAAGTAGACTGTTTGCCCATACAAAACTGACCTTTTTTCTTTTACAATATCGCAGAGCATGGCGCGGACGTCGCGTTTGCGGGAAACCAGGGTTACCGCGAACGGCGATTTAACCTCACGGGAAATCGAAACCGTCACGGGATCCGTGGAGCACCTGCTGTTTCTTCTTCGGAAACAACGACGGGTGGTGCGTCTTGCGAACGGCGTGGAGACCGAGTTCCACGAAGTTTGCGAAGCGCTGCGCGGGGTACTGGCGGATGTTACGGTTACAAACGATTCCCAAAAATCTTTGGAAAACGTTTGCCACCCGCCTCCACGGCAAGCCGCCACGCGTTTGTGGACCCTGCGCCAGCGCTCGTTGCTTGACAAACTTCTCGCGAGCACCAAAGCCGCCATGTTGGTGCACAAAGCGGTTTCCCACTGTGAGTCCCTTGCCGAGTTGCGACCTGGCGGGGACGTGTCGAACACGTCGTCGACTCTTTTGAACCTGGAAAAAGAAATTGAGGAAAAGCGAACTACGCTCGCGAAAACGCTGGTGCCTTCGTTGAAGTCGCGACGCGAGTCACACGAAACGCACGAAAACGCGTGGACCACACGTAACGCCTTTTTCGCCACGAAACGGCTGAGTGAGCTGTTGGGTGACAACTACGCCTGGATCACGGAAGCGGCGCAGAAAGTCCAGACTGTTTACCTGGGCGCCGTGAAAAGCGCCGAGCGCGCGAAGGCGCCGAGCGGAACCGGCGATTTCCAAAAAGCTTGGACCCCGCTTCCGGGGTGGGAGCCGTTACGGGGGTTACTGGAAAACGGCGTGAGCGATGCGGCTGGGTTCCAGCAGTCACTCCAGGGTGATCGTATTTCCGAGGAGAACGCACGGAGCGACACGGATAAAGCTCAGACTGTTTACGCACACGCCAACGCGTTTTCCACCGCCGTGGAACGCTGCGTCGGCGCCGGTTTGGTCTGGGCGCAGAGTGTGAAGCGCGCGAGCGAGAACGGGGAGGAGATTTCGGGTAGTGCGGAGACGACGAAAGAGAATGGAGATGAGTCCGTCAAAAACGCGGAACCGGTTCCCACGCTGGTCGGCGCGGAACAGACGTTACAAGGCGCGATGAGTCTCGGTAAGCTCGCCAAGTGCGCGCGCCACGCCAGGGAGGCGTGCGACGCGCTGTCCGCGATGACCGACGCCGCGTACGACGCGCAAAGTGCTGAAAATACTGCCGAAAAGACCGCCGAAACGACTCAAGTCATCGCCGCCGCCGCGGCTCGCGCGGCGGAGCTGGCGCCTCTTTTGTTGTTGTTGCGTGACGCGTACCGCCGTGCCTTCGGCGAGTACATCGCTTTCCACCGATCCTCCGCGAAACTGGAAGCCGTACTATCCAGCCTCGCGGTTGGGGTTTGTCTAGAAGGATTCTGCGCCCGGCAGGATGAACAAGACGGCGAGGACGGCGCGGAGGGCGGGAAGATGATGGACGACGTGGGCGGCACGGGGATGGGCGAGGGCGAGGGCAAAAACGACGTCAGCGACGAGATCGAAGACGAAGAGCAGATTCTGGGGCAGGAGGACATGGAGAAACAGGACGAGAAGGACGACGAAGACGGTGGCGACAAGAACGACGACAAGGGAATCGAGATGCAAAACGATTTCGAAGCGGACGCTAAGAATTTGTCGGACGACGAAAAAGGCGACGACGACGACGACCAGGACGACCAGGAAAAGTCCGAAAACGGCGACGACATCGAGAAAGAGATGGGACAGGGCGAGGACGACGACAATGCGGAGGTTGTGGATGAAAAGGTGTGGGACCAAGAAGACGACGAGGAAGAAAAAGACAAACCCGAGGATGAAAAACAGAAAGAACAGGACAAGTGTACGTATTGGGGCTTTCCCAAATCCCAAGACTGTTTACCGCCCCTCTGTGACTACACTAGTCATTATATGGAAGTTACTGCATACATCACAAGTAGACTGTTTGCCCATACAGTACACTCCAAGACTCTAGACTGACACTTTCTTTTTACACTCGCAGACGAAAAGGGCAGCACGGTTAAACAGAAAGACGCCGGCGAAACAGAAACGCGCGCCGCGGATGAGACGGACAAGGATGACCGCAAGGATACCGACCGGGACGCGAAGGATGACAAGGAGGACAAGAAGGAGGACCAGAAGGATGCTGAAAACGACGAGAACCCTCCTGAGGACAAAAACGAAAACGAAGACCCGAAGGATGAAAACGACGGGGTGAATCAAGAAGAGATCGAGGAGAACCACGGGATCGCGCCCAAGGGCGCCGAGGAGAACGGGGACGACGAAAACGGCGCGGACGACGACTTGGAGCTTCCCGATGACATGCAGCTGGACGGCCAGGACGAGGGAGGGGCTGGTGAGGACGCGGAAGGTGACGATAAAAATTCCGACGGTGAAAAAATGGATGATGACGTGGACGACGGCGCGGGTGAAAACGGCGACGCCGGCGACGACGACCGCAACGAAACCAACGCCGAGGACGAAAATGGGGGCGGCGAGTTGGACCAGGTCATGGAAAAGGTTGACGGTGGCGATGACGACGAAAAAGCCGAGGAAGATGAAAACGCAGGTGGCGCGGCTGAGGACGATACCGGAAATATCGGTGAGGATGACGAGGGGGTTCAGGGCGGCCCGTCCGGCGCCGGCACGGGCGGTGGAGTAGGCGAAGACGATGACGACGCCGCGAAACAGGACAACGGCGACCAAGGCGGTGACGTCGGCGCTGGTGCGGAGGGCGAGGGGGAGGAAACCACCCTCGCTGACGCGCGTGCGAAACCAGCGCCCGGGTTCGATGACGCCGGCGATTTCGAAAATGGCGACACCGACAACAACGGGGTTGACCAAAACCAATCCGCACTGGAAGCTCCGGGGGGCGGCGGCGAAGGCGGCGGCGGCGGAGCGAGCGCGAGCGCCGCGGGCGAAGGTGCCGCCGCGCCTTTGGCGGATGGCGAGGCTCCCCCTCCCGCAGGCGCCCCGATGCCCCCCCCCCCCCCTCGGAAAAAGCCGGAAGGCAACGACGCGAACCCGCACCGCAGTCTGGGTGACGCGCTGAAGGGCTGGAGAGAAAAGCTGAGCGTGATCGGGGACGCTGTTGAGCGGCCGGATTCGAGCGAGGGGGAAAAGAGGGATGCCGACGAGAACGACGCGGTCGAGTTACCCGCGCGGGAATACGAGTTCGAGCGCGACGGGAAGGAATCGGGGGGTGCGGCTGGAGATGAGGACGAGGCACATGGGGAAGGCAAGGGCGGCGGTGTCCAGGCTCTGGCAGGCGCGACGAAGGAACAAGCCGCCGCCGCCGCCGCGAACGGTTTGGACCGCTCGCAAAACCCGGCGGGGGAGGGGGTTGAGAACGAAAACGCGGAACCGATCGCGCCCGTTGCAGACGACTCCGACGCGCACTCTGACGACAAAAACCAAAAGGAGCTACCTCAAGAGTTGCCAGAGAATCGTAACGAAATGGATGTCGATACCGCCACGGCGACCGACGACGTTGACGACGATTCCCCGGATGACATTCAGGACCCGAACAAAGGTAAATCGTTGGAAGAGCGCGGCGCCGCCAAGGCGAGAAGAAAGGGCAAAGCCACAGATGACAAGAAACCGAAAAACTTGAAAGAAAGTTTGGGCGCGGGTGTCGGGATAACCGAAGATGTTCCCGGCGACGAAGGGGCTGATGGTGAGATCGACGAAAACGACGCGTTCGGAGGCCGAGGCGAACTCGGCGAGGAAACCGTGGTGACCCTGAAAGCGCTGGAAGACGTTTCCCTGGACGACGCCGAGCGCGAAGACGTTTCTCCCGAGGAATTATCTCCCGAAGAAATCGCGTCCGCGCGCGCCGAAGCCGTCGCCGCGCTCGGGGAGTGGCGCGAGCGCACCGCGAGCGGAGCCGGCGGTTCCGACCACCTAGCGCACGCGCTGTGGAATCGCCTTGAGTTGTTAACAGGCGCTTTGTCAGGCGAACTCGCGGAACAGGTACGTATTGTATTTCCCAAATCCCAACACTGTTTACTGCCCTTCTGTAACTATTTACTGTTTACTGGTAACGTTACCAGTACTGGCAACTCTTACAAATACATCACAAGGAGACTGTTTGCCTATACAGTACACCCATGACTGACCCTTTTCTTTTCCAATCACAGTTACGGCTGATTTTAGAACCCACGCTCGCGTCGCGGCTCACGGGCGACTTCCGAACGGGCAAGCGGTTGAACATGCGGAAAATTATTCCCTACATCGCGAGCGATTACCGGAAAGATAAAATCTGGCTCAGGCGGAGTAAGCCGAGCCAAAGAAAATACCAAGTCGTGCTCGCGATTGACGACTCCAAGTCCATGACCGAAAACGCGTGCGGGCACTTGGCCCTTGAGAGCACTGTATTAATTGCAAGAGCTATGTCAAGACTGGAGGTTGGCGAAATCGGGGTGGTGAGTTTCGGGGCGGACGGAGGGTGGGATGCCAAAAACGACGACGGCGAGTTAATGACTCAAGATGACCTCACCGATGGCGTAGAGGCTCCTGGTACCTCTTCCGGAGGCATCCGCACTTTGCACCCCCTGGGCGCGCCGTTCAGCGACCAAAACGGCCCGTCCCTCGTGTCGCAGTTCACGTTTTCGCAAGACAACACGCTGGCGGACCAGCCCGTGGTTGGGTTGCTGAAGAGCCTCGACAAACAGCTAAGCGCGGCGCGGGAAAACTTAAGGGGCGGCGCCGGCGACTCACTGCAGCAGCTTTGTTTGATCATCGCGGATGGGCGGTTTCACGAAAAAGAAGCGCTGCGGCGACAGATGCGGGAGATGCAATCGCGAAGAGGGGTTTTAGTCGCCTTCATCGTGCTTGATAACCCCAAATCGTCAGTGCTTGACATGCAAACCGTGGACTTCGCGAACGGCAAGCCGAACTTCACCAAGTACCTGGATACGTTCCCGTTTCCGTTTTACACCCTGGTACAAGACATAGCGAAGCTTCCGGCCGTGATTTCAGATTTACTGCGGCAGTGGTTCGAAATCACGGCGGGGGGGTGAGTTTCGGGTTTTAGCTAACAGTAATAGCGCACTGGTAAAAGTAATAGTACTGCAAAGTATTAGAGTACTAGCGAAGTGAATTAGTAAACGGCTAAATTGAAATACAAACACAAACATTCACGAAGAATCTCCCTCCGCGCGTCGACACGCCTCGCAGTGGTACAGGAGCTTGCCGTGGGGACACCCGTTGCACTCCGCACAGCTTCGTTTCCGTCTGCCGTGAGGGCAGGGGTTGCACAATGCGCAGCCATTTTTCCGCCTGCCGTGAGGACACCCGTAGCACTCAAGGCAGGTGTCTTTCCGCCCGCCGTGGGGGCAAGGGTTGCACGCCGCGCAGATGTCTTTCCGAATGCCGTGAAGGCAGGGGTTGCACGCCGCGCAGTGGTGTTTCAGGTTGCCGTGAAGGCATCCTTTGCAATCCTTGCAGGCATGTTTCAAGTTTCCGTGAGGACACGGATTGCACTCTGCGCACCTGTATTTTATCTTCCCGTGAGGGCAGCCGCTGCACTCCTTGCAACTTTCTTTCTGCTTGCCGTGAGGACACCCGACGCACTCTATGCAGCGCTGTTTCACCTTGCCGTGAGGACACGGGGTGCACTGTGCGCAGGAGCTTTTCCGCTTGCCGTGAGGGCAGAGGGTGCACACCGCGCACCTGCTTTTCACCTTGCCGTGCAGGCAGGGGTTGCACTCCTTGCAACTGTGTTTCAGCTTCCAGTGAGGGCACGGGTTGCACTCCTTGCAACTGTATTTCACCATGCCATGAGGGCACGGATTGCACTCCGCGCAGTTGTGTTTCAGCTTCCCATGAGGGCACGGGTTGCACTCCACGCAACTTTGTTTCTGCTTGCCGTGGAGGCACCGCTTTACTCCCATGCTTGCGGAGACCCCGACTTCTCACGTCATGCTCCACAACTTGTGGCAACCAAGGCGGGATTTGATGAGAATAAATGCGATGGCAACTCGCTCAGAAAGACTTTTTCGTGAAATGCGGCGCGAAGCGATTCATTCCACGACACGCACCCGTTCGAGTTACCCGACACGCACGATGGGAGGTGGTAACGCTCAGAAGTCCGCCAAGGCGCGCGCGGACAAGATGGCCAAAGACAAGGGCAAGGGCGGGGGTGCGTGAACGCGCGTAACGCGCGCGTCAGGAACCCGTACACCGCGGACGCTTTAGTCATCAACTTGCGTTAAATTTGGCGGCGGTCGGTCTCGGCGCTCGGCGAGGTGTCGGTCGGTATCGGCACGGCCGTGCCTCGGCGTGCCGTTCCATCGCCGCACGAAACACCACCGCGTGCGTGGTGGTACATTCGCGCGCATCACCACCATATTTCCCCTCGCCAAAATCACTCGCTGACCCCTCTCTCTCCGTACCACCCGCATCTCGTCTTCCCGCATGATTCCAAAACTCAGGCTCGCAGCTCGCTAGCAACGCCAAGGCAATGAACATCCAGTGCAAGGTGTGCATGCAGACTTTTCTGTCCACCGCGACGGAGTTGAAACTCAAGGAACACAGCGATAACAAACACCCGAAAAATGACTTCTACGCGTGCTTTCCGCACTTAAAAGTGGAGACGGCGGAGTAAAGAAGACGTGCGATGACTGCGAGGGTGTGCGATTAGGCGCAATACATTAATCAAAGAGAACAACACCGCAATACCTGCCAAACTACCGATATCCTCGCCTACTCTATTGAATATCCTCGTATCTCCCATTCGCCAGGTTATACTCCAGCTTCGGGTCCCCGATCGACCCGGCGACTTTGTTGCGCACTTTCGCGACCATCACCGTGACTTCCTTTAGCGACCCGGCTTTTTCGTCCCGGTTCCGGTGAATGACAATCCCGTTGTCGCACTTGTTAATAAAGTGCGCGCTTCCCGAAATGTCGTACAAACCAGGAGGCTCGCCTCGCCAGTTGTGCAGCTGCCGCGGGTGCGCCACGAACCACACGTGCACGTCGTAGTGCTGGGCGAACTTTTTGATCCGCGTCAGCATCTGCGAGACGTACTCGGTTTCGGTTTGCCCGTGCGGCCTTTTGTGGTCTAACTCGTTGTACGGATCGATCAGCAAACCCCGGATGCCGTGTCGCATCACCGCCGCCCGCGCCAAACCGATAATCCAATCCACGCTAGGCAACTCGTCGTCCTCGTGCCGAATCAACACGAACTGGTTATCTGAGATAATAAAACAAAGTGTCAGTCTTGAGTCTATTGGTGTACTGTATGGGCAAACAGTCTAAGTGTGATGCATGTAGTTGTAACAGTTGCCAGTAAATATTACTAGTAGTGCACTAAAAGAGGGGCTTGGAACAGTGCCTTGATTTGGGAAATGCAACACGTACCCAACCAGTGCAACCCTTGCCGCATTTGTTCCGGCCGCATCCGCGCCTTTTTCCCCCCGTACTTCCCCTCGAACCACGGCTCGCCGACGTACTTCTCCACAAGCTTCCGCGCGTGTTCGTGCACCTTGTTTTCCATGCTGCAAAGCGCGAACGTCCAGCCGTGCTGCACGGCGAGGTTGCACATCAGCGCGTCGACCCACTCGGACTTGCCGCTGTTTGGGACGCCCGTCACCACGGTCAGCTCGCCCGGTACCACCCGGTAGTGGTTGTCCACGGATTTCCAACCCGTGCTAACCCCCTTCATCTCGCTCCCGTCAGGGGTTTCGAAGTACGTGGAGATGTCATCTTCGAAGTCGCTGAACCGAAACAGACCGCGCAACGGGAACCCCTCCGCGTTTTCAATCGACCCCCTCAACGCGGCTTCCCCCTCCGTCAGTAACACGTCATTAGCGTCCTTGCACCCTTCCGGCCAGACGACTTTGAAACACCGCTCCTTGCCTAGCCTGCGCGCCAACTCTTCCGCCAGCGCGATTCCCGGCGCGTCCGCGTCCACCGCGATTATTATCCGCGACACGGGGTCGAGCGCGGCGCGGCAGTTCCACAGGTACTCAAACTTACGGTCCTCTTCCGGTTTCGGTAGGGTTCCTTCTTTCACCTTACCCGGCGCGCCGTCCGGTACGGAAACCACGTTTTTAATACCAGCCTGTTCAAGCGCGAGCTTGTCCATCTCGCCCTCCACGATTACGATTTCCCTTTGCCCGACGATGTCGTCGAGGCCGAACAGAATTTTCTCCGCACCCTTTATTTGCCAAAAGCTTTTATCCGCGCCGCGGTACTTGATGTTCACCAGCTCGCCGTTCCGCATGTACGGGAACACGAGCGCGTCCACGTTTCTTTGCGCTGGGGGTGAGTACACGTTTTGACTAGCTAAGCCGTTGCGTTCCGCGACTTTTAACGAAATCCCGCGTTCAAGTAACCAGCCGCCCCACTCCCTCGCCGCGTCCGTAACCTCGCCTTCGCCGATGCGCTCCAACGAATCGGGGTTGGGTAACTTGACCGCACCTCCAACACCAGCGCCGATTCGTTTGCTCATACCCGTACCGACCGCGGTGTTGCTTCCAGCAGCACCGGAACGTTCCCTAACCGGAGTCCGGCCGGTTTTTCCTTTCGTCGGGACGTCCGCTAAGGAACTCCCCCCGGTCCACTCGCACGTCGCCCTGTGGCACATCCACTGCGCCGTGGCGCCGTCCGGTTCGATGTGCACCGCCAGGCTTCGCTCTCCGTTTGACCCGCCGCCGCACGACGGGCACACTATTCGGTGCTGCCCCGGGGTGTACGACTGAAGCACGATGGCTTTCTCCATCAAAACGTCCCGGAGCGCAATGGGGGAGCGCTCGGGAAGGCGCTGGGAAGCGGGGGGCGGAGGCGGCACACCCGGTGCGGCGGGCGACGAGTTAGCTTCCGTCGGGCGCGGCGCCGGCGCCGGCCGAACCGGGGGCGGGGGTTGCCGTTGAGGCGCCGCTGCAGGTGACGCAGACGGTGGTTGAGGCGGAGACGCAGGTGTCCCGGCCGGGGGCTTCTTCGGGGCGTACAGCCCTCCTCTTTGTTGCCCTCCGTTGGCACCAGGAGCCCCGACACCGCCATTCACACCGCCACTAACACCGCCATTCGTGCCGGGCCTAGCGCCGGTGGCCGTCCTGTACTCGGGGGCTGGGGGGCGGATTCCTCCTGTTATCTGAGGCCCCGGCGAACCGTTAGCAGTCGCACCGGGGCGCCCCGAGGCCCTACCAGACGCCCCCCCGGCCCCAACGCCGCTAACCGCGGGCGCGGACGGGGCGAGTTGTTTTGAGGATTCGGCATCGTCCCCAAGAAACTCAACCTGCGGCTCGCGTCGTACGTAATCGTCCCCGTTCCCGTACCGAGCCGCGCTAACCGTGAGCCCCCTGTTGGGGTTACCGACGCCCCTTCTCACCGCGGTTAGCCCACGCCCCACGCTTCTGGCGAACATCGTGGGTGGTGCGTGTATGGGTGACCACGCGAACGTGGAAGGCTTGGATGACGCGTCGCGACAAGTTTTCGTGAATTTGCGCGCGCAAGGGAGAAACGTGCGGCCTGATCGTCCGGAAGCGGATCCCTCGACCGCCCCGAACACGCGTCCGGGCGCTTGCACCGCGCTCACACACCACATCAATCAGCGCATGCGCGTCCGGTCGAGGCGCGCGCGTACGAAAGTGAGCACGAAGGCGGCGCCGCTTTGCGAATTAAGCGATTTCAGCACGGAAAACAACGACGAATAAAATCTGAGGTCGTCGGCCGGAGGGGCGGCACCAAACCCACAGGTACGACACTCGCGGACGCACCGCGCTCTCCCGACGGCACGTTTTCGGCCACATAACTCTCGTCGATACCCC
>Ga0114998_10002743_pt1 | contig 13203 bp, 15 predicted proteins | sample ArcticOcean_MG_C_5_FD_87044 | JGI IMG/M metagenome (GOLD analysis project Ga0114998, IMG submission 87044) | Marine microbial communities from western Arctic Ocean - ArcticOcean_MG_CB4_138 | ecosystem: Environmental > Aquatic > Marine > Oceanic | place: Arctic Ocean: Canada Basin | collected...
CTTCCGAGTTTTTGGCGTTACTCCGAGGTGACTGCCACAACACTTTATGATACGGACCACACGCAGCGTCTAGGTAGTAGGAAATTGGGGCTGAGCGGAATCGAACCGCCGATTAGCGAATTAGCCGACGCAATGAATGGCTGACTGATACGAAATTGAAACCACGGGAACGGTTTGACGGTTTGACGGAGTTTGGGAACGGTTTGAACTTCCATTTTTTTCAAACTGGGAAAGTAAAAAAGTGATTAGCATCACCAAAAAAAAGAGATGAGCTGCACATTCTTCGGAGACACCGCCGGAGGCACCGGCGGAGGCACCCTGGAGCGTCCCGGGCGCTGCTTGACCTATGGAAGCAAAAAATGAACACGGTGGGGGTCGGACCCACCCTTCAGATCCGAAGTCTGACGCTATCGATACCACGAAGTTTCCCATTTTTTTCCAAAAAAGAATGATGACCTCACCAAGAAAAAAAAGATTGCTGAGCATCCCATGCACCGCCGGAGGCACACCCTGGAGCGTCCCGGGCGCTACTTGACCTATGGAAGCAAAAAGTGAACACGGTGGGGGTCGAACCCACGACCTTCAGATCCGAAGTCTGACGCGCTAATCCACTGCGCTACGCGTCCACAGGCTTTACGCATCGTAAAGCTTGGGAGTGTAGAAATCGACGATATATTGTCGGTCATTTTCGGTTTGAACCGGCTGCCTGTCAAACGACGAGCAGCAAACCATAGATGTGGCTGCCGAGCCGAAAGTAAGGATTATGAAGGCAGTATGCACGTGATATACCCCATTTAGCCCCACATTTACCCATGCCTCCCCCCTCGCCCTGCCGGACAGGACAGGACGTTCGGACGGCACTTTTCCAAAATGCTTTTTCACTTGGCCGATCGTGGTCCTTCGGTCACTCGGCTCGCTCACGCGCGATGCCGGAATACGCGACCGGCGAGGCCAACGCCCCATCCGGCGACGCACCTCCCGCCCCGCCACTGGCGCAACCAAAGCGCGGCGGGTTCAAGATACCAAAACTCCCACCCAAAGAGCCTTCGCCGAACGATGCGTCAACATCGGCGGCGGCCGCGGTTGCGGTCCCTGGTGATGAGGACACTCACGACCCCTCCGACCTAGGACGCAAGGACCGCAAACACAAAGGCACGCGCAAACACAAGCACTTGCTGGTGTTGGATTTGAACGGCCTTCTTGTGGACCGGCGGATGGCGGCTTTCGCTGAGGCGGATGGCACGAAACGCGCCCCCGATGCGAAGTTCGGCAAGTTTTTCATCTACAACCGCCCGCACATGGTCGAGTTCGTGAATTGGCTGAGCGATCACTTCACGGTGGGGGTGTGGTCGTCCGCGCAGACGCACAACGCGAAATTACTTGTGAACCACATCTGGGGCAAGCACCGGGATAAGCTGGCGTTCGTGTGGGGACAGGACAGGTGCACGCACGTCGGCGCCATGGAAACGAGCGCGCCGAATTCGAAACCAATCCTTCTGAAAGATCTGAACGAGCTGTGGCGCGCGCCGTCGTACGCGCGGTTCGGCCCGAGGAACACGCTGTTAATAGACGACTCGCCGTACAAAGCCGTGATGAACCCGCCGAACAGCGCGATTCACCCGGAGGAGTACAAACTCGTGGGTTTTGGCGGCGATGACGGTGAAAATACGAAAGGCGTGAATGCGACGAAACCGGAAAAAGACGCGCCGTCGCCAGCTGCGGGCGTTTCTCTCCACGAAAACGAAAACGAAAGCGAACGCGAACGCGACAACCTGTTAGGTCCGGGCGGTTCCCTGCGCTTGTATTTGCAAAAGCTGGCGGAGGGTGATTTCGTGGATGCGTTCGTGGAAAAACAACCATGGGCCAAGCATGGCAAGGAAGCGCCTATGTCGGACCTCGGCGTGATGCGCAGGTATGTATGTCAGGCTTTCCCAAATCCCGCCTCCCTGTTTGCCAAACAAGACTGACACTTTCTTTCATTTATCTCAGAGCCCGGGCGGGGGGCGAGGCGGTTTTGGCGGCGGCGACCGCGGCGGCGGCCGGTCTGGACGCCAACGAAATCGAGCTTCCCGAGGATAGCGATGAGGATAATCTGGATGCGGATGGAACAACAGCAACGGCAGCAACGACTGGTATCTCCCCTGTGGTCGACGCTGATGGCTGGGGCGGGTCGGATGACGAGCTGCTTGTGGTTGGTGAAGTTGAGAAAGAAACCGATGAAGCGGAGAAGGGACAGAAAAACAAACAGAAACAGAAACGCGGTCGGCGCGACGAATCGGCGACACGCAAGGAGACGAAAGAATCGACGAGCAAGGAGACGAAAGAATCCATCGTCGACGGCGAAGGCGACCAAAACCCAGACCAAGATCCTGTCCCAAAAAAGAAACGCCCCCGGAAGGTGTTCACCGGTTCGGGCGCTTGTTTGTTCATTCGGCGCTGGGCGTGGAAGCGCGAGGCGAAGAGCGACACTGAGCGGTTCGACGAGCCGTACTTGCACCCGATGGAAGTGCGGAGCGGGAGCACGGTTCCGATGGGCTTCGACGCGGAGGATGGCGACAAAAGCGTCAAGAACGTCACATTAAGCTTTCGGCAAACGCGGTTCGACGACAAATCCAACAACGGCGCCGCGGGCGGGTTCGCGTCCACGGTGTGGGACAGCGCCATCGTTTTGGCGAAGGTACGTCTTGTATTTCCCAAATCCCAAGATTGTGTGCCCATACAATACTGACACTTTCTTTTATTTATCTCAGTACATCGAGAAACACCAAGAACGGTTCCGGGGGTTGCGCGTGTGCGAGCTAGGCGCGGGGTGCGGGTTGGTGGCAACGGCGCTGCTTCACGCGGGGGCGTCACGAGTCGTGGCGACGGACTTGGCGCCCAACCTGCCTTTGCTAAGGGAGAACCTGGGTCACAACGCGCCTCCTAGCAAGGGTACCGTTCGCAGCGACGAACACGGTGACGCCGCTCCCGGTAACAAAAATCAAAATCAAACCGACGCGTCCCTGCTTCCCGGCGAGGGCGATTCCTGGGACGTGCGCGCGTTGAGTTGGGGAAATAGCGCGTCATCCGACTTAAACCACGAAACCTTCGACCTCGTGGTCGCGACTGACTGCATGTACGTAGTGGAGAGCGCGGAGGTGTTGGTGCAGACGCTTGTTTCGTTGGTCGGGCGGTGGGCCAATTCGCCCACCGGCGAGATTCAAAAGACAGCCCGAGCCGCAGGGTTTCCAGTCCTGATGTCCTACGGCAGAAACCGCCAAGCCGAGGCTGCGTTCGAGAAATGCTGCAAAACCGCGGGGAAGGGTGTTACCCACGCCGACACCACGAAAGGAACGGTATCGGGGAAGGGTGTTACACACGACGACACCACAACGGGGACGGTATCGGGCATCACGATAACAGGTACGGACATCGCGGAAGACGACCTGGACGAGCTGTACCAGTGCTCGGACGTCAGGGTGGTGAAGTACGCCGTGGACGAGGTGTGAACGAAAAGAGACGGAAAGAAAAGCGCCGATGCGCCGGAGCGTTAGAGTAGCAGTCGGAATTAGAAGAGTAGTCAGGATATGGACCACAAAAACGAAGAAGCCGGGTCGGGTTGCACGCAGTACGGCGTTTCGACCACGAATCGATTTCGTGCTGCTGTTTCGAGGAGACCGGCGCAATAGACAGCGAAGCGGCGATGTCAAAACAATCGTTATTTTCTTCAGTTCCCACGCGTGTCAAAAATCGTAACGCTCGTTTTCTGGGAAGACCCGAAGACACCCGATGACCCGAAGACAACGACGTGCACGCCACGCCGCACTAGTACCCCGCACGAGCATGAGCTCCGACGTGACGGCCAACACTGATACTCGTGCGAACGGTGGTATCACCACCGCCACGACCGAAGCGCACCACGTCCCCGACCTAAACGCCGTGTGCCCTTCCCCCGACGTCGCCGGCGCGTCCCACGAAAAACCGAAGGAGATCTCAGATCTCCCACCGGACGTCCTGGTGACGATCATGGGGTACTTGCCCGAGGTCTCAGACCGATTCCGTCTCGCATCCGTCTCAAAAGACTTCCGAAGCGCCCTTCATGATCCGCGGACGTGGGAGACGCTCATCATCGACAAGGACCTCGCGAAGAGGCTTTTAAAGGAGGATTCGAAGGCTTTTGACGGTCAGAATCGCCTGCGTCAACTCGTCGAGTACGCGGGGAACGGCGTGAAGACTCTGGAACTGCACGGCGCCATCGATTGGAGTGATGATCTTCTCAAGACGCTTCTCGTGGACAGGAATCTCACGAGTTCTGTGTTTTTTCAGAACCTTGTGTCTCTCACCTTGGAAGATATAGAGATTTCTGCTCCGGAACTCGTCGAGTTCGTCGAAAGTTTCGTCCTTCCCCGTCCAAAGGCAAAGCGCCTCGAGAAGTTTCTGATCATCAACACGCCGACCAATTTTGACGGCACCGAAGAGGGGATCACCCGCAAACAGCTCGAGCGCCTCACCGAATCTCTCCGATACGACGCAAACGATGTATCCCCCGAGCGTTTCAACATAACGCCCTGCGTCGCGTGCGAGGGGATATGTCAGTTCGACCTAGCCGCTGATTATGAGTGTGACCCGTTTGTGTGCTCCGCTTGTGGCGACACGTTGTGCGAGGACCACCGGGACGGCGGCACGATGCTGTGCGCACCTGATTACGAATCAGGTGACTATTGCGATATATGTGAGTTGTCGCCGTTGTGCAGGCGCCAAGGGTGTCCCTCCTACCCCTCCAAATACATCGATGACAGGACCATCAGTTGCGAGTGCGGCACTCGGTATGCCCTCGGACACGCCCCGGACACGTGGCTCAAGGGCCTTGAAAAATGCGCGGAACAGGGATGCGGAAAGAACCTTTGTAGTCGAGACCATTGCAGAATCGGTTACGAAGCGGATCGAGGGCCTTCATCCTCATGCTCCATCTGCAAGAAGATCTGGTGCTCGGACCACATTCCACCGGGAATGCAAAGTTGCGGACAGTGTTTCTCGGCGGAAAAGTTCCCTTTTGAATACTTCTACGCGTGTCCGTCGTGCGTCCAAGCACACAAAGCGACTGGTGAGCATTTCAAACTCTGCACGTGCAAAGCAAAACTTGCGTGCAAGAGTTGTGCCGACTTTATTTTCGATGACTCTTGCAGCCAGGGGTACAAAATTAATGAAATCTACTGCCGCAAATGCATGACCAAAGATCACATCCTGCTCGGATTCTGTTCTGACGATTGCTACTCAGGTTGCAGCGACGAGGAATACATTGAAGAGATTGAGAATGGTCGGAAACAGGCGGAACAGCGAATGGAACGGGAAATGGACCAATACTGCCTGTGAGAGTCCATGACGATCGTCGAACAGAAACCGTAAACGAAGGAAGAGACGTGGTGGTAGAATACGTTTTTAAAAAGTATCACCGTATCGACTATGTACAAAATGTCATCTCGGGCACACTTCCTCGAACGACAGCGGCGAGCTGCAGTGGCAGATAGCCGCGGTAGTGGCAAACGTTCTCGCGTCGCTTCGCTTTTCTTCAAAAGTTAAACCGACACGTCCACGTTGACCATCTTTTTCCAGGCGTCTTGCGAGACCCGCTTCGTCATTGATTTGATTTGGGTTTTCGGGCCTAGTTCGTATAGCTGGTCCTTGCCGTCCGCGAGTAACGCCCGTAAGGTGTCTTCCCACCTCACCGGGGACACGAGCTGCTTGGCGAGCAGTTCCGGGATCGAGTCGGTCGGCGCGATGAGCGCGCCGGTTACGTTACTGTACACGGGAATTCGGGGGGCGGTGATTTTCGCATCCGCGAGCGCTTGCGTTAGCGCCAGCGCCGCGCTGGCCATGCGGTCGGTGTGGAACGCACCGGAGACTTGAAGCATGGAGGCTTTCATAGCACCGGCTTTGTTCGCCAGAGTCGTGACTGTTGCTAAGCACTCCAAATCACCGCTCACCACCCTGCCGGTGGGAAACAGGTAGTTTGCGATTTCGCAAACCTGCCCCGGTTTGGTTTTCGACGACGCGACGCACTTTTCAAGCGCCGCGTCGTCCAGACCCACCACGGAAAGCATCCCCTGTGAGTGTGAACGAAAAGGGTCAGTCTTGAGTGTACTGTATGGGCACACAGTCTACTTGTGCTGTATTTGTAAGAGTTGCCAGTACTGCTAAATGTTACCAGTAGTACACTCAAACAGTCACTGAGGGACACTAAACAGTGTGCCTGGATTTGGGAAAGGCCCAGCACGTACGTGCTCCCCGACCGCGGCGGCGGCTTTCATGGCTTCCGCTCGCGCTTTCACCACCCTCAAACCGTCCTCGAACGACATCGCGCCCGCGAAAACAAGCGCGGTGTACTCGCCCAAACTCAAGCCGGCGCATTGAGCGCAGTTCGCAATCGCGGCCGGGTCGTCCACGCGCAGTTTCTCAACCGCCGCGAGCCCTGACAGAAACAGCGCGGGCTGCGCGAAAACGGTGTCGTCCAGTTTTTCTTTTGGGCCGTTGACGCACAAATCGAGCAAGTCGTACCCGAGAATCTCAGCTGCTTTGTCGCACATCTCCTTGACCGCGGGTAAGGACGAAACGCTTTTCAGCATTCCCACCGCTTGCGAACCCTGGCCAGGGAAGAGAAACGCGATTTTGGAGGACGAGACGTTTGGGGTATCCGTCGCGGAGACGTCGGTACCACCCGTCGCGGATTGAGAGGCAGTTTGACCCACAGAAGCACCATCTGACACGGTCAACCCCGCCATCTGCGAAGTCGGCGTTTCGTTTTTTTCCCGTTTCGCAACCTCCTCCGCGATCGCGCCGTCCCGCGCCGCTTTGCGTTTCAGCTTCCACTCGCGTTTCTCGATTTGCGCTTTGGATTTTTGCCAGAAAAGTGTCAGTATTTCGTAATGTGTATGAGTAATTACTCTGGACAACCGTCAAAACAGTCGGCGGGATTTGGGAAATGCAACACGCACCTTTTTCGTTCCTGCGGCGTTCCGGGTAGTTCGGTTTGTGGTCCGCCGGCCACGCGTACACCGCCTCAGGACCGTAGTCGTACAGCGCCCACCAGTCCCCGATGTCCGCGTGCGGCACCGGCGTTTTCGTGGTCAGGGAGTACTTCTCGTTCAGCGCGAGCAAGGCGTCTCGCGTCGGGCCGTCTTTAATCGCCACCTCCACGGGCGTTTTCTTCCCCGGGTTCAAGTACGGGTCGTAGTCCTCGCTTAGCAAACTCGGATCCGCGCCTTCGCTGAGTAAGTACTCATACAGCTCGAGGTACCCGTCGTACTGCGCCAAGTACGCGGCCCGGTGCAGGGGGGTGAACCCCCTGCTGTCTTTTTGGTTCACCGCGCACGGGCAGTTGCGCACGATGTGGTGCAGCATGTCTGGTGGTGAATAAAAAAGGGTATGGGTAACAGTCAGTAATAGACTACACACATCAGTACTACATACAGCAATACTACAAACAGCAGTACTACAAACAGCAGTACTACATCCAGTGCCGTAAACATTCACGCGGGAAAAAAAGAAACGCACCGATTTGCTTGTACGTCGTGGCGAAGTGAATCGGCCCACCCGCGCCGTTGTCCTGGGTCCAGAAATACGGGTCCGTCGCCATCACGATCTTGGCCTGTTCCGGGTCCCCGAGGCGGAAACATGAGTAAAACGCGAAGGGCTCGAACTTCGGCTGGGGGGGGTACCGCCCGGTGCCTGGGGGGATGGATGAATGACGGGAAAATAATCAAAACCGACACGAAACGGAAGGTGGACCGTCGAAAAAGAGGAAGGATCGTGGTAACGACGATGGAGGTGGAGGGCTCCGGTCAGGGCTTGGGGATGTTTTGTGTTGTTTTCGCGTAACGAGCGTGACCATACGCACGTGCGTTACACGACGGGATCACGGCGACGGGAACACGACCACCGATTGGGCGCATCAGGGCACGTAGCGACCTCGGGAGGCGAACCAGCGCCTGCCCCAAAGTCCGAAACAAAGCGTCCGTGGCATCGGGGCGTCGACGGGACCGCGGACGCGGGACGTGGAGGAGAGAAAGACGTGTAACACGTTGCACAGGGCGAATCGACACGTACCGGTCATATCACGCGGCATGGTTGCCGATGTGGTCAAACAAACGCGTGAAGGGGCGATGCGCGGGGAGGTGTGTGCCTCGGAGACGCGGGAGCGTTTATTTCGGAGGCGACGAAAACAGCTCCTCGGGAACGTCGAAATCGATTGCGACGAGTCTTCTGGGTCAAAAGCGCGCCGCCGGCCGAGCGCGGAAAAAACGTAGACTGCGTGCCCGAGGGCATGTGCCAGGACCGCTTCTATTTCGCCCCTTTTCGACCCTCTCCGTTTCACGCGGCGAGCTGACGATGGTGCAAAAACTGCGGGCGCCCCTTGAAGGGACAGATCTCTCGCCGCCGTTCACCGCCGGCTGATCGAGACACCTTTCGCCCCCACCGAAAAACACCGCGAACTCGCGATGTCGGACTACGGCAGCGACCACGAGGACGACACCGAGCACACCTTGGCAAACGTAGGGTTCCCACGCGCGTGGACGATTCTTCTTTGATGCGTCTGTGACGACCATCAATCTTTCCTTTCGTGACCCTCGCGAGACGCGGAAGTGGAACTGCAGGCGGCTTCGCGCGAAGAGAACACCCCGACCACCGCGGACTGACCCCCCCCCGCCCTGCCAACACAGCCCGCCGTGGTGGACAAGTACAAAGTAGCCGCGGAGATCGTCAACAGTACGTCAAGGCGCCCGAACCCTGATGTGTTGCTTTTTCGCGATCGCTCGATGATGCCTTTACTCGATGCCTCGATGCCTTCACCTCACCACCATTTCTACATAAGATCACTCCACTAACACCACGCATCCCTTGCCTAAATTAACATTAACCGGAAACAGAGGCCCTCGCCGCGGTGTTCGCCGCGTGCGTCCCTGGCGCGAAGGTTTGCGACCTGTGCGGTTTGGGGGACAAAACCGTCGAAACCGAAGCGGCGAAGTTTTACAACAAGAAAGACAAGGATGGGAACAAGATCGAAAAAGGCATCGCGTTTCCCACCTGCGTAAGCGTGAACAACCAGGTGTGCCACAACAGCCCCACGGATGACGTGCAGACGGTGCTCGAGGAAGGCCAGGCCGTGAAGATCGACCTGGGCGCGCACGTGGACGGGTACATCGCCGTGGTGGCCACCACGAAGGTTCTGAACGCGGATATGAACGCGCCAGTTGTTGGTCAACAAGCGGATGTCATGCAAGCCGCCGTAATCGCAGGCGAAGCCGCGATCCGCAAGCTAAGGCCCGGGAACACCACCACCGCCGTCGCCGCCGCGATCGCGAAAGTCGCGGAGGACTTTGGCGTGAACGTGGTGGAGGGCGTGTTGACGCACACCATGAAGCGGTTCGTGATCGACGGGAACAAAGGTGCGTGTTCCTTTTCCCAAATCCAGGCACACTGTTTGCCCATACTCGTACCAGAAGGGACTATTAAGACCAGAAGAGACTATTACCGAAGCTGGTGACTGTTGTCCATACATCGCGATATACAAGACTGACACTTTTCTTTCCCAACCTCAGTCGTGCTTCACAAAACCTCCCCCGAGCTGAAAGCGGATGAGGAAACAATCGGTTTGAATGAAGTGTACGCCCTGGACATCGTGCTCTCCTCCGGGGACGGGAAACCCAAGATCCACGACGAAAAGGAAACCAGCGTGTACAAGCGCGCGATCGAGAAGAACTACAAGCTCAAGATGCAAGCCTCGCGCGCGGTTTTCTCGCAAATCACCACGAAGTTTCCCACCATGCCGTTCACGATGCGGGCGATGGCGGAAGTCCGCGGCGCGCGCCTCGGGATCACCGAGTGCATCACGCACGAACTGCTTCACGAGTACCCGGTTCTTTACGAAAAGCCGGGCGACGCAGTGGCACACTTCAAAGCCACCGTGTTGGTGATGCAGAACGGCAACGACCGGGTCACGACGTGGACAGCGCAGCCCATCAAAAGCGACTTGGAACTCAACGACGAGGACTTGAAGGCGCTTATTTTGGAACCGCTCAAGGCAAAAAAGAAGAAGAAACCCAAGGCGTGAGGTTCGGGAGAGACGGGCGGGTACCCGGAGGGACAATAGGTACTAGGTGCTGAGGTAGAGTCGTAGGTATTGAGGTAGAGTCGTAGGTATTGAGGGACGGTATCACGCAATGACAAATCTTAAAATCAAAATAGTCACACAGTATTCAGTATTCGCGTCTCCCTGCTCGGCGCGAGGATCACTTTACCCCACGAACTCCGTGGTCATCCCGTCGTCGCGTCCCATGCCGGGCGCCCTGACCGCGAGCACCACACGCCCAATGACCGTACACTTCCCGTCTCGCTCCATCTCCATCGTTTCCTTTCCAGGGAACACGTCCACGATCTCGGCGCCCTTACCGCCGCTGAGCTGAATGGACGATTGCCTTACCGCTAGGTAAAAGTTTTTCGGCGACGGGGTTTGGTTTGCTTTGTCCACGATGAGCAACGCGGGTTCTTCGCGTTCCGAAAGATCCCCGGCGCCTCGTAGGGAACCGGTGTTCCCAACAAGCACGGCGAACGGAACTTTGGCTTCGGAAAGCGCGGCCCAGCTCGGCAGCGCGACCCACTGTTGCGCCCCAACCGGTTTGAACACGTTGAACAATCCTTTGGGGCGTACCTCCTCCACGGCGATAACAGCGGCGGGCGACAGCTTTTCAAGCGGCCCCAGCATGGGAATAGGCCGGAACAACAGTTCCTCCGCGTCCAACCGCACCGCCTGAATCTTCGCGTTCCCCGCCGCGTTGGCTTTGCCCATCAAGCCGCCCTCCATCAAGTCCGAACCCTCGGCGAGGTCGATCTCCCACATCTCCACGAGTGCGTCCAGCCGTTCCTTCGTAGAAACCTCGGTGGCGAACTTCTTGCCTTTCGCCTGATTGTAAAAAAAGAAATGTCAGTCTTGTATGGGCAGTCAGTCGGCGGAATGTGGTAAATGGGGAAATACTCACCACGAGCTCGTGAATCCGCCCGATGCCTTCGTACCGCTGCACCTCCTGGATGTCCCTCCACATCTTAAACGCGAGGCACTCCCCGGGGTTTTTCCCGAAACCCTTCGCCTGCGCGTCGTTCGCCGCGCGCATCTCCACCGACCGCACCAACTCTCTTGTTTGCTCCGGGTTGAACTCGTTGTCCACCACGAACTCGCAAAAAATAGCGCGCTTTTCCGCGGGCAGGTACTGGATGTGCGAAAGGTTCTCCGCGTTCCACTCGGGGTTGAAATAGTCGAGCTTTTCTTTCGGGAACCGCGGGTCGGTGACCAGTGATCCTCTGTGATTGTTACTCGAAAAAGGTCAGTCTCTTCCGTCTTAACGTATATCGCGATGTATGGACAACAGTCACCAGCTGAGAGATAAAACAGTGCGCTTGTGATGTATCGTAGTGCTCTTCCTTTTAATGACGGCCGTGTCCTCAAACAGTCACGAACGGGGCTTGAAACAGGTAGTTTTGGGATTTGGGAAACGCGCAACACGTACCTGGACGCGGTCCACGTCGTCCAAAGGCTTTGTTCCTTGGGTTCCACGCCGGTTTCGTCGAAGATGTCATCCGGAGTGAACCCGTTCCGCATGAGTTTGGGGAACAGTGGTGCTAGTTCGAACCAGTTCCCGGCTCTTTGCCGCAACCGCAAAAAACTCATCTGGTCCGTTTCCTGTTGTAACTCGCTTTGGTCTAAATACTCGCTCGGCGGGCGGAACGGCGCGAAGGCTTCGCCTTCTTTCTTTTCGCTTCCCGGTTTCGGGGGGGCGTCGTACCCGCCAGGAAAGGACCCGGGTTTCATGCCTTCTCCCGGCCTGCCGCCCATAGGGTTGGAGTTCTTGTTCCCAGAGTTCGGGTTCCCGTACCCCGCGTCGAAGCCCTCCATGCCGGGGACGATCAGTTTCGACCCGGAGAAACCGCCGGGGCCGTTGGTGGGGGGAATGGAGGCGTCATCGGATGACGCCCGGGCAGGGGTCACGGTTCGTTTCTGTGTCATGATCCGAACGTTCTTATTAGAGGCGCGGCGGCTACTGTTCAGCGCGCCGGCCGCGGGGGTGTAGCGCGCGGCGAGAGACGCGACGGATGCCATTGAATCTGACGACGGGGCGAAACGTTCGCTTCACGAACGTGCGGGATTCGACTGCGCCGTGAAGGACACGCGGGTGGGTCAACCTTGGAAAAGGAGACACGTGCGGAGACGAAAGGACACCACGAGTAGTCGTGCGTGCGTTTCGGGAGCAACGAAAAAACGCGCGAGGAGGTGTGCGTGGTTGCAGAGGGGACCGCCGCTGCAGGCGCAATCACCGGCGGCTGCCAAGTGGATAAAAAAGTTACTCGTAAATCGTTGAATTTGGGCCCGCAAAAGGCCAACAGGCCACAAGCACGCCTTTTTGCCGTCCATCGGTAAGCCGGCGTTCGCGTCTCGCGCCCTTGTCAGGACGCGTGCGCGCCGACGGTAGGTCGAGTCGCTTCCGCCACACTTCACCGGAGAAGGATCGCCGACTTTCACGGTCGTTCGGTACTCGAAGTACCCGCTCGGTTCGTTCCAGTCGCAGAGACGGGAACAACTTGTGTCCGCCGCCAACTGTGTTGCGGGGTTCGTTCATCATGGAAGCCATCTCGCTTCGCCCGGGAGGCACCGCCACCGCGGGAACCTTCGCGAGCTTCGCGATGGGGTCACGGCCGCAGGTGCGTGCGCTACACGGGTTACACTCAAGACGCGAGGGCGGCACCACCGACGGACAGGCTTTCGCCCCCAGGCGACCCCACGCGATTTCAACGCGAACAGACTCCAAACACGCTTTCGTGCGTTTACGCTGGCGGATCACGCAGACTGACTCTCCCCACCCGCCCCTCCCCTCCCTCCCCACAAAAGGCCCCGTCCGAAACCAGCTCGAAAAGGCTCTCCTCCGAGGACGTGATCAAATACACCAAGGACTTCATTGCGCAGTTCCGTGAGGTACGTGTGGAACGCGAGGGCGCTTCGAACCGCCCCTACGCGGAGCGTGATCAAACACAAAACACGCATCAGGGCTTTGCAGTGGGCATATGCGCACTGGCAAGCCCTGGATTCGAAAAAAAACGATGATGGATTTCTCGTCATTCGCGACGACGTCGTATTCGCGACCGACAACAACCCTAACCCCCTCTACCCCACGCTACCCC
>Ga0114998_10002752_pt1 | contig 13168 bp, 8 predicted proteins | sample ArcticOcean_MG_C_5_FD_87044 | JGI IMG/M metagenome (GOLD analysis project Ga0114998, IMG submission 87044) | Marine microbial communities from western Arctic Ocean - ArcticOcean_MG_CB4_138 | ecosystem: Environmental > Aquatic > Marine > Oceanic | place: Arctic Ocean: Canada Basin | collected...
CGCTCGAGCGTGCTTCGTGAAGCTCAAGCGCGCGATGGAGTCAGAGCGACAGAAGATTAGAAAAATTCAAGAGTCGTTCGAGGCTACTACGACTGCGAAGTAGGCGCGATTTTCACAGAAAATATTCAATAGAATCAAAACACGTACCGCTCACATCTCCTAACTGTCTCGTTTGTTTGACTTCACAAAGAGCGATATCGAACGATAACGACAAACACAAAGAAGATAATGCACACGAGCGAACCGGCGCACAGACTTCCTCCACGAAAACGCTTCGATGCTCGCACGAATAATAACGACTCATCGTCTCATTATCGCGCTCAATTATACGACCGAGCGTTACGCAATACCTCTTCGATTGGAAACATAAATAATTCAAACCACTTCGAGGAAGAGGAAGAGGAAGAAGTAGAGAACGAGCGAAGAAGACCGACGACGACGACGACGACGAATGATCGAAACAACAATAATCTGCACAGTGATGATAGCAATAATAATCAGTTCCGCGTGAAAGCATCAAAGCTCGAAATCGAGCTCGAGCGCTTACAAGCTCTATTAAGAGTATGCAAAAAAGATTTCAAAGACATGAAAAGGGAGGAGGCGAAATTAAAACAAACCGTACAACACGAACGCAGAAGAACGGAGGAATATATGACAACGAACGAACGAATGCAAAAAGAACAAGATGAATTAAGAGCTTTACTAGAGATCAGCGAACGCGAGAGAGATCAGTTGAAGATCGATTTCGTGGATTTAGGCGAACGCGCTACGGTGACGTCGAAGCAAAACGAATACGTGAAGAAAGAGTACGAAAAGTTCAAGAGTGAAATGGAACGAGCGAAGGAGAAGGAGAAAGAGGAGAGTTTATATGCGAAGAAGTGTTTGGATGAGTTGAAAACGGCCGAGAAGAGGATTAGAGATGAGTTCGTGGAGGAACGGAAAATGTTAGAGAAACGCGCGGAGAAGTGGAGAGACGAAGTTTTAGAGAAAGTTAAAAGTGCAAAGAAGGTTTTGGAGAAGAGAGAGAAGAACGTGAAGAGAAAGGAAAACGAACAAAGCGAGATTGAACGGAAAGAAAGGCAGAAGTATGAAGCGAAATTAGCAAAAATGAGAGTAGAGTTTGAACAAAAAACGATCGAAATTGAGAGAGAGGCGAACGAACGAGGAGCAGCAGCTGTGGCGAGATTCGGCGCGAGAGCTTCGGAGACGGAAATTGCCGCAGTTACAGAAGCTCAATTTGCAAAAGAGAAGATGGGCGAGGCAATGAAAGAAGCCGCGGTTGCAAAAACAGATCGAGATAGTTTTGAACGCAAATGTAAAGATACCGAACGAGCGATGAAGGAAAGTAGGGACGCTTTAGAGAAGGAGACCTTTACGAGAATCAAATACCAGGCAGAATTAGAGGTTTTAAAAATTCAAAGCGGACCAATTAAAGAAGAAATGAATAACGAAAAAGAGATGAAAGATGATTATAAGAAGAGGTTGGAAATGAGTTTGCGAAAGATTGTCGATTTACAAGCCGCGATTGAAACTTTATCGAATGAAAAAAAGGAACTTCTCGAGAGCGAATTAAAATTAAAGAGCGAAAACGAACGCTTGAACGATTTGATAAAGCAAACTGTAGAAGAACATAGAGAAAAGATTGAACAAATAAAGATTGAAATTCAAGAAAACGCGAAAATTACATTTAAAGCCGTTTCGGAAGACGCGAAGAGAGCTATTGAAACGTGTTATGAAGAATCTGCAGTGTTGAAACGACAAGTGAACGAGTTGCAAGAAAAAATAGAGAGCGAAACCGAATTATCGCAATCCATTGTAAACGAACGCGATGTTGCCATGGAGTCCTTGGAGAATACGATGAAAGAACTTGAGTCAAAAACTGAACAAATTGATGAATTGAAGGAAAATTTAGAACACGCGCGCGACGTAACGAATCAAATTTCCGCTCGAATGCAATCATTAGTCACTGATTATGAAGACATGCAAAGTGATTTAGAAACTGCAGCGTTGAAAATTAACGAGCTGACTGTTGAAAACTTGCGATTGCTTTCCGCTCCCGATTCTGCTTCAGTAGGAGTAAATACGAGTGGCGAAAACATCGACGCTTTAAAGAAGCGCATGGAAACTGAAAAGGAAATCGAAATATCAATCGAAACCGAGCGCGTTCGTGAAAAGCTTCAAAGCCTTTTCGAAAGTCGCTCGAAAGCTCTGACGCAACAAAATCAATCGCTTATTGAAGTTTTACAAGTAATGAGGGCTAAAATAGACGCATCAGAGACGAATTTCAACGAAGAGTTCTCGAAAAGAAGAAAACTCGAAGCCGAGGTATTCGCGAAAACGAAAGAAATCGATTCATTAGAGCGCAAAGTTCGCGTATTTGAGGACTTGATAACGAAAAATCACGACGACGACGACGATGAACCCGAAGCTTTCTTCACCCCAGGATATAATAACATCACCACCACCACCACCAACAACAACAACAGCCTCAACGCGACCTCAAACAAACGAAGCGCGGCTTCTACGAGTACGAGAAATCAAACGTCAAAAAATGTTCTAAGTAAACGCCTAGGATTCAACAAAACGAGCCCGTTAATGCGTCCAAACCACGTCGCAGAGGAACGCGGATTATGGTAAAATCTGTTGTTCGTCATCGCTCGCGTCGCGAAAATCTAGCTTTAGCTCGTAGTCCAGTCGTGCCTTTCATGAATTATGAACTTCCCATGCTGCTGCCCTGTGCTGCTTAAATAGATTTTCATAAAAAGTACGCATCAGCTCTGTGACTATTAAAATGTTACGCGTGCTCCATCGTTAGGTAAAGACCTAATTAAGTAATCCTCGTCACTCAAAATGCCATCATCGCTGCGAAGAAGCACGCGTAAGATTTTAATAGCGATCATTTTGTGTGTTATTAACACATATTCACGTGCTCATGCCGCACGCAGTAGTAAACAGCGCACAAACCGTAGCACATCTTTTGAAGTGAAACCTTCAAAGACATCTGCGCAGTTTAATTATAATCGAACGATTGCACATAAACTATCGAACGTGCTGGAGAAAGAGTTCGAAGACTACGACGAAGAGGAGAAGAAATATTTACGAGAACGCGAAGAGAATAAGCGCAGGATGAAAGGTGTTTCAGCAGTCGAAGAAGTCGTTTCGATGAAGAAGAGGGCGGCAGAGCGAAATACGGTCGAGAGAGGAGTGCGATTGGGCGATGCGCGAACGAAGAGGATGAAAGATTTAATAGAGAGAACTGGAGAGATTTTGATGTCTATAGACGAGGCGTTGAGTAGGGAACGAGAGCGTGCGGAAGCTGTGGATGGAGTGGAGACGTTGGTCGACTCGGAAGGGAACGAGTACGTTTTAGAACATAAGAGGAAGTCTTCGATGCAGACGGATTCAAATTTGACGAGAGATATTGTGGTAGTTTTCGTGATGGCTACTGCATTGAGTTTGATGTTTGGGATGATAGCTGGGAATAATAGGATGACGTTTCATAGCGCGCCGTCGAGTGATTTTGTTGGTTTTTTTCTCACGGGCGCGCTCGTCGGTCCTTTCTCTTTTAGATTAGTCGATGAGCCAGTGCAATTGGAAACCTTGGGTGAGTTTGGTGTCATCGCGTTATGTTTTAGCGTCGGAAGATTATGCGATATTTCTGTTTTTCCAGATTACTTTGCTCAGGAAAAAGGAATTAAGACACGTAACAAAGGACGGCTTCATTTCATGCGCAGAAGTAGTTTCATCGTACTAGCAAATGTTGCAGTAAGTTCGTTTATTGGGGGGATTTTAGGAGTAGCGACAAAAATTGGAGTACTAAAGGGAATCGTCATAGGCGCAATATCCGTTTTTGATGGTTCAAACTCGAGCGTCGTTGTCAGTAAATCATCGAGCGTTGATATGATAGAGGCTAGTGGAAGCGCGTCAGCTAGTTTTGATGCAAGTATAGAGAGTTCAACAAATTCGTTACTCACAACTCCGCAATCTTCTACTACAAAAATATCTAGCGATGAGTTGAATGAGAGCGGAATTATGCGATGGTGGGTAGGGGTTGCTTTCGCAGTTTCACGAAATTGCAATACGCGAGTTAGTTTTTCGCAGTCTTTTGAATCAATTTTATACGCGCTAGGTGCATCTTTGTTTATTACGTTTGGTATAGCCGCGCGAATGCGCAATAGACAGGCATTGACGACGACAAAACGTGTCCTGCCAACGAATGGTATTGTCGAGCACCTTGAGAAAAAATATCTCGTCGGAGACGAGGAGGTAAAGCTCGTCGCGTTTTGCGCGGCATGTCTGTGCCTCGCTCGCTTGACGGAAATGTTAAATCTTGGTTATGAATTGGGAGCGTTCGCATTTGGAATAATGTGTCACGACCGTCGTAGACTAAATTATGACGATGAGCAAATGGATGAAATCGAAACGGATAAGAAAAAGAAGTTCAAAATGGTCACGGGTAGCAGCTCCGACGTTCTTCGAGCAGCGCATGGGTTAGCTTTTGTTTCCATTGGCATGAATGTTCGGATGTCGTATTTAGGCGAGAAATTTCTTGCGCTCACATTATCTAGCGTCGCTTTCATCCTTTTAGTTAAAAAGCTTCGAACATTTTTGCGAAAAGAAGGTGGCGAGACTACTTTGTCATCTAGAACAATGTCTGAATCTCCTACAAGTGAAATGAAAGATATTAAGAGTTACTCGGACGTCATTACGTTACTGTTATTGAAGCGATCTTTATTTGCGCAAGGGATTTCATTGAATGCGTACCATTTCGCGTTTCACACACAAGTTCTATGCATTTTCGTCATTTTGCCTTTAATGGAACAGTCGCGGAGAGCAAGAAGTCGTCGTCGTGCAGTAAAAAATCGCAGTTCTTAGTTAGGAGTAGTAGTAAAATGAGTGTATTATTATATTGTTGTATTATATATTGAGAGAGCGATAGATAGACTAGATTCGAATTAATGACTAAGTTTCCATTGCGCTGGTATCTTCCTTAATAGATTCTACTTCGTACGCAAAGATCTTTTGTTTTGGGACGAATAAGTCGCCTTCGCCACCGCCATGTCTCTCCGGATTCGCCACTGGATCAGCTGGGTAATACTCATAATGTAACTGACCAACATCCGTTCCTGACATTTTAGTCCAACCATTGGGACCGACATGGTATACACTCACTGTACCACCAGAATATGCATCTCTAAACGTCGCGTGGTAAATCGCGCGTCTCCCTAATTCAGCCGCGTCTTCAATACTCAAATCGTTTCTGAACCCTTGATCTAAAACACCATACGCGAACAACGAGCCGGAACCAACCGAAAATCTTTTCCCCTTTAATCTCGTTCCATCAGAATCTACATAAAACAAACCGGGTCCAGCCGTATCCCACCCGGCGACCATCGTCCCCATGGACAACCCTTTCCCGCGATATCCGTACAAAGTATTCGCCAACAACTTCGACGCTCCAGTTACCGTAATCCTCTTCCCAGTTTCCAACTCATGCAATCGACACTGAATACCTAAATTTCGTTGCCAAAACTGACAATCCGCCGCTCCCCCGGCCATAGTCCCTAACAAAAACGGGTTAATCTCGATCACTTTCTTGACCGTCTGCGAGGATATATACGGCCCTTGCGACGCCCTTGAATCCACGGCGATTATGATCCCATGGTCAAATATGAACCCCAACGTCGTCGTCCCATGCCGCGGCTTCACGTGCTCTACGCAATCTTTTTGAAACCTATCGAAATCTTCCACTTTCGGAATCGTGAAATATTGGTCGTGCGTGTTGATCCCGCAAAGCACTTCATCGAGACTTTGTATCGTTTCAATATATATATCAATATATGCATCAATAGCATTGAGAAGATGATTAAATCCAGTTCAGGAAATAAAAAGAAGAAGAAGAAGAAGAAGAAGACACGAGTGAGTATGCGCATCAATAACTAGAACATTGAACCATACGTAACATAGTATAGTAATAAACGAGAAAAAACATTCGATCTCAAAGATCTTCGTTTCTTTTTCGGAAACTTAAAATCGAACGAATGAATCCAATCAATCAATCAATTAAAGAAGCGATTTGAGAGAAATCTAACGACGAACAGAAAAATGCGTACCAGGAGTCGAGCTCGTTCGCTTCTTTGCGCACTGGGCGGTCGAGGACGCTGAAATCTAAATTCAAAGACGTCATATTTTATGACGATGTGTGCCTGATGGATTCGCGCCTTGTCTCTCTATGAAAAGATGAAAATTGAAGAGAGGAGTTTTTGAGCGTATTCTGACGTGGACTACAGTACTGGTCCGCGTTTGACCGTCGTCAAGAATACCGAGAGCGCGCTTACAATTAGTCAATTGCAGGTTTTGAAAACTAGAACACGCGAAAGAGAATATATATACGCGGTATATACTGTAGTATGTGGTACATAATTAAAAACATTTACGCGCGTAATTCTCGCGACGACACATTGGACAACGCCTCGCGCCGCGACCGAGAATTTCGTTGTGGTTTTCAAAAGATTTTAGACACTTCAAATGATATCTATGCGAACAACTTAAATACGAAACTTTGTTTGTCGTATTTTTGTTGTTCGTATAGAGCTGTCGCGTACAAATAGCGCAATCTTTGTCTTCTCTAAGAAGCGCATTTTCTACGACAGAGTCCCAGTCTATTGATAACTCGTCGTTGGTTAATTCATCAAGATCATCATCTTTATCATCTTCGCTATGGTTAACTATGTCATCTTCGCCTCTTCGATTGCAAACGTTCACTTCGACTATTTTGCGTAATTTTCGAAGTTTCTTTGCTAAGAACATTTTTCTCGCTTCGCCGCTCGCCGGTCCAACGCCGAAAGATCTTTCACGATATCCCAACCAATGTTTTTGTATCATCACGGCCGCTTCATGCCGTGTTTCTTTTCTAGCATCATCGATGCGAATTTTCCTATACGCGCGTCTTCGACAGTACGAACATATCTGTTGTTTTTTCCCACCGTTACCGTTACCGCTACCGCTACCGCTACAGAACTTCTCAAAGCTTTCTAGACACGTCAAATGAAAGCAATGCCCGCACGACGTTAAACATTGCTCGAACGCACCGAAATTCTCGTGACATATTCCACACAAACTCTTCGCCTTAAACCTTTCTTTATTCTTTTCGTGCACGTAATCCCACTCCTCCCTCGAAAGCTTTTTTTTATCGCGTTGACCAATAAAAACAAAACCAGCGGCACTTTCATGCTCTCGTCCTTCCTGAATCATTGCCGACAACATGGCCAAATCGAACGCGTTCGTCTTCTTCTTCGTTCTCCTCGTATCAGACATCGCGCGCGATATCGAGAGAGAGTGAACAACGCGCGAAGGATTTAGATCTCAATATTCGCGAGATCAGGTCGCGCGTTTTCAGGTTTCGTCTTTTCTTTCTTTCTTTTGAAAATAATACTTTAAATTCTCTCTCTTTGTGCGGCACACAAAAACGACCATAACACGAAAAGTAACAAAAAACGACCGCGTAAGACGACGCAGACGAGGGTTATTAGGAGTATAATATATATTCAATTAGATCATCTATAATATACAAATCTTCAATAGTTCTCCAGCCAGACCTATCGAGTGATATCTAATAGCTTAGATATTTAGTGTTACCGTAAGCACGGCATCACGGCTGGAGTACTGTTACTTTTAGTATATCACACTGGCACAGAAGAAGAAGAAGACGAAGAAGACGAAAGGCTCGAACGCAGAGACCACTGCCGATGATGATCAGCTTAGCACAGTCGAGGTTCCAAGAGAACACCAGGAATAAGAATCGACGGAACAAAGTCGCGTTCACGCTCTCGATCGTGCTCGTGTTCTTCGCAGTAAGATCCGTGCTCTTGAATTCGTTTCAAGGCGGCCTTGGTAGCGCAGGAAAGGCGAACTCGCGCGGCAGAGATTTCGTTCGCGAGAGCTCGAACATATCCAGGATGATGGAAGAAATCGAGAGAACGGTCGCGCGAGGAGCGCGGTGGTATAAAGATCACTCGTTTGAAGGCGAGCGATGCGCGCTTGGTGAGAAAGGCGCGTGCGGGATGCACGGCGCGTGTTCGAGGAACGCGTGCGTCTGCGCGGTTTTGTTCGCCGGGAGTCGATCGTGCGATTGGATGATCGACGTGCCGGAAGTGTTCGTCGTAGCGGGAGGTGACGAAGGTGAAGGAGAAGTGATTAGGGAGAAGATGATTAGAGTTTTTAATGAGAAACAGAAGGAGGAGAAGAAGAACAGGGGTTCTGATAGTAAAGCTGAGAAGAAGATTGTGGATAGTTTAGAAGAGCGCGGGATTACTTTTGATGGAGCGATTACGTTGAATAGGGAGACGTGCGGCCGTGAAGGGACTTCGAGAGTGTCTGCGTTGACCGTGAAGTTGCCATCGAGGAGAACTGATGATGATAGTGATAGCGCGTCTCAGTCGTCGTCTTCAATCGTTGGCGGGTTTTTCAAAAAAGGAAAAAGAGCGTCGGATTTGAAAAGTGGCGAGAGAGGGTTCGTGAACGTAGGAACGGTTGAACAAACCGTTCTGAAAAGATTAGCGGAGACGGACGTCGTAACTCCGAGAGAAGAGCCTTGGATGACCTGCGCCGTTGTCGGCAAATCGGGTGTTTTGTTATCGTACGAGAATGGACCGAACATTGATCAGCACGAAGCGATTATACGCGTAGACGATTTACCAACCAGAGGTTTCGAGCAATCAGTTGGATCGAGAACGACTATTCGCATGTGCGGCGACGCAAAGTTACCTTTTTGTCAAAAATATGTTCGCGAAAGCGGAGAAGAAACATTACTCGTGAATATTACAAACGGAAATTCTTTAAGAGCGTTTGCTAGGATGCACAGATTACACGATAACAGCGTCGGCGCCGTTACAAAGAAGAGATTGAAATTAGAGGCTTTACACCCAGAATTCATGGAATTTGTCGCTGAAGCCATTGAAGGAATTTCACCGATGACGACTGAAGCTCAAGCAATCATGTTTGCGCTTCTTCACTGCGCGAGCGTTGATGTATACGGCATTGGTTTAGGTCCGAACGAAGGGTTTTCGATTAGGTACGACGACGAATTATTTAGCATGAGTACGAGAGGTATTAAGAATAGCGACAACGTAATTAGTAGTAATGGCGTAACGACAGAGCTCGAACAAATCGAAGGGTCGTTCAATTTACTAAAAAGTTTGTATAATTTTGGTTTAGGATCTATCGCTGAAAGATGTATAATAGAATGTCATGCAAGCCCAGACGCGTGCGTTTTATGTCAAACCGATTTACTACACGCGGTAGAGAACGATTTTAGATGATTGGTATTTTTATATGTTAATATGTTTCAATCATAATATATTGTTTTATTCAAGCGACTTACTCATGTACGGTCCATCGAGTTCATAGCCTAATTTGCGATAATAGTTCCTCGTTCCTACGCCAGAGATCACGGCCATTTTAATCGACCCGTGTTCATCTCTAGCAATTCTTTCGGCTTCTTTCATTAAAGCGGCGCCATACCCACGATGCTGGAATCTTCCAGCCTCTCTCGTCGATACTTTAACGGCTGTACCGTAGACATGTAATTCGCGCACCATGGAAACTTTTCCTTTCAATTCTGCGTTATTTTTTCCAGCTTTTTTCGTCAATTTGCGTAAGCGCAATAAACCTACTAAAATATCTTGCTTCGGATCCTCGTACGATAGAAAAGTCTCCCAACCGCCGTTGCCGCAATATTCTCTTCTAACTAGTTCGATATCTTTTGGCGATACTCGATTATGGATGTCTTGCATGCCAGCCTCGCGAGCGCGAACGTCTCGACATTTTAAACCCAACTCGGCCATTCTAGCCATCGCAAGTTCTCTCAAATTTCCCTTTTCAACGCCCGATGTGACTAAAGGCATTGGAATATCTCGTTGTACGCGATATACTCTCGTCCAGGGAGGCACCAGCGCTAAAATTCTTGCCACGAGATCAACAAGTTTCTCTGGCGAATACGATCTGTAAAATCCGTTGCGCCATAATTCGTATAAACCAGTGCCTCTGATGACTAACGTTGGATATAATTTCAAACCATCCATTCGAAAATCTGGATTCTCAAAAGCTTCCAAGAACGATTCGTAATCTCTTTCCATGCCTACGTTTGGTAAATCCGGCATCATGTGCGCGACGACTTTAAAACCGGCGTCTTTCGCTTCTCTAAAACATCTATTAACCGCTTTCACTGTATGACCACGATTTGTATCTCTAGCAACATCTTCATATATCGATTGTAACCCGATCTCTAATCTCGTACATCCATATTTGAGCATTTGTCTTAAGTGAGGGCCTAGGCAATAATCCGGCCTCGTCTCGATCGTCATCCCGACGCATCTATGTTTCCCGTGCTCAGAGCTCTTCACGGCTTCATCGACTGACGAGCTCGTCGCCCCGGATAACGCGTCGTGTAAATTCCTAATAAAATAGTCTCTATAATCCATCGGTAAACTCATGAAGGTACCGCCCATTAAAACGTACTCAACCTTATCCGTCGAATGCCCTAATCTCGATAACTGATCGACTCTCCCTCTCGCTTGCGCGTACGGATCATACCTAGCCCTAATAGCGCGCATACTCGTCGGTTCATAGCCAGTATAACTCTGCGTCGAATACTCAAAATCAGAATCAGGCCCTCCAGGACAATACACGCATACGTTCCCAGTCGTCGCTATGTGCGGACACCTATGCGGCTTCGACATCACCGCTACGACGGCAACTCCAGAAGCCGTCCTCACCGGTTTCGCCCTTAACTGCGGCATCAACGTCTTCTTATGTTCCTCCGGCACCGCTGCGATGATCTCAGTTAACCTCACCGATCCATCCACGCCGTACTTCTTCGCCGCCTTATTCTTCGCGTTGTTCAAGTTCAACTGCTTTTGCTCTCTCACGGCCTTTATCATCTCTTGAACGACCTCTTTGACCGCAAGAAGTCTCGCCTCTGCTTGCGCGTAGAGCACTCGTCTCTGTTTTCCCCTCGCCGACGTTCTCACTTCTCCTACTTCCGCCTTCGCCGCCGTACTTCCATCGTCATCCTTCGCCACCTTCATTTCTTCTTTAACTGATGAATAACACGCTCTCTCTCTCTCTCTCTCTCTCTCTCTCTCTCTCTTTATATAGAGATATAGATATAGATATAAGTATAGATATAGGTATAGATATAGATATAAGTTATCTGATGTACATTAAAATATACTCGTTGATGTTGAGAGTACTACTCGATCAAAAATATCGATTCGAAGGAAGAGAAAACCTGAATCAATGGAGAGAGAGAGAGAGAGAGAGAGAGAGAGACCTTGTTCGTGCCAATGTCAATATATCTCTCGCGAACTTTTCGGCACGGAAGAGTTTAAAGAGATCAAGGAGCGCTTTTTTGTGTTACATGAAGAAGCGGAATTTTGCCTCATCAGAAATAAATATCTGATGCTCTAAAACAGGAAACCTGGATACAGAAACATAATTAAAACCCGATGTCGGACGTGTACTCGTTAGAACCAGAGACGCGAGGGAAAGTCGTGTTAGAGACTACGCACGGTGAAATCGAGATCGAGTTATTCGCGCGCGAGTGCCCTTTAGCGACGAGGAACTTCGTCCTACTCTGTCTCGATGGGTATTACGACCGATGCGAGTTCCACAGGGTAATAAACGGTTTCATGGTACAAACCGGCGATAGGACGAACACCGGTTCGGAAGGGAAGACTTTAGTGTTCGGCAACGATCGCGAGAGTGCGCGGAAGAAGTATAAGGACGAGTTACATTCGAGAATAAAGTTCAATAAGCGAGGGCAAGTCGCGTGCGCGAACGAAGGGAGACGGGATTCGAACTCGAGTCAGTTTTTTATAACGCTCGAGAGGTGCGCGCACTTAGATAGGAAGCATACGATATTCGGGAAAGTTGTCGGGCAAACGTTTTATAACGTGCAAAGGATCGGTGAAGTGGAGTGCGTTGGAGAGAAGCCAGTGAAGCCGGAGCCGAGGATTTTGAAAGCCGTGGTCGTTTGGAACCCGTTCGAGGATATCGTTCGAGAGCATATGAAACGAGAAGAGGATAGAGTTAAGCAGGCGAAAATAAATGCTGATAATGAAGAAGCCATGGCGAAAAAGAAGAAGAAATTGAATAATAAGAAAGAGAAAAATTTAGGGTTGTTATCGTTCGCCGACGACGAAGAAGTCGCTGATGACGAAGAAGAAGAGGAAAAGAAGACAAGGAAGAAGATTAAAATTTCATCGGCGCACGACGCCGTGGATACATTAGATGTAGAAAACAAGCTCGCTTCTGCCGCAGCAGATAACGATGAATATGCAATAGTTCTTAAACAAACAGAAGAAGAGACCGAGAAGAACGTGATGAAATCGAAAGATTTAGAACATAAAATGCGCGAGAAGATGCGCGAAAAACGAGAAAAGTTGAAAGAGAACAACAACGACGACGACAACAAAAATGGCGGTCTTGCAAAGTTAGCATCGGAAATGAACGGTAAAATCTCAGACGCAGAAGTGAAACAAATAGAAAAAGCAACGAAAGCACGCTTAAAGGAGGAAAAAATCAAACGCAAAATCGAAAGAGAGCAACATAAGAAGGATAAATTGAAAAAGCTTGGATTAGGTAAAGCGTTAGTGACAAAAGATGACGCAGCTTTGATGTCAAGCCATGAAGTTAAACGCGCTGAAGCAAAATTACGGAACAGACGCGTCGTCGATCGCGAGAAAGATACGCTCGCGAAACTACGAAAATTCAACGACAAGCTAAACGCGAGTACTACTACGACTCACGAGACAAACGCGGTAGTTCCTGAAGCGGACGAGCAAAAAGCGGCGAGAGATGGTTTTGTAGGCGTCTCTAAATTCGTACCAGAAGGCCTCTATTACATGGAAGACTTGGACGAAGACGGAAACGAATACGAGACGAAAGACGACGAAGATACTGCGAACGATTGGCGCAAACATTCTTTGAAATTTTCTAAAGATCCGGCACAATCAAACGCAAACGCGTATCTCGCAAACGCTGACGACTATCAAGTCATCGACCCTCGGAAGCCGATGACTGGCGAAATCGGTTACGAGCAAGTTAAGCAGAAACAGCACTCGAAATCATCGAGATGAAATAAATAGAACTGACGCGATGCTCATCA
>Ga0114998_10002754_pt1 | contig 13165 bp, 10 predicted proteins | sample ArcticOcean_MG_C_5_FD_87044 | JGI IMG/M metagenome (GOLD analysis project Ga0114998, IMG submission 87044) | Marine microbial communities from western Arctic Ocean - ArcticOcean_MG_CB4_138 | ecosystem: Environmental > Aquatic > Marine > Oceanic | place: Arctic Ocean: Canada Basin | collected...
AGCCTGTTATTTCACAGGTTGTTGTCACGGTTTCGCCATAATTGACCACAATAATGGTCACAGCGTGGTCACAGTTCTGGCAGGGGTCCTGCCGCACGACCAGTGCCCAGCTTTTACAGACGCCGTGGTCAATATTTACAAAATATTTTATTCGGATTCATTTTCATGCCAGACGCCAAACATAATGCCACCATTTATTATATTGAGGACAGATTTGACCCAAAAAAAGGCTTGAACGGCCGCCGCATTGTTGAAAGCTATTCTGGAGGAGAGTTTTTTGAGCCGAACTTCCTGGATACCAACGAAGTAAGTCTGAAAGGCTATTTCCCGAATACGATCACGCGAACAATCACAAGACATCCAGTGGCCGTGTTCCTAGCTGTTGTAGTGATCCTTTGTGCGATGTTCTATCCGACAGATCTTGAGAAAGACTATGCTGTATCCCAAGGTGGCCATTCTTCGATTGTTGTGGTTAGAACGGAAGAATATGGTCGACATATCAATACCATTTTGCCATTTGCAGTCATTGTGGCCCTACGTGACTGGCAGGGCTTGCGCCAAATTCTGGCCGTAACCGTCGGCGGCATCGTCGCATCGCACGGGCCCAAACGCCTGTTGAACGACGTCGAAATTATGGGAACACGATTGGGCGAACGACCCCAATCAGAAGGATCAAAACACAACATGCCGTCTGGCCATTCAACCCTTGCTGGGGCTGGCGCGTATTTCATGGTTCGCCGTTACAGCCTTTGGTTTGGGGTGATTGTTATCCCGATTATGTTGCTGACCATGTATGCGCGCGTGATGCTTGACGCGCATACAATTTCAGCCGTCATTTCTGGTGCGATGACAGGCATGTTGGTCACCGCCTTGTTCACCACCAAATGGCGTCGCAAACCCAAGCAGGGCCACGAGAAATAGCCTAAACAGTACCTTTTTTCTGTTTGCGATACATCGCGCACGACACGGGAAGCGACGCCAGATACAAGCAGTTCCCTGCGATGAGACTGGGCCACGGCTAGGTAATCAGGGCCACGATCAAAAACACGGCACCGACCACAATGAACGGCAAATGCTTTTGCGATATGTTGATGGGCTTGATCGAAAATGTAGGAATTGTGCCAATCGCCAACAAGCTGACAAAGATAATGTAAGCCGCACGCATCAGCGGTAAGTCAGTTGTTTGGAACCCCTATAGATGCATAAATACGGGCATCAAAGCCAAGCAAGCCAAGGCAGGAGCCGGGACGCCGACAAAGACATCCTCGCTGGATTGATCCCCTGGTTCCGATTTACTGGAGAGGTTGAAGCGGGCAAGCCGTAGGGCACAACAGACCACGAGAATAAGAATCGCCATCCATCCGACACTTGCGAGGGGCGTCCCGAGGTACAACGTATTGTACAGTAATATGCCCGGTACAATTCCGAAGTTGAAAAAATTCGCCAAGGTATCCAGCTCGGCGCCAAACGGGCTAGCCGCGTCCAGATAGCGCGCCAATTTCCCGTCGACGGCGTCCAGAAAGACCGCAAGCAGGATGAAATACAGCGCGATTTCGATCTCTCCTTCAAGACTCATGCGACCCGAGGTTATGCCCGCACAGATTGTAAAAACCGCAACCATGCCGGGCAGAATGTGGCGTAATTTGATGTCAGTTCATTTTGTCATGCATGTGCCAGCGCGCGAAAAATTACGCTCCCGATAAAAGCGCAATTCGCACAAATCATGCACATTGTTGCAAGCGACCCAAGGTCTTTTGCGTCGCGGGCGAACTCCTGCCAATCGGACGCAAGATGGTCGACGATACACTCGATCGCGGTGTTCAGCGCCTCAACGGCGATCAAGGCGAAAAACAGAACCAGCAGAATGCAATACTCGATCCAAGTCGCACCTGCCAACGCGAGCACGGTACCACAAACCGGAAACGCCAAGGCCATATGGCGAAACGCGGTTTCCTGCCACAACCGCCGAACGCCACCAAACGAGTATCTTGTGGCCGCAAAAAGATGCGCGATGCCCGTGATCCGCTCAGGTTTTGGGCGCGGTGTGTTGCCTGCATTTGTCAAAATTTCCAACTTTCTGCTGCATATGGCGTGTGTTTAACAGGTCTTGATCAGTTTTACTTATCACGGCGCCTTCTTTGCAGGCAGGGACAGATGAAAACCGACAACTGAATGACTTATTCTATCCTACGCCGTCTCCTCGTGTAAAGTTGCCAAGGGTTCTCCGAGCTTGATTAACGTCTGTTTGCCAGCCGCGCCGCAGTGATTTCAATTACCATTGGTGTCTTTCTTTTTACTTTATACCGACCAATGTGTTGGCTCAAAATAAACTAGCAATCAAAATAACAAACCACGCCTTGCAACAGTAACCAACAGTTGGCCTCTGACGAATGACCGTTTGCCCGAAGACCTATAAATAGATCTGCCCACGGCGACATCAGAATACACCGATACCCTTTGTTTAGGCGCGTAGCCCTTTGGTCGGCTTTTATCGCTTTGCCATGGGCTGACCTGCCTCACCTAACTGCAAGCATCAAATTTCTGGAAAAAGGCGGTCTAAAAAATGATCGATGACCGACCAGCTCTCAAGCTTGAGCCGGACTGGCAAGGTAAGCACTTGATCATGAAATCCCGATGGCAGACGCACCGCATCCTTTTCCGTCGTCACCATCTGGGCGTCAGATTGCTGAGCTTTCTGCGCAAGACGCCGCATCAGACGGGGTGTTAATGGCTGGTGATCCTGCAAGGCTTCTTGTTGCACGACGTCCGCTCCTAAAGCCCGCAGAGTTGCAAAAAACTTCTCCGGATAGGCAATACCCGCAAAGGCCATAACTTTTTCCTCGCTCCAGTCCATTCCGGTTTGAAGCGGCGTCATCACACCATAGGCCACCGGCAAAGCCTCCTCCCGCTTTAAGTTTGTATTGTCGGCCGCATGAGGTTGAGAAAGCGCAGCCCCCCAGTTGCGACGAAAACAAGCCTGATCACTGGCAGAGCCAATTGATATGACCAAATCAGCACGTGCTAAACCGGTGTTCACGGGTTCCCGCAATGGCCCAGCAGGCAGGCATAGGCCGTTGCCAAACCCTTTGCGTGCATCCACCACAACAATAGACAAGTCTTTGTGAACTTTGGGGTTCTGAAACCCATCATCAAGCAAAATCACTTCAGCGCCCGCACGCCCGGCCAACTCGACACCGAGGCCGCGGTCACGCGCAACGTGAACCTGACAAAACGCAGCAAGTAAAAGAGGTTCATCGCCCACCTGTTCTGCACTGTGCTGACGTGGCAAAACCGTCAAAGGCCCGGAAAGCCGTCCACCGTAACCCCGCGACACCACATGAGGCGTGATGCCTCGCGCAACAAGCCGTTCGATCAGGGCGATGGTTGTTGGAGTTTTCCCAGTTCCCCCGGCATTAAGATTGCCAATACAGATCACTGGAACCCTGCATCGAACACTTGGTTTGTGGGCCACCCGCCAGGCCGTTGCCTGCGCATATAGCCTCCCCAAAGGTTGCAACATCCGCGCTCGCCAATCGAGCTGATCTGGGGAGGTATCCCAAAACTCAAAAGCGCGCATTAAAGCTCCTTGGGCTGTTCTAATTGGTCACTGACCAAATCGACAAGCCGGTCACACACCTCGGCACCTTCGGTCAGCACCTGCCAACCTGCCACCGCCATTGTGGCGCAGAGGTCCGAGGCAATCAATGCCATAACCGCTTTGCCAATCTCATCAGCATTGCCCACTTCTTGCGCAGCACCAACAGCCAAGAGCCGCGCAAAGGCTGGCCCATGAGGAGAAACATGAGGACCATGCAAAACGGCAGATCCCAAAGCTATGGCATCATAGGGATTGAAAGCCCCCACGTCCGACACCAAGGTCTTGCCCAAAAAACTGATCGGACAGAGCCGATACCACAGCGCCATATCGTGCTGGTTTTGCGCCACCAGCACCTGTACATTATCCCCCAGCAGTTGGTCGTCTTGCCAGAGCGATGCTTTGAGCCCCATCTCCAAGGCATGATCCAGCATCAATTTACTGTCATCGTTCTTGTCGGGCACAACCACCAACAGCAACCTATGGGCCACCCGCATAGCCTGCTTTTGTGCAAGAATAACGGCCTCAATTTCCTGCTTGCACAGCCCCATCGCCAGCCAAGTCGGTCGCCCTTTGAAGCCCTGTGCCAATCTGCCATGTTCTTGTGGATCACAAAGCAGCGCTACTTTTCCCTCCGGCAATAGACCCGGGGATTCAATCACCGCTTCTGGTGCCTTATTCTCGATCAAATACTTCCCAACATGCGGGTTTGCCACAAAAATTTTATCAAATTGCCGCAACAACGTTTGTCGCAATCCTGGAAGATAACGCCAGCGCCGGGATGGAAATGAAGTCTCATCCACATCTATTAAAAACAATGGTATCTGTCTTTTAGCTGTATTGTGAATAACGCTCGGGCGCAAAGCCCCGTAACTCCAAACACATAAATCAGGTCGCCAATGGGATAAGAAACTTTCAACAGCTGCAGGATGTTCAGAGGATATGGGGCTCCAAAGTATATCGCAGGGCAATGCATCGGGTCGTGTTTTCACCACCGTCGTCACCAGAACATTCACATCAGGACGCATGAAACACAATCGCTCGATTAGATGTAGGGTGGCAGCCAGACGGGTCAGGTTGGGCAAATGCAGCCAAACCAGATCACCTTTCGGACGCGTATGAGTTTGAGACCCCACAAGCGCACGATTGCCCCGCGAAAGACCTAAATAAATCAGCAGCGAAAAGGAACGCTTGAGGTTGTCGATCCACTCCATATCGTCATTCGGTCTCCGTTTAATGCTGCCAGTCGCGATGCATCACGTAACACTAGCGGAACCCTGCCCTGATGTGAATATTTGTCAATCCATGTCCAAGTAACTGCAGCGAGCCGCCCGAAGTAACCTTTCCAAGATTATCAGCCCAAACCATTGGTATTCAGTCATTTTAAATACTATTCAGTACTAATAGCAAGTCACGCACGAAATTTCAGATAAACCTGTCACTTATCGCTTTACTTATTGGGGTCTGCTACATATCACGATCAGCAATGCGTTTGGTCTCAAGGCAATCACTTTGAACTTAAAGCCTTAGCTATGTTAACCGAATAATCCCCTGATATAAATTGGAAAAAAAATGTCATCGTTGTTGGAAAATTATATTAATTTTATAATGCGCAACCGCATTTGGATTATTACTGTTATCCTTCTAAGCAGCATTGCAGCATCAAGCGGTATGAGCAAACTAACCTTTGCGAGCGACTATCGGGTGTTTTTTGGGGAGGACAATCCAGACCTTAAGAAATGGGATGACTACCAAGCAACCTTTTCAAATAACGACAATGTCTTATTCGTTCTCCAATTCCCTAAGGGCGATAGCTTTGACCGCGATATGGCAATGGTTATCGAGGATCTGACAGAACGTGCCTGGACCTTGCCAAATGCCACACGCGTTGATTCACTTTCAAATTATCAGCGCACATTGGTAATTGATGATTTCCTGGAAGTAGTGGACCTTATCGAAGGAGCGCAGGACTTAACAGATGAAGAATTGCGCGAACGGGCCGAATATGCCGTTAACGAGCCGGTGATATACCGCGCCTTGTTGGCTGAAAACATGCGAACTAATGGCGTCAACGTCAACATTGAATTGCAAGGCGACCCCGATGCAGAAGGCCGCCGGACCGCAATTGCAGCGCATAAATTGGCTGATGAATTGCAAGATCAGTATCCCGGGCTGACGGTGGCCATGAACGGGTCGATGATCTTGAATTACGGCTTCGTTGAATCCGGCGAGCGGGATGCGATGACACTAATCCCCGCGATGTATGGGGTTATGTTGTTTTTGACATTTGTCATGCTGCGATCGTTCTGGGGCATGGTTGCGACATTGATTACCATCATTTTTTCCACCACGGTGGCACTTGGCATTGCCGGTGCGCTTGGCATGAAGCTTGCGCCAGTAACAATAATAGCACCCAATATCATCCTGACATTAGCAGTTGCGGATTGCATTCACATTATCAGTTCGGTGCAGAAACATCTACGCGCAGGGATGGACCGAATGACCGCAATTAAAGAGGCTGTCCGTAAAAATTTCACCGCTATTTTCATAACTTCAGCAACCACTGCAGTAGGCTTTCTCAGCCTCAATTATTCCGACGCGCCGCCGTTTCAATATCTGGGAAATATCACAGCGTTTGGTGTGCTCGCCGCTTGGATCTTAGCGATCACCTTCGTACCAGCATTTCTGTCTTTTATGCCGCTCGAACCCGCCGCAGAACCGAAAACGGGACTATTAGAGCGATTGTTGGCGCGTTTTGCCGATATGGTTATTCACAATGCCCGTCGGGTTCTGATCGTGGGTACCACCGCCTCGGTTGTACTGATTGCAATGGCAGCGACGAACAATCTTGATGATCGCATGTCCACTTATTTCAGTAAAGAATTGCAAATCCGCCAAGATATAGACTTTGCCTCTGAACATCTGCGCGGGCAGGACATCTTTGAATACGAAATGCGATCCGGACGATCTGGCGGGATCAGTGAGCCGGAGTATTTGGCTAATATAGACCGCTTTGTTGTATGGTTGCGGGCACAACCCGAAGTCGACCAAGTCACCGCTTTCTCTGATGTCATCAAGCGGCTCAATCAGAATATGAACAGCGGATCACCTGATTTTTATTCAATACCGGAAAATCCAGAACTCGCGGCACAATATCTGCTGTTGTATGAACTGTCCCTGCCCTTTGGCCTAGACCTGAACAATCAGATCAATATTGATAAATCTTCAACCAGGTTGTCTGTGGTGATCAAGGATATGACGCTGAAAGCGCAAGAATCCTATCACCTGCGCGTTGAAGACTGGGTTGCAAGCAATAATCTTCGGGATATGGTCGCCTCGCCCACCGGGGTCTCAAAAATATTTGCGTCGCTCTCGTTTCGAAATATCGTCGAAATGCTGACTGGCAACGTTATTGCGGTGATCACAATCGGTGCCATGATGATCTTTACGTTGCGCAGTGTCAGCATCGGACTAATCTCAGTGATTACCAACGCAGTGCCCGCGCTCATCACTTTTGGAATTTGGGCGATTTTTGTGGGTCATATAGGCTTAGCAGCCGCAGTAATCGGCGCGGCTTCACTGGGCATCGTGGTCGATGACAGCGTGCATTTCCTGACGAAATACTTGCGGGGCCGACGCGATAAAAACCTTAGCAAAGAGGATTCAATTCGCTATGCTTTTGCAGAGGTTGGCGAAGCGATCGTGTTCACCTCAATCATTGTCGGCGCCGGCTTTGCATTGATTGCGTTTTCCACGTTTCAAATCAATTCCCAGCTTGGTTTACTAACCGCCATCACCGTACTTGTTGCGATGCTGTTCGATTTTTTGGTTCTGCCAGCGATTCTTCTTCTAGGGGGAGACAGCTCCCGCACTACTCAAACAACAAGAGGCTCTCATGCTACATCAACTCCAGCAGAATAAACGTGCGCTACACGCGCTCGCTCTCAGCGCGATTTTCGCACTATCACCACTTGCAGTGGTGGCTGAGGATGCCATCAAAAAGGGCTATGAGATCGCCAAAGCAAGCGATATCAGCGACAATGGGTTTGGCGATTCAACAGCTTCGGCAAAGATGATCTTGACCAATAAAGCCGGTCAATCAACAACCCGGGAGATGGAGTTTCGGACACTCGAACGGACCAGCGACAAAGTCGGCGACAAATCGGTTTCTATTTTTTCGACACCCGCAGATATCCGGGGCACCGCCGTTTTGAGCCACGCTAAAATCACAGGCAATGACAAACAGTGGATTTACCTGCCTGCCGCAAAGCGTGTGAAACGCATTTCCTCTTCGAATAAATCGGGACCGTTCGTGGGGTCGGAATTTTCTTATGAAGATATTACAGCCCAAGAATTTGGGAAATTCACGTATAAATGGATCAAGACCGACGCCTGCGGCAGCGCCAAATGCGAAGTTATCGAACGCATTCCGACCTATAAAAATTCTGGGTATTCCCGCCAGTTGGTCTGGTTGAACGCAAAAACCAAACAAAGCGAACGCATCCATTTCTTTGATCGCGCCGGCAACCACGTGAAAACCCTGACTTGGGCGGGTTACAAGAAATATAAAGGGTTTTGGCGCTGGAATAAAATGTCGATGATCAACCATCGCAATGGAAAATCGACAGAGTTGATTTTTTCCAACTGGAAATTTGGGACAGGATTGCGCGATCGTGATTTTAAATCCTCAGCGCTTGAAAATCTAAAATGATCCCAGTTCTGCGATGTCTCATGATTATGTCTGCGACGTTGACTACACCGGCGGCGCAGGCGGATTCGATTGAGTTTTCAGGCTATGTCGGCGCGGATCTAAGTTATTTCCCAAACACAGGGTTATACCCAGGGCAACTTGCTGATCTGCAATACAGCTTGGTTTTGGCCCCAGAGATCAACTGGCAATCAGACAGCGGGGACACTCAAGTCAATATATTGGCCTTTGGCCGGATTGAATCTGCAGATACAAAACGGCAGCATCTTGATCTACGTGAAGGCTATATTCATCACGAGTTTGATGATTTTACCGCACTAATTGGTATCAATAAGGTATTTTGGGGTGTCGCAGAAAGCCGGCGACTGGTGGATATCATCAATCAGGTTGATCAGCTGGAATATACCGATAACGATGCCCGCTTGGGCCAACCGATGCTGTCGATATCGACCGATCAGGATTGGGGTGCGCTCAGCGGGTTTTTAATGACCGGGTTTCGCAAACTGGAATTTGCCGGCACAGAAGGCCGGTTACGCCTGCCATACCCTGTTTTAGATACTGCCGTTTTCAGCCATCGCTCAAGAGAAAAGGCAAAAGACTACGCCCTGCGGTATTATAACAGCTTTGGTGATTTTGATCTGGGTCTGTCGACTTTTAATGGCACATCGCGCGAAGCTGTCCTCAAACTGGTAGGCGGCAACAGCTTTCAGCCAAATTATAGCCGTATTACGCAAACCGGTCTCGATCTTCAATATACAGGCGATGCCACGTTGCTAAAACTTGAGGCGATTTCTCGCAGTGGAGATAATTTCAAACACTTTGAGGCGATGGTCGCAGGCCTTGAATACACGATCTATCAGATTGCTGATACAGGCTCGGATTTGGGTTTAATTGCCGAGTATAATTATGATAACCGCGGGGCGAATGCACCGCTGACTATTTTTCAAAAAGACGCCTTTGTCGGAGGCCGCTGGGTGGCAAATGACAGCGAGGACACCAGCGCCATTTTGGGCATGCTCATAGATCTAGACGACGGCACACGCTCTTTTCAGGGGGAATTCAAAAGGCGTTTAGGAAATGGTCTCTCCCTCAATTTGCAATTTCGCGCTTTGGGGTATTCCAATCCAGCGAATGCGCAGCATGGCTTTCGTCGCGATGATTTTCTTGCAGTATCCCTCAAGCACTTTTTTTGACAGTCTCATCTGGTATGACCCGCCAGCCAGTCCGAGCAAAATACATATCTACCGCAAGTATGAACCACAGACGACTATGCGAACTCAACGCTAAAAATTTGATTCAGCTATAAACTGCGCAGGCACTTCGACCCAGTTGCCTAGCCTGCTTTTAAATCGATTTTTGCCTGACCCACTCAAGCGGAGCATTATACAAAATCCAGCCCGATGGTTGGCTTGAGGCCACTTCTAAAGTGCAAATTAGATCAGATATTTGCGTTGGCTTAATGGTCTTCATATCAATTGCCACAATACAATTCTCAATAGCTAAAATAAGATCTGAGATGTCCTGATACGACCAGACGGGCGGGGCCGGCAAAAGACACAAACCGTATTCACCCGAAGCAGCTTTAACCGCCTGAACCAGCTCTTTATTGTGTTTGGGCGGGGCAAGAGGGTTTGAGACAAAAACAAGATTTATGAGGTCGTTTGCGGGACTGCTGTGGCGCAGATTTGGATCAGGCTGTGGGGCAGAGGAAAAAGGCGTTTCGGCCCATGGGAAAAATCTTTTGGTAACACCACCGATCACCGCAACCCGCTTGCCGGTCCTTTTTGCCTGACGGCTCAAACCCTGCATCAGCGCAATCATATTTCGGGTTTTTGGCGCACCAAGCACTATAATCGTTGGCGGATTGATAGCGTCACAATCAAGCACTTTAGCGATCACACGCGCCTCTTGCATCTGCCGGAGAGGCGCAGGTGTCTGGGCATCACCGCGCCAGTTGCTCCAAATGGCGGGTAAAGTTGGCAAACATCCAAAAACCGGTTGACGGCTCTGTGTCTCCAACTCGCTCAATGCCTGATTGGCAAAAGCAAAAGGATCGCGGATCATTATCGTGAACAGATAACTAATCATACCAAGAAAAAAACCCATCAAAAGCAATAATTTTGGCTGTGGCCTGCTCGGGTCAATTGACACCTCAGCGGCAGAAAGCAACGTAATTTCCGGAGGACTAAGCTCCAAACTCAGATGCGTTGACAGACGCTCTGTATTAATATTTTCGCGAAGCAAGCGCAGATCATTAACCTCCCGTTTAAGCGTTTTTAACTGCAGTAAATCGCGGCTTTGCAAAGCAAGCGTTTTCGTCTTGCGAAGTGCAAACTTTCGCAGCGTGCTAAGACGATCTGGCTGGGTAATTTTCCGCATCTCCAACTCGGCAATACTGCTGCGCAGTTCTTTTAATTCCCGTTGCAAAGCGAACAAACTCACCTCGTTTATCAACTCCATTTTGGCGGAAAACTCGGCAACCTCATTTTCGGCTTGGCGCAAGGCAACTTGGGCATGCTGTGCCTGTTGACCCAGCCATCGTAGAGCCACTTTCATCCGCTCCAGACGCGCCGCCTCACTGCGGCGAATATGCTTCTCGGCCAGGAAATTTGCGACCCGAGCAGCGACCTCAGAGCGCTCGCTCGACACCGATATGTCAAACACAGTTGTATCCGGTACATTGCGTACGACAATTGCCGCGGCGAGCGTGTCAGCGGTGAGGTTCATGATTGCTTGCGACGTAAATACACTGAGCGCGGGTTTGAGTTTCAGAGCGCGCATGACTTGATCAGACACGGTCTCTGGGCGCAATACAGGATTAAACTCTGGATCCTGATCGAGATCGAGAGCTTCTATTGTCTGCTGTAATAAACTCCGCGCTCGCAGCAGCTCGACCTCAGTATGGCCAGCGCTGTCGGCTTGCGGCAAACCCGGCATCAGGCCAGACAAAGACGGCATTTTCATCACCGGTGCGCTGCGGTGCAAACTTGCTGTCGCATCATATATCGGAACCGCAAAATAGACCAACCAGACCCAGGCCAGCCCGACACCTGTAAAGCCAGCACCAAGTATCCTGAACTTGTTTTGCCAAATCTGCTGCAGCACGGCGGCCAGATCGATCAAATCGACCGGATCCGTGCCTACTGTATACTGTCCATTGGTGGGAAGAGATGACATAGGGCTTCCGGTTCCATTTAATGCGAATTTGCAGGACTTAACAGCGCCCAGATGAAGACCCTATTAAGATTTTTGCAGTTTGATCATCTGCGGTGGAATGGGGTAGAAAAATGTTTCAATATGAATATTATCACGCACATCGTCTGCAGTGTCATCGCGCGCCTATGCCGCGTTACAGCGACGGGGTTAAGCGGCTTTTAGATTTTGCAATTGCGCTGACGGCCAGTCCAGCTTGGGTGCCGCTGGTGGCCATCATGTGGGCTATCACGCGATTAAAGGGGGGCGCCGGATTTTTTGCCCACCCCCGAATCGGCCGCGACGGAGTGGTCTTTCAATGCTGGAAAATTTGCACGATGGTGCCAGATGCAGAGCATCAGCTGCAGAGACACTTGAAAACAAATGCTGCAGCTGCCGAGGAATGGCGCATATATCGCAAGCTCAAAGCAGACCCGCGCGTGACGCCTTTAGGTCAGCTGTTCCGCAGGCTATCATTAGATGAGCTCCCGCAATTATGGAATGTTCTGCGCGGCGACATGAGTTTGGTCGGGCCACGTCCGGTCCCTAAAAATGAATTGAAAAAATATAAAGGCTGCACTTGGATGTATTTATCGATGCGGCCGGGTCTCACAGGCCTATGGCAGGTTTCAGGCGCAGACCAACGGCGATATTCAGATCGCATACGTCTTGATAGCCGTTACCAACAGGAAATTTCGCTTTGGACAGACCTTAAAATCCTCCTGCAAACAGTTCCAGAGGTGTTGCGCCGCATCAATGGCGTGGCACCAACCTAAGATCGTTAACGCAAAAACCATCGGTAAAGCCCCCAAAGGCCCATACTGTGGATGGCAACGGCGCAGGCCAATGCCATCGTGCTCAGCCCGGCCACAATTACATAGCTGGCCAGCACCAGTGGTAGGAGTACCCAAACCAGCTTGCTCCTGAGCACCTCTTGGCCGCTCAGTGCAAGCAACATACCACTGGCGCCAAACACCGCCGGAGCAGCATTTGCCAAGACCAAAAAATAGCCCGTGAACACAGGCTGCTTTAGATTGAAAATCTGCATTAAAAAGGGCATAATAGCACATAAGGTCAGCGCCCCAAAAGCGCCGAACGCAGCAAAATAGCGGTTGATCTGCGTCCTGACCGGCCCGAACCGCCCACAGCGCAGGGCTAGGGCGATCTTTGGCTCAAAAACTGCTCTCAATGCATCAAACACCAGTCCCAAAGAGGCGGCGATGCGGCGCAAGACCAAATATCCCACAGCCGCCTCTGGGGCAACCATGAGGCTCAGCGCAAATATATCCAAGTTTAGAAATAAAGTTTGCCCCGCATGCCCAAACCAAAGTGCCACAACCCCTTTGGGCACAGGTGGATCATCTTTGCCTGATAGCCGCCAAAATAATCCAAATCCCAAAGCCCGGACACCGCTTTTTCGGGCACTTGCAAAGAGCCAGATCCATGTCATAAAAAGACCAACAGCCTGAGTGAACAGGACCCAAGATAAACTGATACTCTCCAGCAAAGAGATCCCTACAATCAAACTTGCAGCCAGCCCCCAACGCAACACGCCCATTGCCACCATTGGACGCCACAAATCGCCCTGCGCCCGACAAGCCGCAGCCATCAAAGTTAAATCTGTCAACAAAATGCAACATAACATCAATAGCCCACAGGCCACCGGCGAT
>Ga0114998_10002755_pt1 | contig 13164 bp, 14 predicted proteins | sample ArcticOcean_MG_C_5_FD_87044 | JGI IMG/M metagenome (GOLD analysis project Ga0114998, IMG submission 87044) | Marine microbial communities from western Arctic Ocean - ArcticOcean_MG_CB4_138 | ecosystem: Environmental > Aquatic > Marine > Oceanic | place: Arctic Ocean: Canada Basin | collected...
ATCTGAGATAGGCGCGGCAATACCTCCTTGAGCCCAATGACTTGAGCTATCAGCAAGTTTGCGTTTACTAATAATCGCAATTTTTTTATGGTCAGCTAATTTTAGCGCGGTGCTTAAACCGGCTAATCCACTTCCAATTATTAAAACATCAAAATTAAACATAAATCTTATAAACTTAAGGAACTTAAAATATATTCTATAGGTCTCGCTATTGTAACCATAATGCTTTAAAAAAATAAATTTTATTTGAAAGTGATTATATCTATGAACACATTAAAAGTTATAGCCTCAAGTAGTCATGTGTACAATGTTAAAGAAAATATTAAGGTTGAAGGTAAGTCAATGGAATCTCGTCCAGTAAACCCAGACAGAGCAGTTGACCAGAAGTTGGTTGAGAAAGCTCAGAAAGGCGACAAAAAAGCTTTTGGCATGTTGGTAGAAAAATATCAACGAAGGCTGAATCGTCTGCTATCTAGAATGGTACGGGACCAGTCTGAAATTGAAGATATTGTTCAAGATTCATTTATTAAAGCTTATCGAGCAATTAATAATTTTCGTGGCGATAGTGCTTTTTACACCTGGCTGTATCGAATAGGAATCAATACTGCAAAAAATCATTTAGTGAAGCTTGGAAAAAGACCAAAAGCTATGAACGAAGTTGAAATCGAAGAGATTGAAAATTTCGAAGATGCGCCAGACTTAAGAAATCACGAGACACCAGAAAGCACAATGATGAGCAGTCAAATAGTAGCATCTGTTAACCAAACTATTGCGGCTTTACCTAATGAATTAAAGGAAGCTATTTCCCTCAGAGAGATGGACGGATTAAGCTATGAAGAAATTGCTGACTTAATGAATTGCCCTATAGGCACAGTCCGCTCACGAATCTTTAGAGCGCGTGAGGTTATTGCTGAAAAACTTAAACCATTAATTGAAACCACAAATAAACGTTGGTAACTAAAGAAGGAATATTATTATGAATGAAAAGCTATCATCCCTGTTTGATAATGAATTAGAAAGCAATGAAATAGATGAACTTCTAATCCAATCAAGCAAGCAAAAGAAAAATAATAATTGGTCGTATTATCAATTGACTCGAGATGTTATTCAAAAGAATCATATTGGCTCTGATAATTTAACAAAAAATATTATGGATGCCATTGAAAAAGAGCCAACACAGTTAGGAGGCTTTGGTCGAATTAAAGAGAACTCTTTAGAAAGTAAGTCAAACTATTGGCCTATAGCAGCTTCTTTTGCTGCATTATTTGTTATAGGCTTAACAGCTTTAAATCTTACAGAATTTAAGTCTGTCGATTCTGTAACGCTTGTAGAAGCAGATATCCCAACAGACTTAATTAATGACCACTATGCAAGCGCATCGTCAAATGTTAACTTTTTTATTCAAGCAAGTTATAGAAAATAATATATGATTTATCGCCTGTTATTTATTTGCTTTTTATTCTTGTCTATCAATATCAGCCATAGCAATGATGACCCTTGGTTAATTATTGATAAAGCAGCAAAAGCAACAAAGCTCTTAAACTACAAAGGAGTTTTTCACAGCAAACATAATAAAGAAATTAAGTCGATAGAGATAACTCACGCGACAAATGACGATCAAGAATTTATTAAAATGAATGTCTTAGATGGCTCACCAGGTGAAGTTTTATCCCAAGGAAAAACTATTTACGTCTACAACACAATAGAAGATAATGTAATTATTCAAAAAAGGAAACAACAAAGATTATTTCCAGCTATCTTCCCTGGCAATACAGATGTAATTAAGAATTTTTATCGTTTAAGCGTTGGAAAAAATCAACGAATTGCTGGAAGACTTTCTCAGTCGGTAGTTTTAAGCCCAGTTGATAATTTTAGGTACTCCTATCATTTTTGGCTCGATAAAAAAACTTCCTTACCGCTAAAAATGGTTGTAATGGATCAAGCTAAAAATATTATTGAACAGAACTCGTTTACGCAAATCAAGATGATTAAAGATAAAAATTTAGATTGGTTTAAGCCAGAAGTTGATCCATCAAAAAATTATATATTCAACGATAAAGTAGTTGGGCAAGGTATCGTCAAAAAACCATTTTGGACTATCAAAAAAATTCCTCCTGGGTATAAAGAGATTGATTTTATTTCCAAACGTTTACCTGGATTAAACATCCTTAGTCATCAATTAGTTTTTTCAGATGGATTGTCTTATGTATCTTTATTTATAAAGCCAATTGCCCGTGGACAAAAGCCTAAAGTAGGCCAATTAAATTTAGGGGTAAATAACATTTGTGCTAGATATCACAACGGATATCAAATTATGGCTGTAGGATCAGTTCCATTAACTACTTGTAATAATTTTAGTGAATCTATAGAATTTTAAAAATATGATAGAAGAAGAAGCAATAGTTATAAGTAAAGATAAAGAATTTGCTGAAGTCGATATCATTCGAACAAAGCCATGTGGCTTGTGTGGAAAAACTCAAGGTTGTGGAAATAGCATTTGGGGTAAAGTTTTCTCATTCAAAAAAAGAAAAATTCAAATTAAAAATAACATTAATGCTAAAGTCGGCGAGAAGGTAAAATTAGTCATTGAAGAAAATTACTTGTTAAAGACATCTTTATTGCTTTATGGAATTCCTTTATTCTTTTTATTTGGAGGAATGATAGCTTCTGAATACTTTCTTGAGGTTGCTAATGACTTAGTCGTATTTTTTGGTGGAGCTCTAGGATTCTCATTAGGAATAATTCTATTAAAATTTATAACAGCACAAAATCATACCAAATTGTTTAGCGAAGCAATTTTAGCAAGAATAAAATAAATTTATAAAAGGGTATAACAAAAATGAAACGTTTAAGCTTTACTTTAATTTTATTATTATTGGTATTTTTTAATAATTTAAATGCTATTGACCTACCTGATTTTTCTGTGATTGCAGAGGAGCAGGGTGATACTGTAGTTAATATTAGCGTTGTTAACGAAAGCCAATCAAATCAAAATATAAATTTAAGTAGAGAAGAGCAACAGTTGCAGGAGTTTTTTAAAAGATTTGGTATCCCTGGCTTTCCAGGAATGATACCTCCAGGAGGGAATCGACAAAAAAAACCAGCTTCTGGAACAGGCTCGGGTTTCATTATAGAAAGTGATGGATACATAATTACTAATGCGCACGTAGTTTTTCAAGCAGAGACAGTAGTTGTTAAATTAGCAGATAAGCGAGAATTTAACGCAGAAGTTATAGGTTTAGACAGAAGAACAGACGTTGCTTTACTTAAAATTAAAGCTAATAACTTACCTAAAGTAACTTTTGGAAATTCTGATCTTATTAAAGTTGGTCAGTGGGTTGCTGCAATTGGGTCGCCATTTGGTTTAGAAAATACAATGACAGTAGGGATTATTAGCGCTATTAATCGAGCACTTCCTCAAGAAAATTTCGTACCATTTATTCAGACAGATGTTGCCATTAACCCAGGAAACTCTGGAGGACCTCTATTTGATACTAAAGGCCATGTTATTGGAATAAATTCACAGATTTATAGTAAAACTGGAGGCTCTATGGGCCTTTCTTTTGCAATCCCTATTGATGTAGCTATTAATGTTGCTGAACAATTAAAATTAAATGGAAAAGTTATTCGTGGATGGCTGGGAATTGTAATTCAAGAAATTACAAAAGAATTATCTGAGTCGTTTGGGATGAAGAATATTAAAGGCGCTCTTGTTGCAGGTATTGAAAAAAATTCTCCCGCAGCCATGGGCGGCCTTCTTCCAGGTGACGTAATATTAAAATTTAATAAAAATATTATTAATAAATCATCTGATTTACCTAAATACGTTGGAGCTACAAAGCCTAACGCAACAGTTCCGGTTGAGATTTTAAGAAAGGGTAAAGTTATTTTATTAAATATTAAGGTTGGAAAAATACCATCTCAAGGAAAGGTCGCAGATTTAAAAATTGAAAAAAAATCTAATAAATTTAATCGTATCGGTTTAGTTTTACAAGGCTTATCAGCACAACAAAAGAAACAAATTGGTGGAAGAAACGGCTTTTTAGTAGTAGACCTTAAAGGAGCCTCATTAGCTGCAGGAATGATGAAAGGAGATATAATTTTGGTAGTAAATAATACCCCTGTGAAATCAATTCAAGGTTTTAATAACGATTTAAGAAAAATAACCAAAGGAAAGGTTATTGCTATCTTACTTTATCGAAATGGAGATACTCTTTTTGTGCCAGTTAAGGTAGGAATATAATTTTTATTTTAAAAACTTATATTCAATAGGGTAAAATCACACTTCAATAAAGGCGCATTTTGCGCCTTTATTTTTTTAAATATACTTTTTCTATGAAAAAAATAAGAAACTTTTCTATTATTGCCCACATTGATCATGGCAAATCTACCTTGGCTGACCGCATTATTCATTATTGTGGAGGCCTTGCAGATCGTGAAATGGAGGAGCAGGTATTAGACTCTATGGATCTTGAGCGTGAAAGGGGTATCACTATTAAAGCCCAAACTGTGACCTTAAGCTATCAGTCGAAAGATAAAACTACATACACACTAAATTTGATTGATACTCCTGGGCATGTGGATTTTTCATATGAAGTCAGTCGCTCTTTAGCCGCATGCGAAGGAGCTATTCTAGTTGTGGACTCTTCTCAGGGAGTAGAAGCTCAAACAGTAGCAAATTGCTATACAGCCCTCGATCAAAATTTAGAAGTTTTCCCTGTGTTAAATAAGATTGATCTTCCATCAGCAGACCCCGATAGAGTTAAAAAAGAAATTGAAGATGTTATTGGTATTGATGCTCAAAATGCAATTCTTTGCTCAGCAAAAACCGGTGCTGGAATTGAGGAAATTTTGGAGGCTGTTGTTGAGCGTGTTCCTCATCCAATGGGAGAAATCAACAAACCATTAAAAGCAATTATTATTGATGCTTGGTTTGATAACTATGTTGGTGTTGTGATGCTGGTAAGGGTAGTTGATGGGCAATTACAACCAAAAGACAAAATTCATCTCATGGCAACATCTTCAGAATTCATTTGTGAGCAAGTTGGTGTTTTTACCCCAAAAGCATTAAATAAGAAATTATTAGCTACAGGTGAAGTTGGCTTTGTTATATGTGGAATAAAAGAATTAGATAACGCCAAAGTCGGAGACACAATTACACTATCAAATAACAAGGCGACCGAGGCATTTCCAGATTTTAAGGAAGTAAAACCCCAGGTGTTTGCTGGGCTTTACCCAATCGAATCAAATCAATTCGAAGCTCTAAGGACGGCACTTGAAAAATTAAGGCTAAATGATGCCTCATTACATTTTGAACCTGAAAACTCAACTGCTTTGGGTTATGGTTTTAGGTGTGGCTTCCTTGGATTGCTTCATATGGATATTATTCAAGAGCGACTTGAGCGCGAATATGAAATGGATCTAATAACAACTGCACCAACCGTTATATATGAATTATTATTAAAAGATGGCGAAACCAAATTAATTGAAAATCCATCAAGATTGCCTGATTTATCTGTAATAGAAGAAATAAGAGAGCCAATTATAACTTTAAAAATTCTTTTGCCTAACGATTATGTGGGACCAGTGATGACCCTAACAAATGAGAAAAGAGGGATCCAAAAAAATATGCAGTATTTGGGTAGGCAGGTCATGATTACTTGTGAGATTCCTTTAAGCGAAGTTGTCCTTGATTTTTTTGACAAACTTAAATCAATCTCTAGAGGTTACGCTTCAATGGATTATGAGTTTTTAGAATTTCGACCTTCAGATTTGGTTAAATTAGATATTATGGTGAATGGTGAAAGAGTGGATGCACTATCTTTAATTGTTCACCGTGAAAATAGTATTTACAGAGGCAGAGAGTTAGCTTCAAAGATGAGGCAACTCATACCTCGCCAAATGTTTGATGTTGCAATTCAGTCCGCAATAGGAGCAAATATTATTGCTAGAGAGACTGTTAAGGCAATGCGCAAAAATGTATTGGCAAAATGCTATGGTGGCGATGTATCTAGAAAAAGAAAGTTGCTAGAAAAACAAAAGAGAGGTAAAAAAAGAATGAAGCAGATTGGTAATGTAGAAATTCCTCAGGAAGCATTCCTTGCGATTTTGAAGGTGGATGAAAAATGATGTTTGTAAAATTATTGATGGCGGCAACAGCAATTACAGGTCTAATATACTTTGTTGATTTTTTAATTCTTAAAAGAATTCGATCAGAAAAACAGAAACCTTCATTAATTGTTGAGTATGGAAAAAGCTTTTTCCCTGTTTTACTTTTAGTATTTGTTATACGTTCTTTTATTATTGAGCCCTTTAAAATTCCTTCAGGGTCAATGATGCCGACCCTAATTGCAGGAGATTTTATAGTCGTTAATAAGTTTGCTTACGGCATACGTCTTCCAGTATGGAATAAGACATTGATAAAAGTTGGAAAACCAAGTCGAGGAGATATTTTTGTTTTTCATTACCCAAAAGATCCTTCGATTGATTACATAAAAAGAGCTATAGGAATGCCTGGAGATGAGATTCAGTATAAAAATAAAAACCTATTTATTAATGGAGAACTTGTAAATAAAATTTTTCATGAAAAATACTCTTACGCCTTTAATGATAGTGACATGATGTACGCTAAAGAATTTATTGAAACTCTCGGCGATTCTAAACATTCTATATTAGTCCATGACATACCTAGTAAAGACTACAAATTTAATGTTCCAGAAGGACATTATTTCGCAATGGGAGACAATCGTGATAACTCATCAGATAGTCGTGTTTGGGGATTCGTGCCCGACGAATTATTAGTTGGAAAAGCATTTTTTATTTGGCTTAATTTTTCGAAATTTAATCGAATAGGAACCTGGCTTAAATAATTAAATATGGATAATAGACAAATTGAACAAATAGAAAAAATTCTTAATTATCATTTTAATGATAATAATCTATTAGTGCTAGCTCTAACTCATCGAAGCTTTCAAGGGAAAAATAATGAGAGGTTAGAGTTTTTGGGCGATAGTATTTTAAATTTCATAATTGCTGACTTATTATTTCAAAAATTTACTTTATTGCCAGAGGGTGATTTAAGTCGCTTACGCTCTCAATTGGTTAAATCTACAACCCTAAGTGAAATCGGTATATTATTAAATTTAGGCGATTACTTAAGACTCGGTGAAGGTGAGCTAAAGAGCTCTGGGTGGAGAAGACCTTCTATATTGGCTGATTCAGTTGAAGCTATTATAGGGGCTGTATTTACTGATGGAGGAATAAGTGCTGCAAATGACTTAATATTAGGCTGGTTTAAAGATAGAATTGACTCAATAAATCCCGATAATATTCAAAAAGATTCAAAATCAGTTTTACAGGAATTACTTCAAGCAAAAAAAATTGATTTACCTGATTATAATATTGTCTCAATTGACGGCGAAGCACATTGCCAGCATTTTAGAGTGAGTTGCTCAATTCCAAAATTAGGATTGAGTATTGAAGGCGATGGGGCTAGTAGAAAAATTGCAGAACAGTCTGCCGCAGAAGATATGTTAGAAAAAATAAAAAAAAATACTAAATTATGAAAAAAAGATGTGGAACAATTGCGATAGTAGGACAACCAAATGTTGGAAAATCAACATTGTTAAATTATTTTTTAGGAACAAAATTAAGCATAACATCACGAAAAGCTCAAACAACTCGTTATCAATTATTAGGTATACATACAACATCTGAAACACAATATATTTTCGTAGATACCCCAGGCTACCAATTAAAACATCTAAACACGCTCAATAAAAATTTAAATAAAACAGTAAAACATGCCTTACAAGATGTGGATGTTATTTTATTTTTAATTGAACCACGCCAAATGACTGAAGTTGATGAAAAGATATTGCAAATGATCCCTAAAGAAACACCAATCATTCTTGTAATCAACAAAGTTGATTGCCTTAAAGATAAAACAAAGCTTTTAGAATTAATTCAAGTATTTAAAGAGAATGATCGATACAAAGAAATCATCCCAACAAGTGTGAAAAAAAGTAATAATTTAAAAGAACTTTTGAAAAGCACCCGTGAGTTCCTTCCTGAGCGGGAATTTATTTATGAAGAAGATCAAATTACAGATAAAAATGAACGATTTTTGGCGGCAGAAATAGTCAGAGAAAAAATTTTCAGGCTCACTGGTCAAGAGCTTCCTTATTCTATTGCTGTAGAAATAGAGAAGTTTGAACATGAAGGTAATATTCGAAGAATATTTGCTGCCATAATAGTTGAAAGAGATTCCCATAAGCCGATGATTATTGGCAACAAAGGAATAAGGTTAAAAGAGATATCAACAAGTGCAAGAATTGATATGGAAAAGCTTTTTGGTGGAAAGGTATGGCTTGAGACTTGGGTAAAAGTCCAAAAAGGGTGGTCGGATGATTTAAGAGCATTAAAGTCACTTGGGTTATAGGAATGGCCTCCACAATCTTAAAACAAGAAAATCAAGATATTTATATTCTTCATACTTATCCCTTTAAGGAAACAAGTCTGATTGCCGAATTGTTTTGTAAGAATCATGGCAGAATTCCAGTTGTGGCGAAAGGTGCAAGAAGGCCAAGGTCTTCTTTGAGAGGAATGCTTCAGTCATTTCAATTACTTCAAGCGACATGGTCTGGGCGGGGAGAAATAAAAACTTTGCACAATATTGAATGGTGCGATAAATTTCTTCAGGTCGATGGCAATGCATTGATATGTGGATTTTACATAAATGAATTAATAATGAGACTATTACCTAGGGAAGATACCTATAAGACACTTTTTGATTTTTATCACCATACAATGAAGGTGTTAGCTGGGGGGGTTAATCTTGAAGTTGCTTTAAGAAGGTTTGAGTTGAGATTTCTTCAAGAGTTGGGGTATGAAGTGCCTTTAAAAGAAGATGAAAATAGAGAATTAATTATTGCAGATAAAGTTTATATATATGAAGCCGAATATGGCCCATCTGAGATATCAACAACTAATAAAGGAGTAAAAATTTCTGGCCAAACTCTTTTAGATATGGCGCAAGATGAATATAAAGATGATAATACTCAATTACAAAGTAAGCAGCTAATGCGCTACTTGATAAGTCATTATCTAGGAGATAAGCCATTAAATTCAAAACAACTTTTTACAAATTTGAAAGGTAATTAAGGGCATGTTACTTGGTGTAAATATAGATCATATAGCAACAATTAGGCAAGCTAGAGGCACGGATTATCCAAGTGTGGTTAAAGCCGCTCTAGATGCTGAAAAAGCAGGCGCTGACAGCATTACATTGCATTTAAGAGAAGATCGAAGACATATGCAGGATAAAGATTTGTATGAGCTGAAACCTTTATTAACTACAAAAATGAATCTTGAGTTAGCTCCAACTGATGAAATGATCAAGATCGCATTGGATTTAAAACCACAAGACGTTTGCTTAGTTCCAGAAAGAAGAGAGGAAAGAACAACTGAAGGAGGCTTGGATGTTATAAATAATTATGATTTACTTAAAGATGCTTGTGATCGTTTAGCTTCCATTGGAATAAGAGCTTCACTTTTTATAGCGCCTGATATGAAACAAATTGAAAGGGCTATTATGTTGAATGTACCAGTTATCGAAATTCATACTGGTCATTATGCAAACCTTGAAGATATAACTTCCAAAATAAAAGAACTTACAAATATTAAGAAGGCAGTAGATTTTGCAAATAGTGCCGGTTTGATAGTGAACGCTGGTCATGGGCTTCATTATAAAAATGTACAAGAAATAGTAGCAATTAAAAATATTAAAGAATTAAATATTGGCCACTCTATTGTTGCTGAAGCTTTATTTGTAGGGTGGGAAAAAGCGATAAAAGATATGAAAAGAATAATTAAAAGGCCCACACTGATATGATTTATGGAATTGGTACTGATATCGTTGAGGTTAAAAGGATTAGAGAGCTCTTAGGTAAGTATGGAATAGCCTTAGCTAATAAAATATTAACTTCTCAAGAGCTATTAACTTATAAAAAGACTAAAGGGAAAGAAAATTTTTTAGCAAAGCGTTTTGCAGCTAAAGAAGCTTTTGCTAAGGCGCTGGGAACGGGAATGAGGGCACCGGTAAATTTTAAGTCGATAGAGGTTATTCATGACTCATTAGGAAAGCCAAAAATAAAAACAATCGAAAAACTTAGTCTCTTGGTGAAAAGTTACAATATAAAGCATTGCCATTTATCAATTTCAGATGAAAAAAATATTGCTGCGGCATTCGTAATTTTAGAGCAATAATGTCAATCAACTCCCCTGATCTAAAACGACGCTTTGGTGGAATTATTCGCCTATATGGCTTAGAAAAATTTAAAACATTCCAGTCTTCGCATGTCTGTATTATCGGGATTGGTGGAGTCGGCTCATGGGTCGCAGAATCCATGGCTAGGCATGGTATTGGGCAAATAACTATGATCGATATGGACCATATTGCAGAGTCTAATATTAATCGACAAATTCATGCACTTGATAGTACATTAGGTCAATCAAAATTAGAGGCAATGAGATTGAGAATGGTAGATATTAATCCCAATTGTAAAATCAACTGCCACGATTATTTTTTAGAGGATGATAATATATCTGATTTAATATCACAGAAATTTGATTTTGTTATTGATGCAATAGATCAAACAAAGATTAAAATTTTATTGGCTGAGCATTGTTTAGATTATTCTATCCCATTCATTATGACCGGAGGGGCTGGAGGTAAAGTAAACCCAGAATTAATTAAAATAGATATGCTTACTAAAACATTTGGCGATCCTTTATTAAGCAAGATTAGACAATATTTTAATAAGAAACAAAAAATAACTAAGGTTAAGCTTAAAATCCCTACAGTTTTTTCTTCTGAGACTTCAATAAAGCCAGAAAAAACTAATTCAAAAGAAGCGCTTAATGGCCTTAGCTGCGCCGGATATGGATCAAGTGTTAATGTAACTGGAGCCTTTGCATTTTTAGCTACATCATATGTGCTATCAAATCTTTAAAATTTTCTATTGAAATTTTTCTTTTAATCCCCACTATAAGTAGCATGACCCAATTAATATTTTAGGATAAGTTTGATATGGCAAAACAAAAAGAAACGTTAAATTTTCAGGCAGAAGCAAAGCAGCTTTTACAGTTAATGATTCATTCGTTATATAGCAATAAAGAGATAGCAATACGTGAATTAGTTTCGAATGCTAGTGATGCTGAGGATAAATTGAGATTCCAAGCTTTGGACGATAGTAAATTATATGAAGATGATTCTGAGTTAAAAATTAAAATTGATTATGATAAGAGCAATAGAACTATTACCATTAGTGATAATGGTATTGGTATGAATCGTGAGGATATTATTAATAACATTGGAACTATTGCGCGCTCTGGAACAAAAGAATTTTTAAGTCAACTATCTGGAGATCAAGCTAAAGACGCTAATCTAATTGGTCAATTTGGTGTTGGTTTTTATTCGTCATTTATTATTGCTGATGAAGTTACTTTAGAGACTAGACGTGCCGGCTCTAAAGAATCTTTTAGATGGAAATCTAAAGGAGATGGGGAATTTACAATTGAGGAAATTGATAAAAAATCTCGTGGTACGGATATAACATTAACTTTAAAGAAAGATGAAGATGAGTTTTTAGATGACTGGCGATTAAGAGAGATCGTAAAAAAATATTCTGACCATATAACCTTGCCTATTGTCATGAAAAAAACAGACTTTAAAGATGGGGAAACAGTAAAAACTGATGAAGATGAAACTGTCAATGATGCTTCAGCTATTTGGGCTCGCAATAAAAAAGACATCAAAACGAAAGACTATAATGAATTTTACAAAAGCCTCTCTTATGATTCAGAGCCCCCATTAACTTATTTTCATAATCGAGTGGAAGGAAATCAGGAATATATTTCTTTATTGTATATTCCAAGTAAAGCTCCACATGATTTGTACGACAATAGGGAGCGAAATCAAGGAGTGAAGTTATATGTAAAACGTATTTTCATTATGGAAGCAACTGAGAAATTAATGCCGCAATACCTACGTTTTGTTAAGGGAGTTATCGATAGTAGTGATCTTCCATTAAATGTTTCAAGAGAAATTTTGCAAGATAGTAAAGCAGTTGAGGCTATTCGGTCAGGCACTGTTAAAAAAATTATTTCTTCATTAGAAGATATGGCAAAGAAAAAGCCTGAGGATTATGAAAAGTTTTGGAATGAGTTTGGTCGTGTCTTAAAAGAAGGGCCAGCAGAAGACTTTACTAATAAAGAAAAAATTGCAGGATTATTAAGGTTTGCAACAACGCAAGATGACTCGGATAAGCAAAGTGCATCATTTGATAGCTATATTGGTCGAATGAAGCCAGAACAAGAATCAATCTATTATATAACTGCAGATTCATTCATGGCTGCAAAGAATAGCCCTCATTTGGAAATATTTAAGAAGAAAGATATTGAAGTTTTACTTTTGGGCGATCGTGTCGATGAATGGCTAATTTCTAATTTAACTGAATTTAAAGGGAAAAAGTTTCAATCAATCGCTAAAGGAGAGCTAGACCTTGGTAAGCTTGAAAATGAAAGTGAAAAGGGAAAGAAGAAAAAGATAGAGGAAAAAGCTAAAACATTAATTGAAAAAATTAAAAAATCTCTAGGGGACAAGGTGAAAGATGTAAAAGTAACACATAGACTTACAGACTCGCCAGCTTGTTTGGTTGTTGGTGAGCATGATATTTCAGGGAACCTCGAAAGAATTCTTAAGGCTGCAGGGCAAAATACACCAGATAACAAGCCAATTTTAGAAATTAACCCAGAACATAAGTTGATAGAAAAATTAAAAACATTTGAAGGTACAGATGATTTTGATGAATATACATCAGTCATATTTGATCAAGCAATGCTATCTGAAGGTGCTCAGCTAGATGACCCAGTTAATTTTATTAAGAGAATTAATCGTTTTTTAGTGCAATAGATGGGGTTTAGTAAAATAAAGTAATAAAAGTGTAATAAATAGCTAGATAGTGTTTGACATGCAAGAATTATCACTGCTATAATCGCGTCTCTCGGCGTTACTGACGCTGAGTTCAACGAAATATTCCAAATATTAGTTGTATCGATCGCGGGGTGGAGCAGTTTGGCAGCTCGTCGGGCTCATAACCCGAA
>Ga0114998_10002756_pt1 | contig 13157 bp, 15 predicted proteins | sample ArcticOcean_MG_C_5_FD_87044 | JGI IMG/M metagenome (GOLD analysis project Ga0114998, IMG submission 87044) | Marine microbial communities from western Arctic Ocean - ArcticOcean_MG_CB4_138 | ecosystem: Environmental > Aquatic > Marine > Oceanic | place: Arctic Ocean: Canada Basin | collected...
AAAATCAAAATAAGAACAAGCGCTAATTGATGATATTCCTGGCCGTAGCCTCCATATTAATTCCATTAATATCTTATATCTTAGTTAAGCCCGATGCCCACTCTCGTAATGTCAACCCTTAGATTTGGACGGTTTTGATGTTTTTCTTAACAGGGTTAATTCTTCCGTTTCATTTAGCCAAAGCATATTCCAATAAGGGAGAAGATATTTTTTACTTCAACTCAGCTAGAATTGTCTCTATTCCACTTACCTTATCATCTATACTCACCTTTACATCAGTTCCGATAGGTAAGAATATATCTACCCGTGAACCAAACTTTATGAATCCGAATTCTTTACCTTGAACGACTGTATCTCCTTTATCTGCATAATGACAGATTCTTCTAGCTACGGCTCCCGCTATTTGCCTGACTAATATCTCCCTCCCTTTTTCATCCTTTATTACTAGAGTAGTTCTCTCATTATCAGTAGATGATTTAGGATGCCACGCCACTAAAAATAATCCTGCGTGATATTTAAAGTATTGTACTATACCAGAAATTGGATTCCAATTCACATGTATATTAAGTGGAGACATGAAAATCGAAACTTGAATTCTTTTATCCTTGAAATATTCGGTCTCTTCAGTTTCTTCTATCACGACCACTTTTCCGTCTGCTGGACAGATTACTTGATCAGAATTCGCAGATAAGACTCGTGTCGGTACTCTAAAAAACTGTATAACCAATCCAAACATAATGACTGATAACAGGATTAAAATAACGGTTAACCATGAAGGTGCTGCAGAGGCGAAACTTAATAAAGGCGGAATCGATAATAAGAAATAAGCTATTAAAACAATTTTTTTACCCTCTCTGTGGAATTTCATTAGGACATGATTTTAACTATGGCAAAAATAACAGGAACGCTCAATAAGACTCCATCAAATCTGTCTAATATGCCTCCATGTCCTGGCATAAAACTTCCAGAGTCTTTAACCCCTCTATTTCTTTTCATTTGGGATTCAAACAAATCTCCCATAGCTCCCAGTATAGACACAAGCAACGCTAGCACATACCAAGACAGACCCGGGATTTCAAACCCAAACTTCAAGAGAAAATAGGCTCCTATCAACGCTGACAACACTCCTCCCACTAATCCTTCCCATGTTTTTTTAGGAGAAACTTTAGGCAGTAGCTTATGTCTTCCGAAGTACTTACCAAAGAGATAAGCTCCCGTATCACTTAACCACAAAAGAATAAAAAAAGACAGGACAACTTTATACTCATAATACCCTGATATAAAAGAAAGTAAATAAAGCATTACAAATGGCATAGTAACATAAACTTGACTAAATATCACATGTGCCCAATCACTTAAATGAAGTCTTTCTTTGGGAAGTAGAACTGATAGAATGCAGAAAGAAGTGAACATAATCACTCCTACTAAGGCCAAATCTGCCAGCTGAAATCCTTCTAAACTGAATGCAGTGAATAATAAAATAGAGAGTACTACCCCTATGGCTTTTTTAAATTCTGAGACTTTTTCTTGGAGGCCTGAATACTCCCAGTTCCCTATGATTACAATCACTAAAAACAACCAGAAGCATGATGTAGAGTTAAATACAACTCCACTAATCATCACAAGCAAAAAAACTAAGCCTGTAAGCGCTCTTACTAACACATCACTCATGACCAAGACTCTATTAAATGCTTAGCCTTAATCACATTATCTCGTTTTACAAATAACTCGACTTCTCCAATGTGTACATGAGCAGAATCCTTCTGATTAAGAGCTAATGTATCAATTCCAGCATTCTGTAATTGAATTCGAAGCAACTCCACTTTGGGCTCGAAGGTATCTGAATAGACTTTTATCCAATCCTTTTCCATTATTCAGCTGGAGAATTTGTAGATGAGTCTTCGTTTGAATCTTCTTTAGATGGCTCTTCATTAGAATCCTCTTCAGTCGCAGGAATATCAGCCTCATCCTCTGGCATATCATTTATAGACTCAGAGACTCTAGCTCCTTCCGGTCTAGCTCCTATTATTTCTTCTAGGTCATCTTTAAAAATAACTTCTTTCTCAAGTAATTTTTCAGCCAGTTTAGTTAGCTTTTCTTTATTACTACGCAATAACTCTATGGCTCTATGATATGACGTTTCGATAAGTTTACTTACCTCTTCATCAATAATACGGGCAGTATCCTCACTGTATGGTTTAGTGAACTGATTCTGACCAGATGAATCATAATAACTAATATTTCCAATCTTATCATTCAGTCCATAAACAGTAACCATAGCGTATGCTTGCTTGGTGACTTTCTCTAGATCACTTAATGCGCCAGTAGAAATTTTTCCGAAAATGACTTCTTCAGCCGCCCTACCTCCTAAAGTAGCGCACATTTCATCTAGCATTTGTTCTGTAGTAGTAATCTGTCTCTCCTCAGGCAGATACCATGCGGCTCCTAAACTTTGTCCCCTAGGAACTATAGTTACTTTCACTAAAGGAGATGCGTATTTTAATAACCAACTTACAGTAGCATGACCAGCTTCATGAAATGCTATCGCTTTTTTCTCTTCTGGAGTAATTATTTTATTCTTCTTTTCTAATCCTCCTATCACTCTATCTACAGCGTCTAAGAAATCCTGACGTGTCACTTGCTTCTTATCTTTTCTGGCAGCTATTAATGCCGCTTCATTACAGATGTTCGCTATATCGGCACCAGAAAACCCTGGAGTTTGCCTAGCCAAGAAATCAACATTAATATTAGCAGATACTTTAATAGGCTTCAAATGAACATCGAAAATTTCTTTTCTTTCATTTAAGTCTGGCATATCTACATATATCTGCCGATCAAATCTACCAGCTCTCATTAAAGCACTATCTAAAACATCTGCTCTGTTGGTAGCGGCCAAAATGATTACACCTGAGTTAGTTCCAAAACCATCCATCTCGGTTAAGAGTTGGTTTAATGTATTCTCTCTTTCATCATTACTCCCCATGCCAGCATTCTTTCCCCTAGCTCTTCCTATGGCATCTATTTCATCTATAAATATTATAGATGGTGCCTTTTCTTTGGCTTGTTTAAATAGATCTCTTACTCTACTCGCTCCTACTCCCACAAACATTTCTACAAAATCAGACCCTGATAATGAGAAAAAAGGAACTTGAGCTTCTCCTGCTACAGCTTTAGCCAATAAAGTCTTCCCTGTTCCAGGAGGGCCAACTAAAAGTGCTCCTTTTGGAATCTTAGCTCCAAGTTCAGTATATTTTTTAGGATGTTTTAAAAAGGCTACTATCTCTTCTATTTCCTCCTTAGCTCCTTCTAAACCGGCCACATCATTAAATGTAACGTTAGTTCCTTTTCCTTTCTCAAACAATTTAGCCTTGGACTTTCCTATATTGAATATCTGACCCCCACCTGGACCATTCCCGCCAAGTCTTCTCATCATGATTATCCATATAGCTATAAATACTCCGATGAATATTAACCATGTGAAAAGTTGCTGCATAGATTCGTCAGTCTGAGTATTCTCTAGTTCGAACTCTCTAACATTGGCAGCTGCTAACAGCTCTTTTACTGTTTCTTCAGTACCTGAAAGAACACATGTATAGTGCGGCCCATTTGGTGAAACACTGCTAAAAAAACCGGTAGATTTAAAATCATCTTTTTTAGACTCAAATGCCGACTCAGTTAGTGTGATGAGCGCTATCCGACCATCCTGAATAGAAATGGATTTAACCATATTGGAATCTATAAGGTTAGTTAAACCTGGGACTTGACTCAGATTTCTAGCCTCTGACCTAGGTCCCATTAAATTTATTCCAATAAGCACTACTGCTATAACAGCATAAATCCAATAAAAGCTGAATCCTGATTTTTTCTTAGGATCTAATGGATTTTTTCTCTTTTTAGGAGACTTATTCTCGTTTTCTGACATATAATGTTTTATTATACTAATTCCTTTATTCTCTCTATTTTAGCATCAGCCCAAAGGTCTTCTAAAGCATAAAAATCTCTAGATTCCTCCGTGAAAATGTGCACTACTAACTCAGAGTAATCCATTAAAATCCATTCAGCATTGTTTTTGCCTTCTACATGCCAAGGCCTATCATCTAATCCTAATTCTGTTTCTTTAGAAACCGAATCTGCGATGGATTTAGCATTGGTACTTGATCTACCAGTGCATATAACGAAATAATCGCTTACAGAATTATCTGTTTCCCTTAAATCTAATATGGAGATATTCTCTCCCTTAACGTCTTGAATCCCCTTAATGACGAGGTCCAATAATGATATGCTTTGTGTCAATGTATTCCTACGCTTTAAAATGAGTAATAATCTAGCAAATGTAATATTTTTACCACCTAATGTGACGTCTAAAAGTCACCTAATAATCAAGGCAATTAAGCGCATGAATACTCTGTTTATAGGTCAAAATAAAATCACTCTGCAGACTATAGACTCAACGAACAATTATGCAGCCAAACTTATAAAAGTGTCATATGTGCCAGATGGCACTGTAATTATGGCACAAAACCAAACCGAAGGCAGAGGGCAACGTTCAAATGTTTGGCATAGTGAGCCTCACATGAATCTACTCTGTAGCTTTATTCTTCAGCCTAAAACTCTCGGTACCGATAAGAGCTTTTACATGAGCGCTGTGTCAGCTTTAGCCGTAAAAGAGGCTATAGACGTGGCATCTCCTAAAGCGGATGTTAAAATAAAATGGCCTAATGACATTATTCTGAATGATAAAAAGGTAGGAGGCATACTAATAGAAAACTCCGTGGTTAAAGGCTTAATAAAATTTGGGATTATAGGAATGGGAGTGAATATTAACCAAAACGAGTTTTCTTTTTCGCGTGCTACCTCTATCAGAAATGAGACGAATAAAGTGATGGATTCAGATTTCCTTTTAAAAATCATCTCTGAAAAACTAGAAAAGTGGTATCTAATTTTACTCAGAGAAGGCTACAATGAAATTATAACGGCATATAATGAGGCCTTATGGAGAAGAGATTCAGAGAATAAAATTGAGATGGGAGGAAAAAGCCTAATAGCCAGCTCTCTTTCTGTAAGAGAAGACGGTACAATCAGTTTTTCTCATAACGGAAGTGTCCAAACAGCGTGCTTTTCAGAGGCTAAAATAAGCTACGAATAATATGCGTCTGCTTTCTTAATGATATAATCAAAAAGGCTTTTCAGAGGTTTAACGACCATCATCTTTAACATCATATTCAGCTCAGCATCACAAATAATCTGTGCTGTAGAATTCTTTGCCTCTTGAGGAATCACATGAAGGTTTATGGTAAAGGGAAAAGGACTCTTATCAGTGGCCACTAACTTAATATGCTCTTCTGTAGATTCTTCTAGGAACTTCAATCCGATAACATATGTCCCCATTACTTTGAAAGAACATGTCTGACCGTCTGACTGCCAATCTGAAATTTTATCGGTAGGAAGATATTTCTTAAGGTTGTTTAGATCTCTTAAATCTTCATAAACGGCTTTCGGGTTCGTTTTTAAATCGCCTTTTTCACTTTCTATTCGAGTCATCTGATTTATTTAAGCTTTCCAGGTAGATGGTGATACCCTCCACTCTTTTATTCCTTCTATTTCAGATTCATTTAGAAATCCGCTTTGGAACGCCTGATCTACAAGGCTCTCATAATTGCTTAGCGTAGTTAGCTCACAATTGGCATCGGCAAAAGCGGTCTCTGCCTTTTCAAACCCATAAGTAAAGATGGCGACCATTCCTTTAACATTGGCTCCGGCTTCTCTTACAGCTTTCACTGCTTTTAAGCTACTCATCCCAGTACTGACAAGGTCTTCTATGATTACTACATTCTGCCCTTCATTTAACACTCCTTCGATTTGGTTCTGCATTCCGTGATCTTTCATCTCTGAACGTATATAACAGAAAGGCACTCCTAGCTCCTGTGCTACAAGAGCTCCTAAAGCTATTCCGCCAGTAGCCACTCCTGCTATAACATCAGGCTTAGCATAAGTTTCTTCTATGATTTTAACGACCTGCTGACGAATATATGTTCTGATGGTAGGATAAGACAGCGTTAATCTGTTATCACAATATATGGGACTCTTCCACCCTGAAGCCCATTCAAAGGGCTCTTTTGGAGAAAGTTTAATAGCTTTAATTTGAAGCAAAAATTCGGCTACTTTTAACGCGGATTCATCCCATACAGTCATGCGCCAAAAGTATAAAGTTTTCCTGAATGAACGATATGTTTTATTAACAAATGAATGGCCTAAAAAGCTTGAGAAATCAAAGAACTTTTTGGCTCTTCATTCGAAAGACAAATCAGCTGTCATTAGGGCCTTCGATAGTTTTCAGAGCAATAAAAGTATCGTGAAATTAATTATTGTTCATAACGACACAGGAGAACTCTGGGATACTTTTAAGTCATTATTTGAGATTATTCCTGCTGCAGGGGGATTAGTCTTCAATGAGAATAATGAATGTTTAATGATTTTCGGAAAAGGAATGTGGGATTTACCCAAGGGAAAATTAGAAAAAAAAGAGAAGATAAAAGAATGTGCTTTGAGAGAGGTAGAAGAAGAGTGCGGTATTACTCATATTACCCTAGAAGATAAAATAACCGTTACTTATCATATTTACACCGTTAAAGGAACTCCTCGCTTAAAACCATCTCATTGGTTTTTAATGCGGGTAGATGGTTCTCCTAAACTTATCCCCCAAGCTGAAGAAGATATAGATAAAGCTAAATGGGTGACCATGAAAAAAGCCAGCGAACTTCTCGATGAGGCATTCCCTTCTATAAAAGAAGTGTTTAAAGCTTACGGAAGGAAAGTTTAGTTCTTTACTATTTTTTTGAGCGTGTCAGTGATTCCTTCCTCTGGGCTAAAGGTATAGTCTAACATGATTTCACCATTTGGATTTAGTAGAAAATACTGCGGAACAGTCACTAAATTTAACTTCTCTTTTAACAACTTGTCTCCGTTTCCGAATAGAAAAAGCCAATTATAGGTCCTATGTTCAATTAAGAAATCCTGAAAATTTGACCAATCCTCATCCATACATATAGAAACGAACTTGATTTGATTTCCGAATTTTCGCTCTAACTCTTTCACCTTTTCCTGATGGCCGCAGGACTCTGTATTCCATGAAGAGAATACAGATATATATACAAACTGTCCTCTCCATGATTCGAGCTCGTGGCGCTCATCATCCAAATCCAATAACAAAAAGTTTTCAGGAACATAGCCTTTCATTCCTTTAGCAAAATCTCTTCTGAAGTTAGTCGCTATAAATTTATTCTCTGCCATTCCTTCCCTCAGAATCAGCTCCAATACCACCGTCACATCTCTGCTAGGAATATTCGGGAGATTCAATCCATTTTCAATTCCTGCCAGTAAAATAAACTCTATGTTTTTCACTTTATCTTTAGGAAACAAAGGTTTAAGCTCTATTATAGCGCTATCTAGCTGAAGTTTGTATAACTGATTTACGAATTGGTTTCTATTATCTGATAGATAAATCTCTTCAAACACATTTCTGTAATGAGATTTATAAAATGAAATAAACTCCAGGTTAGTTAAATAGAGTTTTCCTTGACAGTATTTTTCTCGAATTTCTTTTTCATTTCTACCCAATAGGCTTTCGAGTTCAGCCATCATATATCTCGCAGAAATAGAAATGTAATCTTCTTTTTGCGCGTCTATTTGTTCTGCTAAGAGCATTTCATCAAACGAGGCCATTAACTTATAAGCACGGTCCTTTTCTAAAACTATCTCATACTGGTTCTCATCTCTTTTAGCCATATCTATTTTCTTTCCTTCAGCACTTAAGCTCTTCTGAAGGGCAGAAGATGGAGAAGATAGAATCTGGTATATCTCTGGGTAATTCTCATCATAAAACTCGGCATGAATTCTATTAAGAGACTCCATCTTAACATTAATATCATCTGGCATTAAGTCTATAAAAGATACGCTGCACCAGTTCGTATTCGTAAACTTGACAGGAGCCTGAGCTTTGGATATATCGAACGTAACGTGGTATAAATGACTGCTCCCTAGGTAAAACTGAGCATTTACAGCCCCTACCCTAAGTATAACCAAGTCATTTTCATCAGACTCTACATGCAGCTTAAAATCGCCATTTGGATCTATAAGAACAGTCTCTTCTACCTTCATAGACAAAGTAAAGTACTCTTCATAAGAAAGAACAGTTAACTGTTTCCCCTCAGAACCCGGAGCAGTTCCTATTATTTCATAGGTGTTTCCATAAACCAAATTGCCAACTAATGCTAGCAGTAAAAATGTAAAAGTTAGCTGTTTTTTATTCTTCAAGTTTGATTCCGTTTGGTAAAAAGTCAGAAACGTCTCCACCGTTTAGATATATCTCACGCACTATAGATGAATTTATTGCAGAGAACTCTGGTGCATTCACTAAAAACACTGTTTCTATAGAATCATCTAACTTTTTATTCATCTGAGCTATGGGCTGCTCGAAATCTAAATCTCTAGAATTTCTTAACCCTCTAAGAATGAACTTCGCCTCTTCAGCGTTGCAATAATCAACCGTAAGCCCACTATACGATTCTACTTTCACTTGTTCAACCCCTTTAAAAGCATCAGCTATAATAGCTTTTCTCTTCTCTAGACTTAGCATATACTTCTTCTGAGAGTTCTCACCTATAGCCACTATGATTTCATCAAACATAAGCATAGCTCTTAAGACTATGTTTTGGTGTCCAACGGTGAATGGATCAAATGACCCTGGAAATACTGCTATTCTTTTCATTATTCAAAGAAGGTAAAGAAAACTGAACCAAATTTCTTAGTCTTTACGAAGTTTTTGTGTTTTGTGAAATCTGTTTGTGAGGAATGCTCAACAATCAGCATACCATCTTCTTTAAGAAGCTCGTTTTCGAACACTAAGTCTGGAATAGTCGTTCTTTCTTCTAAATCAAAAGGCGGGTCTGCGAATATCAGGTCATACTTATTATAATCCTGACGTAAGTGTATAAAAACGTCTGACCTATATACTTCTATATTCTCGATACCCCATTCACCCGCTATTCCAGAAAGAAATTTATAACTATCCTTATTAATATCTACACTGGTCACCTCTGAGGCTCCTCTACTGATGAACTCTAGAGAGATATTACCTGTCCCGAAAAAACAATCCAAGACTTCTAATCCTTCTATTTCAATAGTGTTATTGAGTACATTGAATAATCCTTCTTTAGCAAAATCTGTTGTAGGCCTTAAATCAAAGTACTTAGGAACTTTAATTCTTCTTCCTTTATGTATTCCTGATACTACCCGCATTGAAATGAATTTATTACTGTAAAGAATTCTTGTTTATTAACCTCAGAAGAACCACTCATTAATTTTTGATAATTAAACCCTTTATTAATTTGAACATCCTTCATGTGCTTCATTAGACTTGTGTAAACCACTCCCGAAGCGAGAACATTTCCACTCAAGCAAATTACATCTTCTAACTGGTTTAATTTATAAGCTTCGATTCTAGCTAATATATGGTAAATAACATCCTTACTATCATCTATCCGTTCAGATACTGATGACAGTAATTTCCCATTGGCCACCACTACTATATGTACTAATTGCTCCTTAACATCAGCGTAGATTCTAACACCTTTTAAAAACTTAGTTCTTTTCAGCACTCCTTCTAAAAAGCTTGACATTCCGTGCCTTAAAAAAGCACCTGGAAACATAGACTTAACATGAGAAGTAAGGCTATCTTCATTATAAGTTAAGGAAGCATCTATAGAAGGAATAAAATCAGAACTCGAGTAAATCGCTGCATTTATTTCCTCCTTAATATTTAAAGGAAATAGGGCGTAGTTAGCGCAAGACTGTGCTATAAAAACTTTATGGAAATCATTAGACGATTTCAAATAGGCATCGCCCCTAATTTCTTTTTGACTTTCGCAGGTCTTAAATAGTATCGCTGCAGAAGAAGATTCATCAAACAGAGCATAACGAACTACATCATAATCTGCTTCTACAGAAAGAATACATGAACTAATGTCTAATATCATCTCTTCTCCTTCTGTAATAGTCATATCAGAATTACTCTCTCCAATTACCATCTAGATTAAGAGCATCTAATGATCCGAATGATAACGTATCTTTTTTCACTCTGTCTTCCTGATCTACTGGAAATGGAGTCGGGTCAGTAATCTTAATGTAAACATCGGCTACCCTATCTTCTGGAGCATCCTCTGATAAAGTTTGTTCTTCATAGTCAAACCTGAACCTTTCTCCACTGTGTGGGTTAAACGGTAGCTCTTCTATTTTTACAGGAGCTATTTTTTTTCTCGCACGCATCTCATCGCTGAAAAACTTAGACGCCACAGAGATGTATGTAGTATCTCTTACCTCATAGTTGTTCTTTATGGCTTGCTCTTCAGTAAGCTCTAATTCACTTAACTGAGATTTGGAAATAATATACTCATCTCTTCTCTTCATTTCCTCTGGATTACTCTGGAAAAATTTATTCTCCATTACGTTTCCATTTCTGTAAGGAACAGGAATCACTGGTTTCTTTATAAAGGTTAATAACTCCTCGAAGCTCTTAGCATAAACATTTTCATAAAGCTTATGCTGTTCCTGAGCCAAACGTAAATCTTTCAACCTTTGAACAGTATTAGCGTCTGCTAATGTTTTAAATGTCTGATGGTCATTCTTGGAAGCTATTACATCATATACTTTGTACCCTAGAGTTAAAGCACCTATGAGTAAAAACAAACCCAACACTAATGATAACCCTCTTTTTAAAAATTGATTAAAAAAGGGTGTCATCATTACTCCTGCAAAAAAAAGGCAAAGCCCTCCAATAAGCATCTCTGATGGCTGCGTCTCCAAACCTTTCGCGCTGGAATAAAAAATTACCGCACCTATACCTGTAGTTATTAATAACGCTGGCACCACATATTGCTCTACTGTTCTTAGAAATTGTTTCATTTTTAAAAATAAATCTTATCTGCTGCAAAGCTAATTTTTTCTTATCACCTTTGTATAATTGGAAGCTAAAAAACGAATAAATAATTTATAATCTGACTATAGTCCTATAAATTTTGAACAAAAAAAACCTAAAGTTAACACCTCCAGAATCAAAGATCTATTCTACTCTACTGAAGAATATGGGCTTCACCCCCACTAAAGACCAAGACTGGTTATTTGTAGTCTTATCTAAATTCTTTCTTTCCCGTCAATCAAACTGCTCTTTAATCTTGTCCGGTTATGCAGGAACAGGAAAAACAACTTGTATAAACTCGATAGTTAAGAGTGCCGAAGGGATAGGCTTAAAACCTATACTCCTAGCTCCCACAGGTAGAGCTGCTAAGGTAATGAGCTATTACACTAAGACACCTGCCCATACCATTCATAAAAGAATTTACAAAAAATCTAACGTGCATGGCAAAGTAGCCTTCTTTCCTACTGAACATCGCATAAAGAATGCATTATTCATAATAGATGAAGCATCGATGATAAGTGATGAGAGTTCGATGGGACAAAACCTACTAGACGACTTAATAGAACATGTGTTTTCAGTAGATTCTGCTAAATTAATTCTGGTAGGCGATGAAGCTCAATTACCTCCAGTAAATAGTGTGAAAAGTCCAGCTCTGGATTTAAATCACATGAAAGACACTTATCATCTCACGGCATTTCAGGTAAGATTAAGAGAAGTAGTTAGACAAAAAGCGGAATCTGGAATCCTGTACGAAGCCACTAAACTACGCAGCCTTTTAGAGCTCACTGAACCTCAGCTACCTCAGCTAGAAAATCATGATGACTTTAAAGTGATTGATTTTATGGATTTCCAGGAGCATTTGGAAAGCAGTATTTCTACCAATGGAATTCAAAACACACTCATTATCACTCGGTCAAATCTTATGGCCAATAAATTTAATGATCAGATACGAATCCAAAGTTTATGGATGGAAGAAGAGATTAGTGTAGGAGACTTAGTTATGATTACTAAGAACAACTACTACTGGTCAGAAAAAAATAAATCTGCATTAAGCTTTATAGCGAATGGTGATGTGGCTGAGGTGGTGGATATAAAGAGGGAAGAAAAGCTTCATGGCTTTCGATTTGCTACGCTCAGAATTAAATTCCCTGATTATGATAAGATATTTCCTCTAGAAGTATTGGCTAATTTAGACTCGATACATGTGAATGGCCCTAGCTTGACTTCAGCAGAAACCAATAAACTGTATACCGATTTATTAATAGAATATGCTGAAGAAAACAACCCGAAAAGAAAGGTAATGATAGACCCTCACTTTAACGCGTTGCAATTAAAATTCGCATACGCCATAACCTGTCACAAGTCGCAAGGAGGACAATGGGATACCGTGTTTATAGATGGTTCTGGAATGCGAAACATGGAGAGTAAAATAGAAATCATAAGATGGTTATATACTGCCGTTACTAGGGCCGTAAAAAAGGTTTATTTGGTAAATTTCCCTGAAGAATTTATCGCATAAATAAGTTTGTTTTAGAACTTATAGCTAAATCCCAATCCGAATACTTGTCTTACCTGAAGTCTAGGAGCGCTTTTAGCGCTCGTTATATCTCCTGCATCATCATATTCGTTTAACTGAATTTTAATGTCGTCATCATAAACCATCTGAAGAATAAAGTTCACATTAAAATACTTCGCGAATTTCACAGCGATTAAATTCTCCCAGTTAACATCTACATTTTGAGGGTTTTGCAAGTAGTTTGAAAACAAGTCAATTTTGGTTTGCCACTCTGCGTTTTCAGCTAATTTTCTTTTGTAAGCTATTTTAGCATATCCACCTAACTCAAATCTTACTGCTTGTTCTAATTCATCTGTTCCAAAACCATAGTTAGATCTAAGGTTAGAGTTCGCTTCATTTACAATCGTATTTTTAGCCGTAAACGGAGAGATATAAACTGAGAAATTACCATTTGGTTTATAATCCATACCTATGGAGACTAAAGCAAAAGCAGGTGCTAAGAAATCAGAAATTTTATTACTCCTATTTTCAGCTCCTTCTATAACCTCATACCCTGGGGCAAATTGACTTCTGAAGTTTACTAATGCAGAGTAATACCAATCACCAGTAGCTTTTCGACCTGCCTTAGAAGCAAAGTCAATTTTATCATCAATTTTAACATTACTTCCT
>Ga0114998_10002757_pt1 | contig 13156 bp, 3 predicted proteins | sample ArcticOcean_MG_C_5_FD_87044 | JGI IMG/M metagenome (GOLD analysis project Ga0114998, IMG submission 87044) | Marine microbial communities from western Arctic Ocean - ArcticOcean_MG_CB4_138 | ecosystem: Environmental > Aquatic > Marine > Oceanic | place: Arctic Ocean: Canada Basin | collected...
CAATGAGAGGTGGTGGCAAGGGGGACAAGCCTCCACCGCTAATATCGTCACGCTGGCGTCTACGATCGAGGGCGGACAAGCCTCCGCCCAATTAATCACTCCTGCGTCATCATTGGAGTCGCCTGCGTTTCAAAGCAGACGCAGAGGGAGGTTGCATAGGAGCGCAACCCTCCATACCGGAGTTTTGCTTTTTCAGCTGCCAGCGCACCGCCAGCGCGAAATGATCTGACGCGAAACCAACGTCAAGCTTGTCGCAGGCAGCTAGCTCAATCGATGTCGATGCGAAAATACTGTCGGCGCGTACGTAACATCGATCAAATCTGAAGCGAGGTCGCTTAAAGAAACTGCTGGGAACCAAAGAGTTGAGCACTGAGTCCCAAGTGTATCGATGGTCGGCAGGCGCGCCACAAGCCTCCCAAGCATCCAGCCAAGCATACCGACAGTCTCGAAGCACCGCTTCTACTTCGCCATCTCGACAGTTCAGATCGCCAATAATCACGTCGACGTGTTCAGAGAACACGAGCTGAAGCTGGGCCGACCTTCGATCACTTACATCGACGCCAGCGTCTAGATGTGTCGTGAGCACGTGGAGAATCGTGGTGCCTTGCGCGATGGCTGCCGTAATGTATCCGCGATCGGCCATACATGAAGGAAGCGGCTGCCACGCAACGTCGAGGAGCCGCCATGGCTTCTTTACAGCGAGAACACAGAAGTGTGCGCCGTCTTGCTTCGGCGCCGCGAACTGGTACGTTCCCCCCAAAGCGTCGAGTAGCGCAACATGTTGACGTGGCGCAACCTCCTGAAGAAAGCAGAATTCTGGCGACGCAGTTCTCAACGCCTTAACGATGGCACGTATACGCTGGTCGCTCGTTTCAAGGCCCATCACGTTCCATGACCAGCATTGCAGAGACGTCTCGCAAGCGGGCACGACAATCGAGCTCGCTATTTGCGGGAGTCGGTGCTCGACGCGCTTGTAGATAACTATGTACGGATTGGCAACACGATCCCACGACGTTGTTGTGACTTCTGTATCATCCAGTCGCCACCACTGCCCATCGACATCCTGGGCATAAGCGATGTAATGACCTTTATGCTGACTTTCCCCAAGGAACACAAGCGCTGCTGTGGCAGCGTAGACTTGGATGCCATTGGCGCATATTTCGAGCGCCTTCGGAAACGTGTGCATTCTCAGGAAGTCAGCATTCGTATGCTTTCTGATCTGCACAGCAACATAGGGCTCTGTCGGAAACCAACCGCCGCGGAGCCCAGGCCACCTTCGCTCATGCATTGCTTGAAGCTCCAGAGCGCCCTCGACTGTGTCGCCGCCACACGCCTCGCAACGCACGAGAAGTTCCTCTGGGACCGTCATGTCTTCGAACATGTCGAGAACACTTGCCCGGGCGCCTCGGTTGACCAGCTGAACTGTCCAGGATGTGTCCGTTCTGTCTAGAGGCTCATCTTTCCAATCACTGTTGCAACGAACACAGCGTCGCTGGCGCGTAAAATGACCGCCGAAAATCCCTGGTATGCCTCGGCTCTTCGGGTGCATGATTCGTCGCACTTCCTCCACCAGCGACAACAAGACCTGGCCTGCGTCGTGTTGCTCACGCACATCGCCTGCTCCCATTTGCTCGAAACCTCGCATGGACTGGAGGAGAGCGTGGAGCTTCTTCGCGCAATGCTCACGTGTACCCACGCAAGCGAGAACGTCATCAAGAGCGCAAACAACACACGGCTGCCCAGTCGCTTCGGTGTCATGGTCATTGTTCTGTCGATGAGTGGCGATCAATTGCACCAACGGCGGTATAGCGCGGACGACCTGCACTGCTGAGTTCATGTAGCATGTGTTGGAGAGGTTCGGGAGGGGGCGATACTGTAGCCGTGAACGCATTGCTTCAGAGGAGCTCGCACTCCGTGCCCTCGAGCTGCCAAGCGTGGGCGTAGCTGCTGTCGCCAACGCAACAGCCTGCTTCTCTTCACCATCGGAACACACCGCATCAGAGCAACCAGCATTCCCCGCGCTCGAGCTGCCAAGCGTGGGCGTTACTACTATCGTCGAGGCAGCACCCTGCACCCCTTCACCATCGAGAAATACTGCATCTGTGCGCGCCTGGCTTGCGGCCTGGGAAGGAGGGGGGCAAGCCTCCACCTCCGTGTTGGCAGTCTGCCTCGCGCGGCGCTGCTCCGCTTCCCGAGAGGACGCGGACAGGCGTGCTACTTCTTTCGCACTCTGCTCCGCTGCTAAGTGTCCAGAGGCGCTCTGCAACTGGCGATCAGCTAGGCTTAGCCAAAGCGACTCACTTCCTCCGGGCGCGCGGCGACGTGGGCGGAGGCCCTTCGCGCCCGCCTCAATCTGCATAGTTCCATCTGGGAGAGGCTTGACGACCGTGTAATGGTCCTCGTCTCTGCGCACCTCCAGAGCGAACACAACAGCTGCCTGCCCCCTGTACCAAACACAGTCGCCATGGGTGTAATGCTTGCGAGCGCGACCAGTTTTTGACTGCGTCTGTGCGGAAGCATCTTCCAACTCTTTGTCCTTCGCCGACGGCGGTTTCCATGTTGATGCGTTCCCGCGCTCAGCATCCCACGCAGCGTGCAATCCTTCTTCTTCCTCCGGGCTGATGCCGAAGAGCTTTTTCAACGTTCGAACGTGGGCCATGCGCATCTCGCGATCGTGCTTGACGCGATGTTGGAATGAAGGCGTCGACATCGCAGCCTGAAACTCCTGATAAGAAGGTAAATTTCTAAATGCGAGATTTTCGCGCGTTGTGAGGCGCGTCGCGGCGACGAAGGCCATTCCTCTTATGCGAAGAGGCTTATATTTGGAGCTTGGCGTTGGAGGATTCAAGTCAATGTTGGTCGGCCGTGCGATCGACAGACCTTGCGACTTGTTGATCGTGATCGCATAACACAACTTGATCGGTAGTTGCGTCCGTGTCAGCCAAGGCTTATCGTCGTGGGCGCGCGTCTCCGGGAAAATTGCCACCCACTTACGTCTCCGTTTGTTTCCTTCCTCATCGCCTTGGATATGAAATAGAGGTGGGCCCGTATATTCAGGGAAGTCAACGATCACACAGATGGGAAGCCCGCTCTTGTCGTCGGCAGCAACCACTGCGACGCCGTCTCCCATGGAGCCGTTGGCGAGGCTATGCACGGGGTTGACGTTGACAGTGAGCATGGGAGCGATGCTCAAATTCCTGATTCACAAAACGCGACAAAAAACTGGAGGATGTATCCGCCGATGGGACCGGGGGTGAGCATCGAACAAAGAAGAGGAATTATGCGCCGAGAAGATCCCACATTAGAGGAATTATGCGCCGAGAGCGAACCCACATTGGTCGAATTTATGCGCCGAGATGAATCCACATTAGAAGATTCGTGCGCTGAGAGGAACCCATATTGAAGAATGTATGCGCTGAGAGGAACCTACATTAGAGGATGTTTGCGCCGAGACGAACCCACATTGAAGAATTTATGCGCTGAGAGGATCCTACATTAGAGGATTTCTGCGCCAAGGGCAACCCGCATTAGAGGATTTATGCGCCGAGGCGCCGAGACAAGCTAACCTTAAAAGATTTACTCGATGGAGCGAGCCCACATTGAAGGATTAATGTGCTGAGAGGACTCCACATTGAAGAAATTATGCATCGAGAGGAACCCACATTCAAGGATTTACGCGCCGAGAGGAGCAACAAATAGAAGACCTATGCGACTAAGCGAGCCCACATTAGAGGATTTACGCGCCGAGAGGAACCCACATTAGAAGAATTATGCGCCGAGAGGTCAACCAAATCAGAAGATCTATGCGATGAAGCGAACCCACATTAGAGGAGTTATGCGCCGCGAGGAACACACAGTAGAAGATTTGCGCGCCGAGAGGAACCCACATTGAAGGATTTATGCGCTAAGAGGAACCTGCATTAGAAAATTTGCGCGCCGAAAGGAACCCACATTAGAGAACTTATGCGCCGAGAAGAACCCGCATTAGAAGATTTATGCGATGGAGCCTACATTGATCTTACAATGAGATGAACTATTTTGAGCACCTTTCATATGAGGTGCGCTAACAACGAAATGCGTCGTGCTTCGTAGGCCACTGAAGTGATCGGCGCGCATCTTCGAAGCCTCATTGCTCTGTTCGGCTTTAAAGCGATAGATGCCGCGAGCGTCCTGTGGCAACTCACTCGGCCATTCGCTACATATGCGGCTAATCGCACGACGACCATTTATCAAACCGCATTTTGCATTAGTCCCTGTGAGGTCGAGCGCATTTCCACGCTCGAATTTCGCTCGCTCGTCATCCGTGAACTCACCTCGTGCAAGGTCGCGCTTCATCCAAGATCGCCAATCTGCCTCCGTGAAAGTTCCATCGCGAAGTCGCAGGCATTCCTCGGCGTACGTCGCATCACCTTTTTGTCGGTGGCAACGCCAAAGCTGGATGACGTCTGTGATGCTTCTCCACTCATCTCGACCCTTCTGGTCATACTCGCTTCCTGGAGTGGAGTCGTCAATGATTTCGAGCTCCCCGATGGGTGGAAGCTGAGAAGGATCGCCAGACAAGATCCGACCAGAGTTACCCCAACGACGACGTGGATCGTCCTGCGCAAGGCCTACTTTCTTCAGCCACTCTGCGCGTGCCTCTTGTTTCCGATGGTCCATCTTCCCAAATGTTGCCCGACCAACGAAGCTGATCTCGTCTACCAAGTCGAGAATCGACTCCCCCAAGCCGGCGGCGCTTTGGAGCTCCAGTGCCGCATTGCCGTCAAGCTGTGGCTTGAACTTGCGTACACCAGTTCTGTACTGCGAGGTAATCGTTCTGGCCCCAAGTCCCAGCGTCATGGCTGCGACGCCCGTGAATGCCGCCAACCGAACTCTGGCGCAAGCACCGAACTGCAACAATTTATTCGCGACGTCTGTTGACGCCTGTTTTTGTATATCTTTGTCCGCTCGGAGGACTGTGGCAAACGTGTCGAAACCAACATTGATGAGCGCAGCCTCCAAGCCACCCCACGATAAGTTCGCTGGCGCCTTGCGCAGAGGGGTCGCGCCTCCATCTGTCGCCGTCGATGCGTCTGCAGCGGTAGAGCTCTCATCCAGGAGCAAATCGCGCATGCATTGAATGAAGTATCGCACCGATACCACCATCGTTCGATTTAGCCGCGTTTTTCCACTGCCAGCAGTCCCAAATTCCTTTATACTTAAATCGCGAAGAGGCGCATGCCTCAAATAATCACAAGTAGCACCGTACAGCCACGTACGGGTGACGTAGTCATGCAGGAGTCGCTGCGTCGGGTCCAGCACATTAGGATCCCACTGTGTACGTAAAGTTTCCGTGACTTCTTCGTTGGCTGTCTCAGCTTTCACCTGATCTTTGATTGCAGCCCAGTCTATCTCCTTCGCAACCACGCCATGTCGCTGTAGCAGCGTTTCGCACGAGAGACCCAAGTGGTTGACGGCGATTTCGCCTCCGTAGAATTTGATCGCATGCAGCTCGGCTACCGTCTCCTTCTCATCAGAGACGCCTTCGTCGTCGGAGTCAGCCGCGAAGACAGTCTTGCTCCCGTAATGGTTCTCGGCAGATCTCTCCATCCAATCTTCCGTGACAGAGCGGCTCTGCGCAGCCATCGCCTCACGCATTTCTGCTCGTAATCTCTCTTCGAGCGTTAGTTTTTTCGCCCTTACCTTCTTGCATCTGCGGTGCTTAACGGTGCCATCATAGCCGACGGAAACTTGGACCTCGTACTCGCTATCATCGGAGCCGGAACCGTCTGATTTGTCCTCAACTCCTTCTAAGGGCTCTAAAAGTGCTTGCATATGTGTGGTTTGCTCGTTTTGCTCACGAACGAGATTACGTATGTACGCGTGCCGTCGCTCAGAGTCCTGCGCGCTCACCAGCTGCATCAGTGCGTCCGCGATTTGGATGTCGCTCAAGCCTTCGATCTCCCGGCGCTTGGCATCTGGCTTGTAAAGAAGCAGCGCGTATCTGGCGTGTTCCACAAACTTCTTCCCACCGAAGCGCAGCGACAAGAAGGGGCGGACGTTAAGAATTAGCGGAGAAGCTCTCCAGTGGAGGTTCCGACCACTCGGTTGCATGAGCCTAAGAAATTCGGCGAGTGTGCAGGTCGGCAGCAAGTCGGCAATCGTTTGGTGCCGCGCCCAGAACGGTACCGTTCCTGGAAGCATTGCTGCGGCGGCGATGCGCGTGTCAGATCCAACATTGAAGCGGCGACCGCGCTCCTCGTAGCGCGCGACGTCGCTGGTGTCAGCTTTGGAGCTTCCTGCAACGCCTTCCTCGCAAGCGTTTGCGAGCGGCTGAAGTGTTTCGCCTCCATCGTCCGAGGCGAAAGTGCCCTGGAGGAAAAGATTTTTGAAATCTCGACTGAAATGCGCTGTCGGTAAGCGCAGTAGATAGTGGAAGACCTTCGTGATCGGGTAAGCTTCGTTCCCCATCATTTTCATGAAGGTCGGAGTCAGGACTGCACCGAACGTCTTACCCGCTGCTTCCATCTTGTCAAGTGCGCGTACTACCTCTTGCTGGTGACTGTGCTCACCACCACCAGCCTTCGAGGGATCTGTTTGGTATTTGGCGACGTAGTCCACTGCTCCTCGGCGATGCGTTATAATTTTCGTCGCTTCATTCGAACCCGATGCGAACCGCATGTGTTTGTTCCCACCAACGGCAAGTTTACAATTTCTGGCCAGTCGTGCGTGGAAGAGATCGGGGCGGCGATCGTCTGGCTCAATTCGCTCTTCGGAGAACCGACGCACCAGCTCCATCGGGTATCCGTTCGCACAAACAATATGGCCAGGATCACCCACATCTTCATTCGCACCCACAACTCGCGCGCACGCAGCCGCGGCATGCGGCGGCCCCTCTTGATGAGGTCGATGCATATCGTGCATGCAGACGCTCTGCGATAGCGCTGCGATGTGCAAGCGACGTCGACGCCGCGCTGCATCTGTGTGTGAAAGGGGGCGCGCCTCCGTTTCAGAGTCGTTGGCTTCTGCGAGCGACAATGGCGTCGTCGGTGTTGGACCTGGACACACGTCTGTCACACCAGGCACGGCATCGTTGCGACCACACATATACATAAGATCTGCGTGCGAAACGGCAGCAGGGTGATCGCCACGGTCGACATATTCACGGACTTCCCTGGCCAGCTCGTTCGCCTGGCCATCTGCGCCCTTACACTCGTTCCATTCGGACACATACGCTTCGGCGATTTTAATGAACTCCGTGACTCCGCGTAGATGCAAACGGGCGTCGGTGCAACCTGCCTCCACGCGCTTTGCGACTTCGGTCTGCAAACATTGCATCTCGCTGTCTAAGTCCAAAGGCGTCGAATCCACCGTCCAGTCAATGCTGTGCTTGTGGAGATTACCCCCTGTTTTCGACCACTCAGAAACATCGTAACTGTCAGTGACGTTGCATAACTCGGTGGCGACGTAGCGGCGCACAAGCTCTAAGCGCATTTGGCCAAACCACGCCACTGCCATCGGGAAACGTCGAACCGCAGATCGCCGCACTTGGAGCGTTGGTAGATCCCAGGAATCCCCATTCGGCGACCCGCACGTGCCCCAGGCTCCTGCGTCGACGACCCAGTTGCGTTTATGCAGCGAGCGGGCTGGAACCGACCCCTCGCAGGCATTACCGATCTCATTCTCTGCTTCCGTATGCGACTCCTCATCACCATGCCTCGCACCCTCGTCAGCAATCCGGCGCGTGGGCAAGAGACGATGCAGATGCCACCAGTGGGAGTTCGCTGAAGTGATGGTGGAGAAAAGGAGTGGGAGCTTCCCAGTGTCGGCATATATTTGATTGATCATGGCCGTCAGACGGAAGCGTAGCTTCATCATTTCACCAGCACTACCCGGGATGTCCTGCGTGAAACCAATCATCCTCTTGACAATGTTATGGATGCCATACTTGCGAATGAGTTCGGGCGTCCAGCGTTTGATATTCGGAGTCCTCTTGATGTAGAAATTCTTGTAGCTGCTAAGCTTGCGCCGATTGGAACGATCCCACACCCAGTAGGGCAGGCGCGGGTGTACGGACGCCGCCCAATCATCTTGCTTGAACGTGTTCTCCCAGTATCGCTCTTCCTCGACGTCTACAAGCCTTGGCTCAAAGATGTCACATATTCCTTCATTAAAGACTGAAGGGAATGCGTCGAGAACCACGCCGTATGAGCCTTCGTCGAGAGGTGGTGCGTCTGCGAACCTGGGCATGCTCATAACCGGAATGCCTTTGACGAGGCGCGTAGGTCGGCTCATTGCGTCTGTCGGGCAAGGGTCTGACTCGCTTGCGCCTGCGAGCTCTCCGATACAATTACTGCCTGGCTCGTCAATGGGGACGCGGGCATCGCACCCCTTCGACTTGATATCGATTCCAAGGCGGCTCTTGATTTCATTTTCACAACGCGTGTGCCAACCCTCTGTTGCCTGGACGTCGTTCTCTAGACCATAAGACTCCAGCGGAAAATCGCCCACCGCATCTGGCTGTACCACAGCCTCCTCAGTGGCGTCGCCTGCGGCCATGGCGAAGGCTGCCGCTGCGCAAGCCAACTCATCAGCAAGCGCCGAGACAAGATACTTGGCTAGCTCATTCTGCAGAAAGTCCCTCGAGGGAGCCGATCGTCCGCTCGACTGCGAGCAAGACGCATACGTAGCGCGCAGCGTCTCGATATTTGCATCGTCGAAAGGAACCTCGTTGTCCACCAGATAAGCGCGGATGGTCTCCACACTGATCGAGCTGCTGCATGCACATATATTAGCCCACAGTGTTTGCGCGTCGGCCTCGAAAGAGCCCGCCTCAGCACTTTGCGATCGCCACCATTCCCTGACCGTTCGCGCCACGAGGAGTTCGCAATCGTCGTACCACTTCTCAAAAACGTTAAAGACGAGCAAGCTCTTAGCCTCTGGCTCAACAACATGTAAGCAAGCTGCCGCGCCGTCATGCCCCCACGCGTTCAAGTTTTCCTCAGAGAAAATGAAGCCTGGAGCGAGGCCGATCCAAGTCCAATCATCCTCGATCGAAACTTGCACCCAGGTGGTATCGATGCGTATTGGGATAGCTTTTCCGCTGTCATCCAGCGGACTATACTGCGTCGCTCGTTTGAAATTTCGGCGATACCTCTCATTGAACTCATACGCTGCACGCAGCGCGAGTAACACCTCGTCATAGCTGGTGCGAAAAGGCTTCGGTCGCTTGCCACGTCGCGCGCCCTTCGTCGGAGTTCGTCGATCAATGAGCAACAGCTTGCAGTGTTCTGGGCGCCGCGGTAGCTCGGCGGCCCACTCAGGATGCATCACGGGGACGTTGCACACGTGGCCTGAGCAGACAAGTTGACCAGTGGATCGTAGTGTCCAGATTTGCATGACTACGTGCACCTGGGCTATGGCCATCTCGGTCAAGGGGCGCATGCCAGCTAAGACATTCACGACACGCCCCTTCCACATCTGATTCTCTTTGCCACGCCAATTCACCACCGACCTGACGTTTCGCGGAGGGGCCGTGCCTCCATCCGCTCCAGCTCTACGCCTAGCATGATTGCTTCGGTCTGCGCCCTCATGGAACACCGCGCAATCCGTGCAAAAAATATCAGTCGCTGCGTAGCGGCACGGCACTGCGCCATGTTGCTGGTGGCAGATAGCGTAGTCGCTTTTGGTGAGTTGCTCGCGCACGCACACCTGGCTCTGCCACTTCTCATCCGTAGACCAAGCCGCTTCGCGTGCACGGAAGGCATCTTCCTCGTCGAACGACATGACTCGGTGCATGCGCCAGTTCCACAGCCGCCAGCCCTCAAGGCGCTTGCAGAGCCCAGCACCACACTCATCCGCATTCGGAGGGTTGTCAAGCGACGGCGTTACGCAGTGGCTGAGCGCTGTGAGTTCGTAGTTCTCAGAGTCGCGACGGTAAGGAAGCCCCTCAGCATCAGTACTATGCAACTTCTCGCCTGGCATGCACGCCACACGTCGCGAAGGAAGCTGCGCTCGTGTGAAGTAAAATCGCCTCCGACAGCCATCACGGCAATGGAACCACTCAAAGCTATTGAGGTACTCAAAAAAATCTGCGTGCTGCTCGGCTCTCTCCTGCCTCTGGAAGTCTTGGTCCATTTGCGGTAACTCCTCAAGGCAGTCGTTCTCGCCGCCAGGGGTCGCCGGATAGCACTGAACAGGCACTTGCTGACCACCGAGCTGAACCCTCCTCTGTGCCGCCATCACTTTCTTAACCACATCTTCTTTACCGTCCTTCTTATCCGTGTAGTAGCACCGGCCGAAGGCCTCAAAGCGCTGACACTTCTTGCTTTTGTAAATGCACTCCACAGGGCCTTGAAGCACATGTCGCCAGTACTCGCGGCCGACCGAAAGTAGAATTTCCCCGCAGAGGACGCGACGCCGTAGTTGCCTGAAGAGGTTGCACCACGCGACCTTTTGCTTATCTTGATCGTATTTCTGCGATGACTGCTCACCTTTCCAATGCGTTTCTTCGACCCATACCGCAGGGGGGTGCACGTCTTTACCGAGGTCTCCGTGGTACACATATTTTCGCCAAGTCTTCCCGCCCGTGAAGCGTGATGTGCTTTCCAAAACAAGCTTTTTTGGCTGGAGCATCACGTCCAGTGCATCGTCGACAAGCGTCCGCTGCTCTGGCGCTATGCGCATGGCCTGACTCGAGAGGATTTGGATTTTCTGCCAGTTATGTATTGCTTGTAAAGCTTCGTCTTTTAAAGCTGCTCGATCACCTTTGTAGCCAGCACCTCCCCTACGTCGGTCCGCGCGTTGGATCTCGAAACGCTCCTCACCGACGGTGTACGTGGCAGTTCCCCGCAGCACGACCTGTTTAGAGGGGGGGCACGCCTCCGCCTCAGTTGCGACCAACCCCAGCCGCAAAGCCCGCTCTGCATCGCTCTCGAGCAATTGCACCGACACCTCATCCTTCCCTACACGAAACAGGCCCTCCCACCGCCCATCTGCGTCAGCAACCTCGTTGATGAGCTCGATCGGCTCCGGCTGTTGCTCCTGCCACTTCATCCTGAAAGTTTCGAGGCCGACCGCGCCGCGGTCTTGGCTCTCCGCGTCGGCATCGGCCTCGCTCAGATCATTCTGCGTTATCCCAGCATCAATGCGAATTTGCTCGCGAAAGAACGTTGCGATACGCGAGTGACGAGTTTCGCAGAGATCGCACCGCTTGCCAGGCAATGCTCTTCCGCTGCACGGCGGGAGAGAAGACGGATTCTCTGCGGCGACCCAGCAGCTGCCATGTACGCCACCGCAAGGCTCACCTCCCATGCAAGCGCAGCCAATCAAGCACTGCTCTGAGCAATCATGACAGAAGCCACTGCGGCCTGGAACTTGCAGTCGTCCGCAACCAGCAGCACACAAGCAGAGAGCGCAAGCCTTGCAATGCCCCCGATACAGCGTGCTGGTCTGCTGTCGACTGGAGCATCCATTCGAACCATGCGTGCCACGAGCGCGGCACGTTGCTCCTCCGTCACACTCGCAAAACCCACGCATTTCTGGTGCGCACGCCCCACACATCTTCTGGAAAGCCAAGCCTTCCTGTGCATTGCCTTTGCACGCAAAGGGTTCGTGTTTGTGTTTGTCGTTGCGGCAGAGCTCTCCGCCGCCACACTTGCACGCCTCGCGCACGTCTGGCGCGCATGCCCTACACATCTTCTGGAAAGCCAAGCCTTCCCGCGCATTGCCGTTGCACGCAAAGGGTTCGTGTTTGTGGTTACTGCGATTGCGACAGAGCTCTCCGCCGTCGCACTTGCACGCCTCGCGCACGTCTGGCGCGCATGCCCCGCACATCTTCTGGAAACCCAAGCCTTCCTGCGCATAGCCTTTGCACGCAAAGGCTTCGTGTTTGTGTTTACTGCGATTGCGACAGAGCTCTCCGCCGTCGCACTTGCATACCTCACGCGTTTCTGGAGCGCATCCCCGACACATACCTCTGAACACCTTACCCTTCTGGCCCAGAGTTCCGCATGCGCCAGGACCATGTTTCTTACGGTTTTCACACGTTTCGTCGCCGACGCAGTTACAATGCTTCTTGACCACTTTATCACTAGAGCCAGCGAACTTCTCTCGGAGCTCTGTGTCAACTTTTCCTTTGGCCTTCATGAAAGGAGGGCATGCCTCCGCTCCAATTGCATGTTGCTCCGAGGTGTTCTCGCGTCGACTACCCTCGCGCTGCTGCGAGCTGCCAACTGGTACGATATGCATCTGGCACTGCGTGCAAAGTGTTTTGCCAGGCGCCCATCGGCGAAAGCACGGACTTTGCTCCCTATTCAAGCAGTTCGCGCAGCCGTCACATCGGCAGTGGATGACGTCTGATGGCAAAGTCTTGCCTGCGCATTTCCAACAATGCCCCTGCAGTCGCGGATCAGGCTGAGCTTTAGTTGTGTTGCATTTCACGCAAAGCGCCATGTTCGCGACCAAACCTTCAATTCAATTTGGTCCCTAATGGCTACGGAGAGATAGAGAAGAGGAGCGCGGATTGTACATTAGAGAATTTATCCGCCGAGACGCACCCACATGGGAAGATGTATGAGCCGAGTGGGCCCCACTCTAAAGAACCCATTAGAGAATCTATACGCCAAAAGGGAACCCAAATTAAAGAACTTATTCGCCGAGCGCACCCACTTTAAGGCCTACATTATAGAATTTATACCTCGAGAGGAACTCACAGTGAAAGATGTAAGCGCCGAGAGGAACCCACTCTCGAGCCCACATTAGAAGATTTATGCACCGAGAGGAACCCACATTAAAGAATTTATGCGCGGAGCGAGGCGCGCTCTGGAGCCCACATTAGAGAACTTATGCGCCGAGAGGGACCCACATTAGGAGATGTATGCGCCGAGCGCCCCCCCCCCCTCTAGAGCCCACATTAGAGGATTTATGCGCCGAGAGAGACACGCATTAAAGAATTTATGCGCCAAGCGCACCCACTCTACACCCACATTAGAGGATTTATGCGCCGAGAAGAAGCCACATTAAAAGATATATACTCCGAGCGAAGTCGGCTCTAAAGAGATAACCCACATTACAAGATTTATACGCCGAGAGGAACGCATATTAAAAGATTTCTACGCCAAGCGGGAACCACTCTGGAGCCCACATTGGAGAATTGATACGCCGAGAGAGACCCAGA
>Ga0114998_10002758_pt1 | contig 13151 bp, 9 predicted proteins | sample ArcticOcean_MG_C_5_FD_87044 | JGI IMG/M metagenome (GOLD analysis project Ga0114998, IMG submission 87044) | Marine microbial communities from western Arctic Ocean - ArcticOcean_MG_CB4_138 | ecosystem: Environmental > Aquatic > Marine > Oceanic | place: Arctic Ocean: Canada Basin | collected...
ACAAATTCATTGGGTAATTTATCTGATAATTATTTTGATCTTCTTCCTGGATATGAAAAGATTATTAAGATAAATAAAGATCAGATAATTAATGTCCAGTCTTTTGAGTCGAGTATAAAAATTATATCTCTTTGGGATAGTTATTAAGAATCTAGAAAAGCCACCTAAAACATCGACAAATCTTCTTCCTCTAATTTAACTATTCCTAAATTTTCTATGGAAATGAGTAAACTTAAAAGATACAAAAAAGCCTTACTATTTCTAATAAGGCTTTAAGTGATCGCCCGAGGAACTGAACGATCTACATCTCCCATTGTTAATTTATATGTTTCCCGCTTTAAATTAAAAGTAGTGAAGCTACAGTAAAACAAGGTTTTTAAGGACATACGCAAACGTAGCAAACAATACAATATATTATCCGTGTTAGTCAAATTAAATATTGAAATAAATAACATTTAACTTAAATAATTAACTTATTTAAAAAAAAAAAACGATACTTTTAAGGATAATAAACAATTTAATATGCTTGCATCTAATTCAAAAAGACTGCTTTTTGTTTGTTTTCTTATTTTCTCAAGCTCAATCAGTGCGCAATATTACACTGGACAAAAAGTATTTGCCAATAAATTTCTAGTAGAAATTTCAGATAATTCTCAGGACACCTACATCCAAATAAACAATTCTGATGGCGATATCATAGTTGCTGTTGAACAACTCAGCTCTGGAAGAGTTATTCAACATGCATATATAAAATCAAATGACTCTTACAAGTTTGATGGCATCCCTGTAGGGGTCTTTATTTGCAAATATATGTGGACCGATCGAAACGGGAATAAGCACTTCAATAAAGATGATAAATCAATGCAATTTAATGTAAATGAAGTGGGCGGCTATGTTATCACAATGGAAAAATCTGTAAGTGGTAATCTTACACAATCAGGTATTTCTGAAGATGATTTTTTCAATTAAAAATATAAATACTAATTTTAAATAAAAATATGGAAGGTTTTAAAAAATGTTCAAAAGGTCACTTTTACAAAGAAGATAAGGCTAGTTGTCCTTACTGTCCTGGTAATAATTCTTCAGTTGATATAAAAACAGAGGTTTTATCCAAAACGGAAGCAAGTTCTGAAAATGATTCCTTAAAAACGCAAGTTTTTGGAGGTCAAGATCCTGCAAAAACAACAAACTTAAAGGAATCAAATTCAAATGAGCCATTTGATGCAACAAAAACAATGATTGTTGGAGGGGGAAAAAGTTCTTCAAATGGTGCTTCTAATACACAAGTCAGAAGACGACTTAGAGGATGGTTGGTGAGCTTTGATATAGAAGACTTTGGTGTTGATTTTAAAATACTTGAAGGTAGAAATATGATTGGAAAAAAATCTTCTAATGAGATTACGATTCAAGACCCTCAGGTTTCTTCTGTTCACGCACTTATTTTATGCAAAAAAGACACCTTTTTGCTTACTGATGAAATGTCATCAAATGGAACAGCTATAAATGACAGAGATCTAACTCCAAGAAATCCTTCTGAGTTAAATGATGGAGATGAAATTAAAGTAGGAAATACAACTTTGCTTTTCAAAAAAGCTTTTAAATAATTATTGCTTTGAAAAACCCTATTATATACCTCTGGATACTACTTTTAAGTTTTTTAAATTTAGAAGCTCAAGTTAAAGTAAACAGTGAAGTCGAATTAATAAATTACCCTTCAATAAGTTTTGATATTTCTAACAGAAACCCAAACTTTAAAACGGAAAATAATTATGATTTTTTTAAAATTTCTGGTTCGAATGAAGTCCTCATAGACTCTATTTCGATTACTCAAGTGAAAGATACAGTTTCCTATTCAAAAATAAATAAATGTGTTTTAATCTTAGTGGAGTCCATCAATAATCCACAGAGAATAGAACAGGTTAACACCTTTTTTAGAGCGTTAGAAAATTCTATACCAAAATTTGTAAACCCTGGAGATAAAATTCAAATTGTATCCTTTCACTTAAATCAAGATAATGGACGAGTACTAGTTCCCTTAAACACTAGTTTTACAGATGATATTGATGTTCTTAAAAATGCTATTCGTAATTATGATGCGTCAAAGAATAGAGAGACAAAAGTAGTTTCTGAAATACCAGGCGCAATTTTGGAGGGGATTGATTTATTGGTTGAAATTCCAAAAGATTATAGTAAATCTATTTTATTGCTCTCTGAAGAACGCACTAACAAGTACTCAACTCAAAAAACATTTGTAAATGTTATAAAAAGAGCCCAAGAAAAGGATATTGTAATCAATACCATTAAGTACAATCGATCTGATTATCGTCAACATACAAATCCAATTTTAGCGACTGAAACTTATGGAGTGTCTAAAGTACTTGAACTGAGTCGAGGTAATTTAAAAAAAACCAATCTTAAAAAACAACTTCAAGCAGATACTCTAATAAGCTCAATATTAAAAAACGTTGTTAAACGTTCTAAAGGGACCATTGCAAAAGCAACACTAGTTCTTGACGATGTTTATAATGATGGTAAAGAACAACAAATTCTAGTAAAAGAACTTAATTCTCCTCACAGTAATGAATTTATCTACAATGCTCCTGGGAATTGGTATTTCGGTCAGTTTCAAAAAAACTCATTTCCGACAATTTCTATTAGTATTTTACTAATAATTTTAATAATACTTGTTATAAATAAATTTAAAACTACGCAAAAAGCTAATAAATTAAAATTATTTAACGAAGCGGAAGAACAGAAGAAAAATAAATTAAAACAGCAAACTGAAATTTTAAATCAAAAAAAAGAAATCGACTCTATAAAAAATCTTGAACAAGATCGTAAAAACGATTTAAATGCCGCTCAATTACTAAAAGATAAAAATAGTAAGGATGCTAAATTAGTTCAAGAAATGAAAGCTTTAGGGGATTTCCCAATTTTAAAGTTTTCGGATTCCAAAAACAGTGATTCTTTTGAAATTAATAAACCCATCATGAGTTTTGGTAGAGATAAAAAATCTAATGATGTTCATATTTTAAATTTAAACATGTCCAGGACACACTTCTCCATTATATTTAAAGCATCTAACTATATGATTCTTGATAATGATAGTACTAATGGAATGATTATCAATGGATATAAGCTTAAAAGTAGCCCTCTTAAGCACGGAGATATTATTGAAATCGCAGATGCTACATTTACATTTTACCTATAAAATTAACAGATGAAATTAAATCATTTTTCAAAGACAGTAGTTGGCCTAGTTCGTAAAGCTAATGAAGATTCTATTGGTCATATTACAACACCAAATAAATCAAATATTAACGTTCGTATTGTATGTGATGGTATGGGAGGCCATATTGGAGGTGCTAAAGCCTCAAATATTGCGATCAACTCAATACGTGAGTATTTTTTAAATACTCCTGATCCAGTTCCTCAAGTTGCCCTAAACGAGGCTATTAGTTTTGCTAATTTACAAATATTTGGTTCTGCACAAGCTGAACCAGAGTTTAAAGGAATGGGTACAACATGTACTATTTTGTTGGAGAGTGAAGGATTGATATACATTGCACATGTAGGCGATAGTAGAATTTACATACATACAGATGAAAAACTGTACAGGATTACCAAAGATCATTCTTATGTTCAAGGTTTAGTTGATAAAGGAGAAATTAGTGATCAACAAATGGAAACGCACCCTAATAAAAACCAACTTACACGGGCTCTTGGAATAGCCGCAGAAGTTGAAGTTGAAGTCGCCTCAAAGCCAATTTTAGCTAAATCTGGAGACTCTTTTCTATTGTGTTCTGATGGTTTGAACGGCCTGATAAATGACCGAATGATTAACTCTGTTATTAAAACCAATAACACACTTGAAACTAAATGTAATAATCTTATAACAATGGCTGAAGCTGCTGGAGGTCATGATAATATTTCTGTTGACCTAACTGAAGTTCTCGATAGTGAACACATTAAAACACAGTTTGTAAATAAAAATAATGAAGATTTAATCGACACTAAAACAAAACAAATTGTTATTGATAATCACAGTCAAATAAAAAAATCTTCTAGCTCCATAAAAAACAAAGTCTTTATTTCTTCAATTGTCCTTGGAATATTTATTATAGGTTGTCTTGTTTGGCCGGAAGTTCAACCTATAATAAATATTTATAAAACAGATCCTCCAACTTATGATAAAATAGATACTATAAAAGTTGTTGCTGAAGCTGGCTGGGGGAAAAATAAACTTAAAACTGAACTTTATAATAAAGTTATAGAAATAGTAGGTGAAGATAATTATTGTAAAGATTGTCCTGTATACTACAAAAAAGAAAGTGACGAACCGATTTCAATTCATAAGTATAGAGAGCAGGATAAAAACCTTGATGTAGGTGATTACTTAATGGTAACAATCAAAAACGGCAAAATTGATAAACCTGAAATAAATAATAATAAAAAGATCGAGAATATCGAGAATGGGGAACCTATCAACATATACTCAGTTCAAGAGGAAGCAGATAAAAAACAAAAAGCTAAAGAGATCAAATTAGAGAAAGAACGAAAAGCTAAAGAGATCGAATTAGAGAAAGAACGAAAAGCTAAAGAGATCGAATCAGAAAAAGAACGATTAGAAAAAGAAGAACCGAAACCTAAAGAGGAAGAGTTTAAAAAAGTCGAAATTGAAAGCTCAGGTACTGAAATATCAGTAAAAGTAGGAAGTGAAATTTTTGTTAATGCAAATGGGGATTCAACAGAAAAACAAGTAGAAAAACAAGAAGAAAAACAAGAAGAAAAACAAGAAGAAGAACAAGAAGAAGAACAAGAAGAAGAACAAGAAGAAGAACAAGAAGAATAAGAAGTAGATATCAGAAAAGGAGAATGAAATGGAGAATGAAATGGAATGTGATAAGATAAACAAAGAATAAAATTTATGTTTCCAGACTTAGGAAAAAAATACATTCATATAAGAGAAATTGGAAATGGTGGCACAGGAGTTGTCAACCTTGCTGTTGATACCCATACCGGATTTCAAGTTGCTATAAAATCTTTGTTTAAAAGTCATTTTGAAAACAATCCAGCCATGCTAGAGCGTTTTAGAATTGAAGCCAATATTTATTTAATGTTATCCCACCCAAACATTGTAAAATTAAAAGATTTAATTTTAAAGGATGGTGCACATTTGGTCATGGATTATGTTGAGGGCATGACTTTAGATGAATACATTAGAAATGTAACAGGCCCAATCCCTTCAGAAGTGGCCATAGCAATCATAAGAGAAATTGCCACGGCTATTGGGTATGCACATCAGAAACAAATTCCAATTCCAGGCTACAATGGTGTGTTACATTTAGACATCAAACCGAGTAATATTCTCATAAGTAGTTCAGGGAAAGTCATGGTTATTGACTACGGAATATCTCAAGGTAGCAATGAAGATCGTATGGATCAGATCGTAGGTAGCCTAATGTACATGGCACCAGAACAACTTCAATTAGATACTACTTTAGACCATCGAACAGACATATATGCGCTTGGAGTTTTATTACATCAAATGCTAACTGGAACAACTCCCTATTCATCAAAAGACACTCAAGATGATATCATTTGGAAAATTAAAAATGAACCTTTAGAACGACTCATTACTATTTATACTCATGTGGATATTCGATTACAGAAAATAATTGATGTCGCTACATCTAAAAATCCAGATAAAAGATTTAAAAACTGTGAAGAATTTATTAATAGCCTAGAAATGATAGACCATGCAGCAAATTAAAATAGGTAAAGCATCAACAAATGATGTTATTATAAATGATCCATCAGTATCAAGAGAGCATTTAATCGTATTTATTGATGATGATAAAAATGTATTTATCACAGATTTAGGATCAACTAATGGCACCTATGTGAATGGTTTACAGGTTAAAGAATCTATAAAACTAGAAAATTTAGATGTTTTGAGAGTCGGAAATTCACTAGTCGAGTGGCCTCGGTTTTTGTTATCGGATGACAATCTTGAAAAGGTTTATGAAACTTTAAATGACCCCACTACTGTTTCTAAAGAAAAACCTGGTTTAAAATCTATAGCGATAAATTTAAATCCAATTTATAAGTATTCCTTAATTTTTGCTTTAGTTATTGTTGTAGTTATTATCATTATGTCTTTCGCTGACCAAAATACAAATTACGACGATGAAGTTGCTTTAGCTAAAAGTACTGATACAGAAGCAACAACCAAGCGAAAACAACAAAAAAAACAACGGACATCGGTAACTTATGACTTTTCATGTCTTTCCAATAACGGAGATATAGGAAGTAACGATGCCATTTACAACTTTGGAGAATTGACTAGAGAAGTTCAAAACTCTTTTTTTGATGGTATTGATATTTCTGTTGATGACGAACAAGACGCAGGAAATGGACTATTCAAGGCGTACAAAAAAAAATATCGGTTTATTAAAGTTGGTACAGAATTTAAAAACTTAAATTCCATATTAAGAAACTTAGTGAGTCGTTTGGCTAAACCCAGAGGATTTAATTATAAAATACATTTTGTTGACGATCCAATGTTAAATGCTGTGACCGCTGGAGGTCAGATATTTTTCTTTAAAGGCATGTATGATTTCTGCAACACGAATTCTGAAATAGCAGCCATAATTTCGCACGAAATAGCTCATAATGAATTAGGCCACTTGACCTTGGGAATGAAAAAACAAAAGGCCGCTAATGACTGGGGGCTTTTAGGGGAAATTGTTTTAGGAATTGAAAACGCAACCACTCAAAGTTTTAATCAAAAGCAAGAAAGTGAAGCAGATTTATTTGGAATGGACCTGGTTTATCCTTCAAGTTTTAGGAACTGTGATGCCATAACATTATGGAAGCGAATGAGTCGAGATGAAAATGAATTTGATATCGTTGATAACTTCTTTCGATCCCACCCCTACTCTAAAAACAGATCAAAATGTATCAGGAATCACTTAACTTCAAATTATAATAAAAACTGTAATTAATATGAAGTTGTTCTTGAGATATTTTTTAATTACCGTCGTCATATTTATCATCACAGCCTGTGCGTCAATTAAGGAACCCCAATTAGTATCCATTGATAATGTGGTTATAGCATCAAGTGAGGATTCTTATGCGGTTTTAACAGACCTTAAACTCTTTAACCCAAATAGGTTTGCTTTGAACTCCAAGGATGTGAAAATAGAGCTGTATATCGATAGTTTGTTTGTTGGAGAAATTCTATTATTAAATGAGTTTAAAATTAAAAAACGAGATACAATAAACCTTAAAACAAAGCTTACTTTAGAACCTAAACTGTTTGATCAACCTGTTAATTTAAATGATATCCTAAATTTACGTGTAAAAGGGTCTGCTAAAGTTCCAATACTTCCTATCAATTATAAGTTTGATATTGAACATCAATTATTGTTATCTGATTTAATAGAGCCTCTATTGAAAAACAATTTAAAAGAGTCTGATATTAATTTTAAGTCTGTAGAAATCAAAAAAATTAAACTTTCGACTGTTGACATCATATCAGTGTTAACATTTAAAAATAATTTCAACTTTGACTATTCTATTGAAAAATTAGATGTTGAGATTTATGATTCTAACAAATACACTAACTTGATTGGGGAGTCAAGCTTAGGGAATTCCATACAAGTAGTTCGAAAAAGTGAAATCAACATTAAATCTGCTGCCACACTAAATACAACAAAACTTGGGAAATCAATTTTAAAAAATCTGTTTAAAAAGACACACTCTTTCTTTATTAGAGCAAATGCGGTAATTGTTTTTAATCAAATTCAAGTCCCATTGACTATTTTAAAAAAGGTAGATTATAATCCAATTACGCAAGAAATTAATATAAAATAATGCGATCAGGACTGAAATTATATCTATATCAAAGCAATACGTTATTTAAAAAAATAGCATTTTCTAACGACCAAAAGTATGTCGTAGTTATTGGTACAGGAGATCAGGCCTCATTAAAATTAAATAACAAGTTAATATCTAGTAGTCATGCCCAACTTGTTTACGACACTAAAAACCAACTTCATTTACAAGATCTTAACAGTACTAATGGTACCTTCTTAAATGGAACAAAAATTTCACCTTCAAAAACCTATTTAGTAAACTCTAAAGATACCATTCAATTGGCAGCTGCAAATGGTGTGTTAATTGTTGTTGAAGCCTTGACTGGTAACCCAGTTGAGGAAGATAAAGTCAACATTTTAGACAAACTAAAAACTAAGTCTAAAGTTGTGATTGGAAGAGGTGATGACTGTGATATTGTTTTAAATAGTGGATCAGTAAGCAGACAGCATGCAGAAGTTACTAAAAATAACAACGGAAGCTACTCCATAAAAGATTTAAATTCAACAAACGGCACCTTTGTAAACGGTCGTAAAATTAAGGGCCTACAAACTATTGTGCATGCAGATAAAATATTTGTTGGTAAACTGCTCTTATCTTTGGATGGAGTAACAAAAGATTTATCTGAGGAACTCGCTATTTGTGTTAAAGGCATCGAAAAGGTTTTTATAAATAACGGTAAGAAAACAAAGGTGTTGAATGAAATGGATTTAGCAATTCCATCTAAATCATTGTTAGCTATCATGGGCCCTTCTGGGTGTGGAAAAACTACCCTAATGAACACTTTAAATGGGGTGTCACCTGCTACAAATGGAAAGGTTTACTTATTTGGTCAAGAATTAATTTCAAATTATGAATACTTAAAAACTCAAATAGGCTATGTGCCACAGGATGATACAATACATCGCCAATTAACAGTTAAGCAATCCCTTTACTACACTGCAAAATTACGATTAAGCAATTTCACAGAAAGTGAGATTGATAATAAAATTGATGAAATTCTAGATAAATTAGGGGTGTTGCATGTAAAAAATAATTTAATTTCTAAAATTAGCGGGGGGCAACGAAAGCGCGTCTGTATCGCGTTAGAACTATTATCAGAGCCTTTAATTCTATTTCTGGACGAGCCCACTTCTCCTCTTGACCCACAAACCATTGAAGATTTCTTAAATATACTAAAAGACCTATCTAACAGAGGAACTACTGTTATTATGGTAACACATAAACCTGAAGATCTAGAATACATGGATGAAGTCATCTTTTTAGCCAAAGGAGGATTTCCTGCATATTTTGGAGATTCCAAAAGTTATAAAAGCTATTTTGGAGTTAAAACTGCAGTTTCTGTGTTCTCACTATTATCGGATTCATATTGGACAAAAAAATATAAAAACCCACGACCTGTAAGTAAAGTACCTGAAACAGACAGCCCTCTGTCTAAGTCCTTAAATAAATCGTTTATTGAACAATACATTTGGCTTAGCAAACGATATTTTAAAATCAAAACAAACGACAAGGTTAATTCTTTTGTAATGCTTCTACAAGCCCCAATTATTGCTGTCCTTATATGTCTTGTTTTTGATCAAATCACGCCTGCTGTGCCATTTATCACAGCGTTATCTGCTATTTGGTTCGGAACAAATAATGCAGCTAGAGAAATTGTAAGTGAGCTTTCGATTTTTAAAAGAGAGCGCATGTTTAATATGGATATCAGCCCCTACGTATTATCTAAAATATCCGTTTTGGCATTCTTCTCAATTATACAATCAGCAATTTTTATCGGAATCCTATATCTTCGCTACAGATCAAATGACTTAGTAGACTATAATGCCCCCTTTTCTGCTTTCATATGGATGTCATTTTTATCCATAGCTGCAACATTTTTAGGACTTTTATTATCCGCAACATTGGCTACAGCTGAAAAGGTAATGACCATTGTTCCAATAGTTCTTATTCCACAAATAATGCTAGCAGGGTTGGTCGCAAAAATAAATACGCCTTATGTAGAGCTTATTAGCTATTTAACATTTACACGCTGGGGAACAGAAGGATTTAATGCCATTCAAGAAAAAGTGGTGATTTCTAAACTGAATGTAGCTTCAGAGCTTGAGGATACAGCTTCAAATGCCATCGAACAATTAAAGAGTCAGTTTTATGAGACAGAATGGTTTGGTGACTGGGCTGGGACACTAAAACTAGATATAATAGCAGTATTTATTCTAATGGCACTAATGACTTATTTTATTTTTAAGCAACTTAAGAAAAAAGTTGAAGTACTTTAATTACTGAAAATTATGGAAGGTTTAGAGAAATACGAAAAAATAAAGGATCTTGGTGAAGGTGCACAAGGCTGTGTAATTCTTGCTATTGATACTGTGCTAGGGCGCAGAGTTGCAATTAAATCCTTACACGCATCACTAACGAGTGATAATCTTCATGTAAAACGATTCAAAGAAGAGGCTAAGACACTAGCAAATCTTGGACACCCTTCCATTGTTGGTGTATATGAATATGTAACTAATAGTTCGGGTTGCCATCTAATTATGGAATACTTTGAAGGCCATCCACTCGACCTTTATATCAGAAACGTATCTGGCCCAATTCCTGAAGATAATGCAATTGATATTTATATAAAGGTTTTGGAGGCTATGAGTCATATTCACAAGAAAAATATCATACACAGAGATATCAAGCCCTCTAATATTATGATAAATGACAAATCTGAAATACGATTATTGGATTTTGGAATTGCAAAAAATACAGAAAACGACCCTACTCTAACAAAAGTGGGGAGTTCAGCTGGTTATACACCAATGTACATGAGTCCAGAGCACTGTAATGGAGTTCCTATAACAAAGTATTCAGACATTTACAGCCTTGGAGTTACGTTATGGCAGATGTTGACCGGAAAAGCACCCTATGAAGAGTTTTCGCAAGGACAAATTTATTCAAAAGTCGCTAACGAACCCCTTCCAGCAATTCAATCTGTTTACGAAAATGTTAGCTTGAAAATGAATGATATTGTCCAGAAAGCTACGCACAAGAATCCTAAAGAGCGCTATAAATCTTGTGATGATTTTAAAAAAGAACTCTTACAATTAAAAAACCATATTAATAGACCGGAAACTGAATTCATTTATAATCTTAGTGTTAAAATAGTTAACGAAATTAAAGCAACAATTTATATAAATGAAGATCAACACTATGGTACTGAATTCACAAAAGCATATCCAGAATTTAACAATGAATCAAATAATTCTCCAATTGAAATAATAGTAGAGAAACCTGGATATAAAAAGTTTAAAAAACAACTTTTCCTTAAAAAGAATGAAAAACTAAATATTAAACTTGAAAAACAGACATTTTTATTAACTTCAGTAGTATTAGATTTAAAAAATAAGGCAGTCCCTTATATGAATAACTTCAAACCAAATTTAATCAATTTATTTGTTTTTATTAAACTCAGTAGTGTATGGGCAAAAGAATCCATAAAATCAAAATTCAATAAAAATCGACCTGCAATTGTTGAAATAATTGAGCGAAAAAAGATTAAAACTAGAAAAGAGATCAATAAAAAAATTGAAGTTATTAAACCTCACAAAAAAGAATATGCAGTATACTTGGTGCTATTGAGTGTGTTTGTAATTAGTGTTTTTAGTGTTTTTTCAAGAACAAAAGAACAAACTGGAATAGGCAACAGCGGAGGAACAAATTCTTTAGATTTTCCAATTGTTAATTTTAAAACTCTGAAAACAGAAATACCTGAATCACAAAACTCTGCTAAAATTCAAGTATTAATTTCCAAACCATCGGATTCAATAGTGAAAATTCCACTAAAGTATACAGGAACTGCATCTAACAAGACAGATTATAATAAAAAATCAGATACACTCATTATACAAGCCAATCAAAAATTAGGGTTTATTGAATTGGATATTATCAACGATACAACAAAAGAACAGGACGAAACGATCCTAATTGAATTAATAAACCCAATAAATGCGACCCTAGGAGAAAAATCTAATTATAGTTATACGATACTTAATGAAGATACAGAAAAAATTCCAATAAAAAAGCCTACTAAAAAGAAGAAAAAGAAAAAGAAGAAAAAGCACCCAACTAAAGGTGAAAAATATTATGAGGACTGTAATGGATTTGACCTGTATCAATATTATCATGATGGTAAAGGGGGGAGCTATAGAAGGTTAGTTAGAGAAAACTCAACAAAATGTGGCTTTAAGAAAAAATCTACAGTCAGTAATTATAATGAAATTATACGTAAAGAAAACCATGATCGTAGAACAAAGCCAAATAAAGATGGTTATTTTATAACAATTAATGACAGTGGTAAAAAAAATAGTTATGTTAAAGTCTGGAAGGTAGGTTCAAAATTTATGATAAATGAGTATGCCATCATTGGAAGAATAAAAAATATATATTATTCAAATCATAAATTTTATAGTAATAAAGATGAGGAAATTTTAGACCATCACATTATAGATGTCAAAAATATAAACAGATCTTATCTAGGAACAAAAAATATTTTTAAAAGAAGAATTCATTTTCAGAAAAAAGATGGTTCTTCATCAAAAAATAAAATTTATTTTAACTAATAATCTAGATATGATGGATACGACTGTTTTTCTTTAAGTTCTTTAGTTATTTTAATATAAAACTTAATACTTGTCGCCATAGAGATTATATTTGAATAAATAATCTAAAATTCTTTAAAAACTCATTGAACAAAAAAGTAACGTTAACAGATGGAACAGAATTATCACCTGTAAAAAGTAGGTGAAATATTTTTTTGACTTGGTGAAACAATAATGAAAAAAAAGGTGAAAAAAAATCACTATAAACGGCCTTAAAAGAAACAAAAAACCTGCGTTTCAGAAAGAAACGCAGGGAATTAAAATAAATCAAAATTATATTTGTGATCGCACTAGGATTCGAACCTAGGACCGCCTCCTTAGAAGGGAGGTGCTCTATCCAGCTGAGCTATGCGACCAAACTGTCGGGGTGGCAGGATTCGAACCTGCGGCCTCCACGTCCCAAACGTGGCGCGATAACCGGGCTACGCTACACCCCGGATTGGTTATCAAATTTGTTCTCAAAATAAATTATGAACTACAAAATAAATGAACAACAGACTTTCTATTAATTTTAAAAGTGCCTACGAATAAACGAAAACACTTTAGTCGGGGTGGCAGGATTCGAACCTGCGGCCTCCACGTCCCAAACGTGGCGCGATAACCGGGCTACGCTACACCCCGAAT
>Ga0114998_10002760_pt1 | contig 13149 bp, 3 predicted proteins | sample ArcticOcean_MG_C_5_FD_87044 | JGI IMG/M metagenome (GOLD analysis project Ga0114998, IMG submission 87044) | Marine microbial communities from western Arctic Ocean - ArcticOcean_MG_CB4_138 | ecosystem: Environmental > Aquatic > Marine > Oceanic | place: Arctic Ocean: Canada Basin | collected...
TCAGCAATCGAGTCGCTGCAACGAACGATCTCAAATTACTCCGATGGGTGCGAGAAGAAAAGCAATGTGCGTGGGATTGGCAGACGAGTGGTGAGGCAGCATGCCGAGGTAATCTGGAAATGTTGAAGTACTGCGTCGAGAACGGATGCGAGGTAAATGAAGACACGTGCGCAGAAGCCGCAAAATACGGCAACCTCGCCTGTCTCGAATACTTACGCTCGAAGAACTGTCCTTGGAATTCGTGGGTTTGCGAAGTCGCTCACGAAAACAACCACACGGACGTACTCACTTACGCAGTTCGAAACAAATGTCCAGGTTACGAAGCGTACGAACAATTCGTACCTAAATAATACTAAAAATATAGCCGCCGTGCCGCTCTCCGTTCGCCGCCCCGCTCGTCGCGTCAACTTCTGTAGCACAAAGGGTTTAAAAAACAAGAATTCTCTTTGTGTTACTGCTGAAACACGTTCCCCACACTTCTTAAACGCGCACTTAACACCAATCGTAGTCATCATCACTTACTACTGTTACTGAAACAGGAAGAGAAAACGGAAACAGCTCTCTCTCTTTCCTCTGCGCGACAGAATCAGGATCAGGATTCGATCGTAATTTCACAAAATCAGGATTCAATCGTAATTTCACAAAATCAGGATTCGTTTGTAATTTCAGAAACGCAAAACAGAACGACGAAGATGCAGAGTTCATCGCATTCGCAGACGAAACAGGAGAAACAAAACGTCCCTACTGCTCAAGCTAATCATGCTCATGCTTCTGCTTTGGCACAGAAGTCATCGCACGTAGCGCAATCGTTCACGAAACCGCAAGATACATTCGGAACTCTTTTGCGTGATATATGCTCCAGGCCATCGCTAAGGAACGTGAAAGAGGGGAAGAAGGATTTTTTGGACAAAACGGAGAGCGCGACGCAGAAAAGGCGCTCGAGGCGAGAAGGCGAGAACGAAAGGAAAGAAGGGCAGAAACGAAGTAGCGACGTAGCGAATTATCGCGAGAGAGCGAAAACGAAGCAGAAGAGGGCGATCGAGGGAAGCGACGGTCGCGTAGGCGCGGGTTTTAAGCGGAGCGCGAGTTTGTTGGAGGACGGATTGGATTTTTTTCTCGACGATTATCGGGATGATTCCGAAGACGTGGACGATTCTGAGGACGGCGATGATTCGGATAGTTTTTCGGATGATGATGATTGCGGTGATGATGATGATTATAGAAAGTCTTCGTCACGGCATGGTGGTGGGAATGAGTACGGTGACGATGATGATAATAATAACGCGGATGATGATTTCGATTTCGACGATCAATTTTTCTTCTTCGGAGCGAATAGTAAGAAACAAAAGAGTTTGATTTTGTTGAGAGAGAAGAGAGGGAATGCGTTGAGAGAGTACGTAGAAGGACAGGCGAGAGAGGCTACGACGAGGGCGTATACGCAGTTTACTGTAGACGCGCACGAACGCATCGAGAAATTAGCCGGGTCGAATCTATTAAGAGAACGCTTAGCCGCCGTCGAATGCGTGGATCAATTATGTTCTGTAGATTTTGGCGAAGAGGTTGAAAAAGTGACGAGATTTGCAAGGTATTTAAGAACTGCAACTAGTTTAGAAAATAGTGGACCGGAGCCAGTTTTAGCGAGTGCGGCGAGCGCTGCGTTAGGGAGGCTCGTTGCCACCGGCGGCGCCGTGACCGCCGATATAGTCGAAGAAGAAGTCAACAGAGCGTTTGCGTGGTTGAAGAGTCCAGTGAGAGATGAGCGAAAACGGTTCGCGGCTGCTCTGACTTTGAGAGAGTTGGCAGCGAACGCACCGACGGTATTTAACGTACACGTTCCACAATTTATCAAAGCAGTATGGCCGGCGTTACACGACGCTTCTTTAGACGTGCGCTTAGCCGGCGTCTTGGCTCTCAGAGCGTGTTTGATGGTAATCGAAAACCGAGAAACGAGATATCGCGTGCAGTGGTATTACAAACTTTACGAAGAAGCTCGAAAAGGTTTAGAGTCAACCGTCGCCACTGGAACACCAACGACGACGACGACGTCTTCGGGAACACCGACGACGAGTAGCAAAAAAGGGCAAACTCATCATCATCATCAATCTACTGGCAGCGCCGCGGGAAAACATACTTCTCAAGCCCAGTTTAATAATCGCCCAGAAAAGATTCACGGATCTTTACTCGCGTTAGGAGAACTTTTGCGTCACACCGGCGAATTCATGCTTTCGAGATATAAGGAAGTCACAGAAACTGTTTTGAAATTTTATCGTTCAAGACGTTTGATCGTTAGAAGATCTGTCATTGACCTCATTCCGAAACTTGCGGCTTTTTCTCCGAGAAGATTTGCGGATTCATATTTACCCTTGGCGTGTGGTGTTCTCTTAACATCTATCCGAGCGGAAGGCGAGAGAGATGCTGGATTTTTAGCGCTCGGCGATTTGGCCAAAGCTTTAGAACCGGCCATGCGCGCGGATGAGTTCATGCGAAGAGCGAGAGCGAGAGACGATACGTTGGCAAGTACGAGCTATCACATGCAACAACAAATGCCTATTAATAGTAGAGTAGGTACACCTTTGTTGTCACCACTACCAGCAGCAACAACAGCAGCAGCAACATCAACAGCGAGCGGCGGCAGCAGTAAAAAAAATAGTGGCAGGACGTCGCCGTTATTAGGCGCCGGCGGCGCATCTTCAAGACCGACGACTCCGACGAACATTAATAATAATAATAATCAACAGAACTTGCTCGGACCTTTATTGCAATCGCCAATAAACTCGAATGGTGTGGTCAATAGCGGCGTCGCAGGCGCGAGCTGGGTTACCCCTGGATCAGGATTAAGAGCAGGTAGATCACCATCACCGACGTTTATAACTACGCCAGTTGGAGGAGCCGCGAGCGTAAGAGTGAACGATTACTCAATCAGAGAGAATCGCATGTTTGAAAGTCCATTAGGAAGCGCGTTGTTGCGATACTTACCGGAAATATCAGCCGTTATGTACGATGTTTACGGCGAAGGATCTTTAGATAACGAAGAAAGAAGAGTGGCTTCGTTCGCTCGAAAGCACGATAAGAAGATGAGTAAAAAAAATGGCGAGAAACGAAAGAATCATAGTAATAATTATACCGGTGGCATTGAAGAAGAAGAGCTCGACGGTGATTTCGATGAAAATGCAACGAAAAACACCCAAAACAAAAAAACAAAGAAGAAAAAGAACGGCACGTTTAGCTACGATAACGATGATGACGAAGAGATTCAACGAAAACAAGAAGTAAAACTTGCAAACGAAAAAGTTCTACGTTCTGGAGTTCGCGAAGCTATTTGGTGTTGCGGTGAAATGGCCGCGGCGCTGCGCGAACACTGGAAACCGCACGTTTTGAACGTCCTTCCAGCAATGTTTGCCGTAGGATTATCAAAGTCTTTAGTGTCATCATTGGAAACGATAACAGATGCGCTCCCAGAATTGATGCCACAAATTCAAAGCAGATTATACGACGCTATATCGACGGCGACGAGAGAGAGTCCAAATTTGGAGACTGGCGGATTTTTCGAGGGATTGTTTGAAAACGCGTCAGATTTTCACCACGAGAAAAAAGTATCGAGACGGACTTTAGAGCTCGCGCTTCGAACAATGCGTTCTTTTCCGTTTGATTCCCATTTATTGCTTAAATTTGCGAGACGCAATGTCGTGCAGCATTTGGATAATCCTTCTGTCGACGTTCGATTGGAAGCTGCACTTACGTGTTGTCACTTGTTGGAACTTAAGGCAGTATCACAGAAACCATCGACTCCGTCCTTTCATCAAAGTCATAACCATCAACGTAACGTTTTAATGTTGTTGAATGGTACTTCTGATGCGAAACCGCAAGCCACGCGCGATATTATTATGGAACGTTTGTTGCAACTCGCGGTTGCCGATTTAGACGCAAACTTCCGCGCTTCTGTCTTAAGAGCGTTTGTTATTGGCTGTCGCGCGATAGATTCGTATTTATCGCAAGCGAGATCTCTTCGAGCGCTTTTTGTTGCTTTAAATGATGAAAGCGTCGTCGTTCGAGCTCTCGCGATTGAGTTAATCGGACGAAGACTCTCGCCTCGAAACCCTGGGTATTGTTTGCCTGCCTTGCGCGCACATCTTTTACAACTCTTGGCCGAACTCGAACGTTCTACTGAATCATCAGTACGCGAAGAATCCGCAAAATTAATCGCAATATTAATAAAAGCGTGCCCTAAATTGTTCACACCGCACATTTGCCCGGTGATTTTGAAAACTTTGACTCGAATGTTGCGCGCAAAAGCCGAAGACTCAAAAGGCGCGCTCGACGACAAGAAAAAAGATGGAAACAAAGATGGCAAAAACGGCAAGAAAGACAAAACGGATAAAAAAGGCGGTTCCAATGGCGCAAAATCAGACGATAACGCCAACAATTCTGGCGACAAATATTATGATTTCAACGATGACGAGGATAAGTCGAGCAGGAAAAACAAAAAGAGCGAGAAACAGCGGGACGTAGGTAATATTGCAAACGAAAAACCAAACCTAGATGAGGACGACACGTCTATGAAGCGCTTGAATCAAGATCCGATGAACATGAGCGATCCAACAAAAGCGAAAACTTCTAACTCAGAGAAATCGGTAGTGTCAGTGTTCGTTCGAACGACCGTTAGTGGCCGAGAAAAAGCAGCCGCGATTGCCACTATTGGCGAACTCATGGAAGTCGGAGGACATACGACGAGACTGCACGTACCCGAATTACTCGTTTTGCTCATGCAAGCTTTGAAATCAAACGCAACTAGAGGTATTGCAGTGATAACGTTAGGTAAGCTCGTGAAGCATTCTGGTTATGTCGTTGCGCCGTATGCAGATCACCCGCAGTTGCTTCCCTTGCTCCTTCGCATGGTTGCGACCGAAAAAGGAATGAAACGTGAGAATATTTTGAGAACTTTAGGAATTCTCGGCGCTTTAGATCCACAGGCACACAAAGAAAACGAAACTAAATTTTATGGACAAGGTTTACTTTCTCTCGGAGGCGTGCGCGGTGTGAAACAGTCTACGGTCGCGAAAGCGGTTACGAATAATCCAAAGACGGTTGCCGTGGAAGCAAATGCGTACATCATCGGCGGCGGTGGTGGAAAAAATGTCAACAAGATTAATCTCAAAACCGCAGGTGATGATAATTTTGATAATGGCGATGACGACGATGACGATAATTCGCACGATTTGTTACCTTTGATGAATTTAACGACGGCTTCGGATGATTTTTATCCCACGGTCGCCTTGAACGCGCTATTGAGGGTTTTACGAGACAAGTCTATGACGAGTCATCGTCACATGGTAGTTCGATCGGTGATGTACATTTTCCACAACTCGTTGGGTTTGAACTGTGTTTCGTATTTACCAACCGTATTTCCGGTTTTGTTTGACATCATGCGTACGTGCGATGACGCTTTGCGAGAATTTATGCTCTCGGAACTTGCGATTTTGGTCGGCACCATTAAAGCGCACGTTCGTAGATTTCTTCCCGAAATTTTTGAAATCATCCATACGTTTTGGGGGAATAATACGTTGTTGAAATCTACGTTGTTGCTATGCGAGGAGCTCTCGAGAGCTTTGCGCGATGAATTCCGAGCGTATTTACCAGAATTGTTGCCAAGAATCGTTGCCGTCCTTGCCGACGCCGAACGTTCGGGTAGATATGCTGCCGTTCCATATGTCTTGAGAGCTTTGGAAACGTTTGGAAACGGTATCGATGAACACCTGCACTTGGTTTTGCCTTTAATCGTTAGACTTTTCAAGCCCGGTGTCGCGCCAGTACCGTTTCAGGTTAGACGTGCCGTATTAGCTTCGTTATCGAGACTTTTACCTCGCATGCAACGCGCTTCGACGCAACATGCGAGTGCAATTATTGCACCACTTGCTAGGATATTAGAGAGCGATGACGCTATACTTCGAAAATACGCCGTAGATGCTTTAATAGCTCTAGAAAAACCGTTAGGAAATGAGTACGTGTTGTTTCTGCCTTCGATTACGAGAGTTGTTAAAAGAGTCGGCTTGAAAGATAAACGCTTCGATGCAATGAGAGAAAGAATTGAGTCTGGAGGTAAATTTCCACCAATCAGCTCTTTATCTATATCTTCGAATGTTAATTTTAGCAGCAGCAGCAGCGCTAATGGAATGGTGAAAGAAAATGAGTACGTCGAGGATGCGAACGCGTTTGATCCTCGAAGCAACCGCCCGCCCCCACCAGTTCAACAAAAACTTGTCGTCAATGAGACTGCATTGCGAAAAGCTTGGGAATCATCGCAGCGATCGACAAAAGAGGATTGGCTTGAATGGATGCGTCAGCTATCAGTCGAATTGTTGAAATCTTCACCGTCTCCAGCGCTCCGCGCTTGCGCAGATTTGGCGAACGTGCAGCCGAACGTGGCGAGAGATTTATTTTGCGAATCGTTTGTCAGTTGCTGGGCCGAAATATCGCCGTATCATCGAGATCAACTCGTTCGATCGATGGAGTCTGCGTTCACATCACCTACAATTCCTCCGGAAATCGTTGCAACTTTACTGAATCTGTCTGAGTTTATGGAACGTGATGAAAAACCAATCCCGGTTGACGTGCGCACGCTTGGTGCAATCGCTGAACGATGCCGAGCATACGCAAAAGCTTTACATTACAAAGAGTTGGAATTTACTTCGAGGCCGAACGATTGCGTTGAAGCGATTATCGCGATCAATAACCAACTCCAGCTGCCAGAAGCTGCGCTTGGGGTGTTGACGTACTTGAGGAACAAAAAATTGGAAGTCAACGTGAAAGAATCGTGGTACGAGAAACTCGGACAGTGGGAATTTGCTTTAGAAGCTCATAAGAATAAAGCGAAAGAACTCGACGCGCGAGCAGCTCGAGAAGCTGAAATACTCTATCATCGCGAACAATCTGCAAGATTGAATTACGGGAATCAAAGGCCGCCATCGCCATCATCTTCGTACCATTACAATCGACAATTGATGTCAAAGGCTGATAGAATAGCTCGAGAAGAAGCGAGTTTAGGACAAATGCGTTGTTTAGCAGCTTTAGGTGAATGGGAAAGACTTATCGCGCTGGCAAAGCGAGAATGGCCTACAAATGATGCAACAGGTAGTGGCAGTAAGTTTGGATTACCTAACATTGCCAGCGACGGTAGGGATAGCGGCATAGACGAAAGAAAAATGAAAAAACTCGCTTCAGCGAAGCATTCGGTTTTGAGGGATAAAGTTGCTCCTTTAGCAGCTCGAGCGGCTTGGCATTTGGGCGATTGGAAATCGATGGAGAAATACACCGTCCATTACTCGCACTCACAGCGAGAGACATCCTCAAAATTCGGTACGAATGGGAATGGAGGCGATAAAAAAGGATCGGGGAATAATTTAGAGGATCAAAGTAAGCAGAAAAAGCAGGATGGTGCGACGCCGTATTCAGAAGTCAACGCGTTGATTACACCCGGCGATGGCGATTTCTACCGCGCAGTTCTCGCATTCCGTCGCGGAGATCCAATCGAAGCGCTCAAACACGTCGACGCCTCGAGAGAGGCGCTCGGTCAAGAGCTTGTTTCTTTAGTGTCCGAATCGTACGACCGATCGTATGGTGGTGTTGTCAGAGCACAAGAACTGGCAGAACTCGAAGAAGTTGTCGAGTATGCACAGTTGCAGACGCTTGCACAGCATGATCCACGCGCAAAGCATAGACAAGACGTGGTGAGGCAAATGTGGCGCGATCGAATTTATGGCGTTTCGAGGGACGTTGAGGTGTGGCAGTCTCTGTTAGCCGTTCGGTCTTTAGTACTTCCTATGAGCGAAGAAACAAACACGTGGTTGAAATTCGCGTCTATGAATCGTAAAGCTGGCCGCGAATCACAAGCGAAACGCACTTTGGTGAGATTGCTTGAATACGATCCGAGTGAATTTTCTCCAAATCAAGAAGGATTTGGCGCTGGATCTGGTAGACCTTTGGTGATGTATGCCTATTGCAAGCACCTTTGGGGCGTAGATTCAAGAGAAGAAGCCTTTCAGCGTTTACAATCACTCGCTGGAGAACTGTTTAATGCATCGTATCAGCGCGAAATGGAAGGAAGCCGGTTGGCAAAAGATGATGCGAAACTCGTATCAAAGACATTTTTAAGACTCGGTCAATGGAGATGGGAGCTCGCGGAGAAGATGTTAGACGACGAAATGATTTCAGACGTGTTGTCTTCATTCGGTACGGCGACGAAATATTCCAGACATTGGGCGAAAGCATGGCATAACTGGGCTTTATTCAACGCCACTGCGATGGAACATTATCAGCGTTTAGCCGTCCAACGCTTGAACGTCCAAGAGGAAAGAGCGGTGTTAAAAGCAGCAGCGACGAGACATGTTGCGCCTGCAATTTCCGGATTTTTTCGATCAATTGCGCTTGGAGGCTCAACACCTCGAGACATGGGTGGGGCTTTGCAAGATATTTTACGTTTGTTGACTCTGTGGTTCAACTACGGTCACTTACCTGAAGTCGAAGCGGCTTTGGTTGAAGGGTTTGGTCACGTCTCCATTAACACTTGGCTTGCGGTCATTCCGCAGATTGTTGCGAGAATTCATACGAATTCGGCGCCAGTCAGAAGATTGATCCATCGTTTGTTAGTTCGCGTCGGTCGTCAGCATCCGCAAGCTTTGTTATACCCGTTACTCGTCGCGTGTAAATCACAATCTATAACCAGACGAGTTTCAGCAACTACTGTTTTGGATAACTTGAGGAACCATTCAGCTCTTTTGGTCGAGCAAGCGGAGGTTGTGAGTTTAGAGCTAATTCGAGTCGCAATCGTGTGGCACGAAGCGTGGCACGAAGCGTTAGAAGAAGCGTCTAGGTTATACTTTGGTGAACAAAATGTCGAAGGAATGTTTGCAGTTTTGGCGCCTTTGCACCATATCTTGGAACGCACGGGCGCAGAAACTTTGCAAGAGATGTCGTTCGTGCAGGCTTACGGTCGCGAACTTCGTGAAGCGCGAGATTATTGCGAAAAGTTCAAAGACTCTGGCCGCGAGGAAGATTTGAATCAAGCGTGGGATTTATATTATCACGTGTTTAAGAGAATCAACAAGCAACTGCCGACTTTGACAACGCTCGAATTGCGTTACGTCTCGCACAGATTACTTTCGGCGAGAGATTTAGAGTTATCGTTACCTGGAAACTACATCCCTGGAGCCGAATTAGTGACTATTGTTGCCTTTGCCCCAACAATGCACGTGATTACATCGAAACAACGTCCGCGTCGATTACAAATACACGGCTCTGACGGCAAAGACTACGGATATTTGTTGAAAGGTCACGAAGATTTGCGTCAAGACGAGCGCGTTATGCAATTGTTCGGTCTCGTGAATCAACTCTTGAACAGTACGCCGTCAACTTCGAGAAGAGATTTAGCAATTGCGCGCTATGCCGTGGTGCCGTTATCGCCAAACTCTGGCTTAATTGGCTGGGTACCGAATTGCGATACAATGCACGTTCTCATTCGCGAACATCGCGAAGCTCGAAAAGTTCCTTTGAATTTAGAGCATCGATTGATGCTCGCTATGGCACCAGACTACGACAATTTGCCGTTGGTAAATAAAGTCGAGGTGTTTCGACATGCGTTGGACAATACGCCAGGGAACGATTTAGCGCAAGTCTTGTGGTTAAAATCTCATTCTTCAGAGCAATGGCTAGATCGAAGAACGACTTATACGCGATCGTTAGCGGTGATGTCTATGGTAGGTTACCTGCTAGGTCTCGGAGATCGCCACCCAAGTAATCTCATGATTGATAGGTATTCTGGGAAGGTTTTGCATATAGATTTTGGTGATTGTTTCGAAGCATCCATGCACCGTGAAAAGTTCCCAGAACGCGTTCCATTCCGTTTGACGCGAATGCTCATTAAAGCAATGGAAGTTTCCGGAATCGAAGGGACGTTTTTGGGAACGTGCCAAAGAGTAATCGAGGTTTTGCGAAGCAACAAAGATTCTGTCTTGGCAATGCTCGAGGCGTTTGTACACGATCCGTTAATTAATTGGAGACTTTTGGCGAACCAAACGAATCAAAACGAAGAAAATGTCTCTAACACAAACACTGCTTCAAAGAAAAGTGGAACTGCAACGCCTACGGGAACGAGCAGCGTTAAATCGAGTCCGCTCGTTAGACGCACAATCACGAGCGACGCCGAGGAACCACCTTCGTTGAATAATAATAATAATAATAATAATAATAATAATAATAATGACGAGAGGAAAGCTGCTACCGCTGTTGCTGAAAATATTGATGGCGGTTCAGGATCGACGACACCGACATACGTAGAAAGTGGGCACGATTCTTCTGGCCAATCTTCGCGCGCGGCTTCAAGAACGCCTCCGCCAAGAACGCCGACGATTCCAGAAAATGAGTCTTTCCACGCAGATCTCGACGATACGCCAAACACTACTCCTGGTGCAATAGTTAATAAAAGTAACGATTCATCGAGGTTAGGCTCTGGCTCTGATGATCCATATTCAAGAACAGGTCAAAAGCCAGGAGCCGCGGCTAGATATTTAGATACGCCAAGTGGACAAGTCCCGGTGTCATCGTCGGTTATGGGCGCAACCGCGCTCCACGCGCAGTATGAAAACATGCGCGAGTTTGGTGGCGGCGGTGGCGGCGTCCTCCCATCTAGAATGGGGGGAGTGGGAGCGAGCACTAATTTCGTTGCTGAGACACAGGGTGGTGTTTTAAATAATGAAGCAAGTCGCGGCGGTTCCTATGCCGAACAGCAAGAATATTCTCTCACGGGAGACCAGCCGCAACAACGAAATCAAAACTATTACTCTAACCGAGGAAGCGAAATGTCATCGTTTGAACCTGAAATCCTCAAGCGCAGCGAACTCATCGACGCTCTCGATGGTATAAACGCAAACGAAGAAAATACTGTTTTGAACGATCGTGCTGTCAGTGTTTTAGAACGAATGAACGATAAGTTGACTGGTAAAGATGGAGACGAGACTACAGAAACTGGAGATTCGGTTGAAAATCAAGTTCGACGTTTGATTGCGAATGCGACTGATCATGAGAACTTGTGTCTCAGCTATATCGGTTGGTGTTCGTTTTGGTAAATTTATATTGTTCTAATATATCAAAAGTATTTCTTCTTCATTCATTCATTTTCACACGCACACTTTGCTAGTTTATTCCTAGTTTTTCTCTCTCTCTTTATATTTATTATAGTTTATCTTTTCGCAAATGCGGCTCTCGCGTCTACGCTCATCGTTGGAATCGATGGCGGTGTCCAACCACTATTCCCACCTTCTTCTTCTTCTTCGTCGTCGATTACTCTGTTATTATTATTGTTATATTTTGTTGGAGACAAATATGCACCACTCGTTGAAGCGCCGTCGCCATAACCGGCCCATGGACGATGTCCTTCGAAACTTTCATCATCGGGAGATTTCATTTGCGCCCACGGTTTTCTCGTTCGTTCTTGCAAATCTTCGCTCGCTGGAGGCAACGGCGCATTTGGATTTGGTGGACGGTCATCAATGTCTTTAATTCCCGGCACTGGTTCACCTCTCTCGACGAGTTCGATTACTTCAAGAAAATTTTTCGGTCTTGGCGGGTCTTCTAACGATGGTTGAGTCGCGCTTTTGCCAGCTCCTCCTCCTCCTCGTTCTTGTTGTTGTAACACAGTACTCGCACTCGGACTCCTAAAATCACCATCATTATCTGGTGAATATTCCTCCGAGTTATAGTAGTTGTTGTTATTATTTTTGTTGTTTACTGATGGTGATGACATACCCATCATTATATTATTCTTTCTATTGTTGTTATTATGGTTTTGTTTTTGTTGTGCGTGTACTGATGACCCCATATCATCAGTCTCTCCAAGCAAGTCTTCTTGGTGTTCCTTCTTTGCTTGGAAATAATCGTCTAAATCTAAATCCTCGTTGTTCTTGTTCTTACTATTACTTTTATTGTTATTATTATTATGATTATTATTACTGTTATTGTTGTTGTTGTTGTAATTACTCTTCTTATAACTCTCAACTCGTTCGGCGACGTACCCTTTCGTCCCTAACCTTCTACTCGGCGACGACCTGTTTCCATCGTTGTCATCATCATCATCATCATCATCATCGCTCGTCGCCTCAACACTCCTCCTCCCCCGGTTCTTCTGTTCCTTCTTATTCCTCTCTACGACGACGATCTCCTTCCTCACGATCTCCAACTCCTCCATCATCTTCTCCCCTTGCTCAGAAACGGCCTGGACTTGCGCAATCTTCAACTTCTCCGTCGCGATCTCCAACTCCTCCCTCATCCTCCTCTCCACGTTCCCGACCGATAACAAAACCGCGCTCTCGGTCGTCTCCTGTCGTCGCTCTAACTTCCTTTGCATGTCCTCTAAATTCTTCTCGAACCTCTCGAACGCGAGCGCTAACTTCCTCTCCCTCTCGTCTTCGCTCTCGCGCTCGCGCCTCTTCGCCACTTCCGCGCGCGCTCCCTCCTCCTCCTCTCTCGCCCTCAAGCGTTGCCAATAATACTTCTCGATAATTTTCGGTGCAACAAAGCCAGAGAGAACTCCAATCGCGCTCGCGCACGCGACGACTTGCGTCCACCTCAACCCTCCGTCGCTTTGGCTAAAGAACCCTGTCGTTCTCGTTTCACCTTTTTTTACACCGTAACCATCGCCGTTGTTCGTCTTACGAATATCGCTCGCTTTCAACGAGCTCCTTTGATCTCGTCGATCTCCCGAACTGACTAAACTCTTCGCGAGAACTTCGTTGTCTTCGTCGTCTTCTTTGACCTTCGCGATTTCGAACGCTTTGGAGATTTCCGAATCGCTCAGGGATTTCTGTTCCAGGAATTTCCTCTTCTCTTTCGCGCTCGCGTTTACGACGTTCGCGTGGTTTAAGAACTGGACCGCGTTTTGGATGTTCTCTGTGTTTGTTTGCGCGTTCATATTTTCGATGTTTAATTCGATTCTTCTTCTTCTTCTTCTTCTTCTTCTTCTTCTGTCGATAATAATGAAACTGTGAATTATGTGTTAAGTTGGAAACCCTAAACCCTAAACCCCGGTCGCCAGTACAAAGACAGGGGGGCTAATTTTTTGTGGTTTTAGGGTTTTGAAATAGGGTTTTTATTAGGGTTTAA
>Ga0114998_10002765_pt1 | contig 13136 bp, 7 predicted proteins | sample ArcticOcean_MG_C_5_FD_87044 | JGI IMG/M metagenome (GOLD analysis project Ga0114998, IMG submission 87044) | Marine microbial communities from western Arctic Ocean - ArcticOcean_MG_CB4_138 | ecosystem: Environmental > Aquatic > Marine > Oceanic | place: Arctic Ocean: Canada Basin | collected...
TCATCATCATCATCGTCATCATCGTCGTCAATATCTTCATCACCATCTGAAGAGTCAAAGTCGTTGTTTTCGTCTTTTTCTGGAATTTGCGCAATATGCTCTCCATCGTTTGAAGCTTCAAAAATCTTAATATCCGAATCAATACCAGAAGCTGCTAGCACAGGCAAATGTGGATGAGGAATCACGTTATTCACGACTTGAGAATCTCCCTGAAGCTTACATACGAGCTTGGTTGTTTTCTTATTCCATACGAAAATATTACCGCAGTCCCCGCCCGTGGTGACGTACTCATCGCCGCACATAAACGCGACTCCTTTCAAAAACGTGCGCGTGTTCTTGCGCCCTTCATACTTTTTTGCGCAGCCTTCGTATCGTCTTTCCAATTCATCCATACAATCGTGCTTGAGAAGATCGATTTTAACTGACGAAGAAACTTTGCGCGTTTCTAAAACGTATACGTCTTCGCCCTTATACGTACACGCCAACTCTCCAGTTTTGCTAAAAGCTATGCCAGATATGCCTTCAAATCTACGTGAGCGAAAGGATGATCTCACGTTATCTTCTTCGCCTTGAAATTTTTTCAGCGCACCAAAGGCTAATCCTGGGCAATATTCTGCAACAGTAGGCAAACATCGTTCAACAAATCCAGACGAGCGCGACGGAGGTGAAGATGGTAATCCAGCGGCGCGAGGAAAGCTGCCGTTTGGCGTTACCGGACTTCCAATAGTAGTTGTGCTATTTGGAGAACCACCCAAACTAGGTCGTCTATTAAAAAAGCTACCACCTAAACCAAAAGGCGGTGATGGCAGAGGGGACGTTCCCGGCGATGGCCCGTGCGCGTGCGCGTAATAATCCTCAGATGTCCTCGTCAATTTCGCCACGTGATGGCGAATATCAAAAACGCGAACGATTGGATCATCGCATCCAACTGCAAAAGTATGCGGTGCCGTTGGATCAAACGCGATATCTGACGCGGCGCCAACAGATGTCAAATCGATCACAATTTCCCTTCTAGATGTAGTTCCTTCTCTTATATCAAACAATCTCACGCATCCGTCTTGATGCGTGGATAAGAAAGAATTATTTGATCCTGGAAGAAAAATGATCTTCATTCCCATTCCGGCGCCATCGCCTGACCATAACTGTTGCGTAGCTGCAGAGTCATGGTTCATGTTCCGCATATATCTATTCGTGTAATGATTGGGTGGTTTCTCCGAAAACCCGCGTTCTAAATCGATCAATCTCACTTGCCCGTCCGCGGCCGTGGTTACGCATTTGCTCGAGTTACAATTCGGAACAAATTGCGCGTCGAATACGTTATGCGTATGCCCAGTGAAGACAGATCCTTTTACTGGAAAATTCGTCCCAGTACTCCAAACGACAACTGTCATATCATCGGAACCGGAAATCAATAACGAAGCGTCTTCGTTCCAACTCACGGCATTCACGCATCCTCCATGTTTCTCGAGATTTCTTAACAACCTCATTCCTTTAACGATCGATGGATGTTTCATGCACTGCGCGGTTGTATTTCTCCGTTTATGATATTGCGGATCCCACTGCCTTCTCGAGATATCTCTAAACATTGACTGTTCGTAATATAATCCTCCAATATCTTTCTTTCGTACTGCTGGAGCCGACGATCTTTTTTTCTGTTGTTGTTGTTGTTGTTCTCGTTGCGTGTTACTAATAATATCGGTAGCCGTATCGTTATTATTATTATTAATAGTAGTAGTAGTAGCAGTAGTAGTCGTAACGAACGAGCTTTCATTTTCATTTTCGTTGTTATTGTTATTATTAACCATCATCGTATTCGTTTCCGCTCCACTTTAATCTTCCTTCGTCTTCCTTCTATCTCCTTCTTTGCCGTCTTCTTCTTCTTCGCTGTCCCTTTAAGAGAAGGGAGTTCCTATTTTTAAAACGTATATCGCGCGAAAACTCGCCACGACGGAACGAAACAAACGCGCGAAAAAAGAAATTATCTCTTCGCTGTTACACTACGGCGCACACTCTGTCTAGCAATTAAGACACACACACACACACACACGCACACGCACACACACACACACACGCACGGTCTCGCGCTCTCGATTTGTGTACGTGTCAATCTTCTCTCTCTCTCTCTCTATCTTCTCACGGTTTGTTTGTATGCGCGTTTATGAGCCGTCTTGCGCTTTTGGGATAGACGCGAAACAGTTATTAGGGCGGATATTTTTTATGCCGCCTATGCTAATAATAAGATTATAGGGGAAAGGGGGTTTCAAATGAAGATATGAAGTTTAGGGTTTCAATTCTATTTTTTTCGTTATTAAATAAAAATTTAAGTTTAAAAGGAGATCGTTCGAGACCATTATTCGTTACAGACGTTGCAGAGAGAGAGAGAGAGAAGAGAAGAGAAGAGAGTTCTGTGCACGCACTCGCACTTCTCGTCTTCACCGTTTTCTTCTGATTGATATAATCCTTAAGCGCGCCGTGTGCGTTGGACGAACACAAATACATTATAAATTACGTATCGACGACGGTTTCCCCCCCAATAAGAAGAAGGGGAAGAATTATATAATCGAGCCGCGAGTCATTTTCCCAAACTCAGAAGGGAGAGAGAGATACAGTAATACTACTGACAATATCATTAAGAATGTTCACAAACTATTGCTCGGCGTGCAAACAAGACGTCGTAGCGGAAGTAAACGACGCGAACGGGTTCACGTGCTGTACAGTGTGCGGGAAGATCTTGGACGATTCAGTGTTCTCGACTGACCCGACGTTCTCGAAGACGTCCGGGGGCGCTATACAAGTCGATGGGAATTTCGTGCCAGAGTCCGGGATAGCGCATTCAGTCGGTAGACCGACGAGGGGGGGAAGAGTGTTTGGGCTACAAATAGACTCGCACGAGAAGACCGTGAATAAAGGGAAACAGGAAATAAATCAAATCGCGGATAGACTGGCCATGAAACCGCGCGAGGATATAACGACGTCGGCGCATAGATTGTATAAAATTGCCGTATCGAGGAACTTTACGAGAGGGAGGAGGACGGCGCAAGTCGCCGGGGCGTGTTTGTACGTAGTGTGTAGGCAAGAGAATCGACCGTATATGTTGATTGATTTTTCGGACGTTTTGCAAACGAACGTTTACGTCCTGGGAGGCGTATTTCTTCAGCTTTGTCGTTTAATGCGATTGGAGCAACATCCTTTGATGCAACGACCAATCGATCCGTCTTTGTTCATTCATAGATTTGCTGATAAGATGAATTTAGGGAAGAGAGTACATACGGTTGCGAGCACAGCTTTACGTCTCGTTGCTTCAATGAAACGTGATTGGATGCAAACTGGACGTCGTCCGGCTGGGATTTGCGGCGCCGCACTTTGGGTCGCTTCGCACGTGCACGGATTTGATCGTTCAAAGCAAGACGTCGTCTCTATCGTGCATATTGGAGAACAGACTTTGAAGAAGAGAATTACCGAGTTTAGCTCGACGCCAGCTGCGTTGCTTTCGGTCGAAGAATTTGATGCCCAGGCTGCTAAATACGAAGACGACGACTTCATTGGGAGTAAAGAACAGCAAGACTTGATTGGAAGTTGTTCGACGTCGTTGATTTGTAAGCACAAAGATGATGATAACGCCCCAGAAGTCTTTCAACATGGAATGTGCAGAGCTTGTTACATTGATTACGTTAAAGTAACTGGTGGGACAACTTTTATAGGAGGTATGGACCCTCCGGCTTTTATAGCCGCGCAAAAGAAGCGCGCCGAAGAATTGAGCGCAACAATGTTACGAATTGCAGACTTTGCAGCTGGCGGTGAAGTAGCGGCAGTTCGAGCCGAATTTGAAGGCGCGCTTTTAGGTGAAGGCGGTATTAACGAATTCGCACTCATAGCTGGCGTCGTGTCAGGACCACCTGTTGCAGCCGCTATTGACGCTCCAGCGGCACCGGTAGTCGCAGAAGAACCCGTGGTGCCACAAGCCGAAAGAAGGCCTCCTCAAGTGCTTCGACAAGTGCAAGTGCAGCGCGTTATTTTGAAAGAGCCGCATTGGGAGTTTCAGATCGAAGCCGAACGTTCTCTTAAGAGACTCGTAGGCAATAAATGGTCAGAAATGTTTTGTTTACCGTTTGTTCACGGTAAATCAAAAGGTTGCGTTTCAAAAGAGCACTTCAAAATCGATATCGTTGAAAATAACGATTTCGTGAAGGAAATTAGGCTTGAAATAATGCATTACTTGATCAATTTAGGTTGCTTCGACGAGGAGGCGTTGGATTTTTTGGATACTTTTTATCCCGGGCACGATTTAATCATGCTCGGTGATACCGATTTTGATCCCCCAGAACAGCCAAAAAAACTAACACTCGCTGAGGAACAAGTCGAGAAAAAAAAGGAAAGAGAAGCAGGGAAAATATTAGTAAATAGTGCGGAAGAATCAAAGAATGAAGACGCTAACAACAACGCTAACAACAACAACAATAACAACAATAACAACGCAAAACAACAAGGAGCAAAAGGATCTGCCGAAGACGTGCCTACTGCCGCTGCCGATGAAGTTGACGAAATTAGAGACACGCTTTCGGATATAGAAGAAGACGATGTTCTCGATTACATCAATAATCCAGAGCAAGTAAAGTTGAAACGATTGATTTGGTCTGAAATGAATAAGGACTATTTGCAAACTCAAGCTGCGAAGGAGGCCGCGAGTAAGGCGGCGGCGCGAGATCCAAATTTACTTCCAAAGAAGAAATACAACACGAAAAAGAAAGACGAAAAATATCTCAAAGCAGATAACGCGAGCACAGCCGTGCAAGAAGTGCTGGTCAAGAAGAAAGGGCCGTCTTCAAAACTCAACTACGAAGCTTTGCAAAATTTGTTCAACGAAGGAGATCAGAAAAAAGATAAGGCTGGTGGTGGTAGTGCACCTGCGAAGAAGGCTGCTTCTAAGTCAAAGACGACCACAACAACGGCTGCGCAAAAAGCTCCTTCTGCGGCAAAGACTACAAAAGTTACTTTTGCCGGAGATGATGCGCCCGCCGCCGCCGTGAAGAAAGACACGGTGGCGGAGAAGCGAAAGCGAGCGGAATCGACGAAAGAACCGAAAAAACCGACAACCGACAAATCTGCTACTGCGGCGGCCGCGGTAAAAAATGCTGCACGGCTGCCATCGGCCAAGAAACAGAAGAAGACGAAAGAAGAAACAACAGCAGCAGCAGCGCCAGCTGCGGCAGTGCCGCGAGTACAGAGAAAGACGAGAGCTGCAGAGTAAATCATTCGCGCATGTACTATCATTTTAACAGGTTACAATGTAACGTTTACACGTAGAAATTTTAATTAGAGATTACAAACAAAATATATACAAAAGATAAACATATTACACATATCGCGCACACACACCTAAATAAAAGCTTTTGCGGGGACGGCGATTAATATTTTTGCCATCAAACCAGCAGATAACACGTGCCAAAGCGAATGAAAAATCGCATATCGCCAATAGTCCTTCTTAGCTTTTCCATCGGCTGCGTATAACAACACACACAAAGGCAATACACCGTAAGTTATCATCGTTTTCTCTCCGTGAGAGAGAATCAAAAACAAACAGTATGAAACTGCGGTAACGACATCGCAACAGATCAATGCCGAGACTGCTTTCCATGGATAGTTTTTCATCGCGTTTTTAAACTTTTCCTCTTTATTTTCTTCTTCGTTTCTGTTACTGTTGTTCTTGATGCAATCTTTTAAAAGGAGTCTTTGTTTCCGTTCTCGTTCGTCGTCGTCTTCTGCGTTTGTGCGAAAACTTTTGCTGTTCACCGCTGACGCCGACGCCGGTTTTACAGAATAGAAAGGAGGCGGAGATATTGGAGATATTGGAGAAAGCGGCATTCGAAAATCTTGAACTTGAACTTGACTCAAAGTTTCCGTCTGCAAGCATAACGTTGAAACGGGAGAAGGCGAGCGCGACGTTGCTTTTCCGATTCGCTCTAACATCTGCGGACCGCTCTTCACAATTTTTTTACCTCCTCCCGGCATTGGCGATGAATGCGAAACTAGATTCTCTACTCCTTTCAGAAAATCTGGTTCCGACCGACTCCTTCTCGGTTTAATTGGTTTTTCAATAACGCTCAACATATCGCTCTCCTTCGATCGTGGCGCGAAACAATCCAGGCACGCGCACGTAATCGTTCTGTTCCGTTTAGAGTTTTTCAAATCTTTAATCGAGTTGAACAAATCCATTTGCGCCGCGTGGAATATCGTACTCAATACAGAAATCATCAATATGTATACACCGTGGAAGTCATGGTTGTATTTTATGCTCTCCAATATGAGTGGGAACGCGAGGCGGTCGCCTATATATCGTTGGAAATCAATCGTGAGTTAAAGAGACAAAGACAACTTTCGTTCTCTACTGCAAGTTTGCAGGCGGAAAAAAAGGAATATTTATTTTGAGCACCCAACGGCTTGTAAATTCTTCCTCGAGACGACGCGGCATAGATAACGTACCGGCAGATATATCAATCAGTTTAAAAAGTAATTTATAACTGAGCAGGAAGTATCCGAAGTTAGTCACGCATACGTTCAGCCTGAACAGGAGTGAGACCTCTTGTGACATCAACTGCGGAAAGTAAAAATGATTGAGTTTTATGAAATGTGATGAAATGGATATAATAATTTACGTACGAAGTTATGACTGGCAAACTTTTTCTCTCTGAACGCGATGTCCTCTAAATCCGGGGAGATAAATCTTCTTCTTCTCACTGGTGTTGATATGAGTCGTTTCGTGCGATTAGTAGGGGGGGATTGATGAACTCCAGAGTTCATGTTCACGGGCGAAGTCGAGGCCATTTTATGCCGTAAAACGTTGCTGCTTATTCGTTTTTTCTCGGGAAGTCAAAAATGAAAAATCAGTCAAAAACGGGTTTTGCGCACACTCTTCTACATGTTTGTGAATAATAGTAACAATAATAATAATAATAATAATAATAATAGTAATACATGAATTCTAGTACGATGACATTTTTAATGAGAAGAAGAAAAAGAAGAAGAGAACAAATCGCGGGCTAATTTCGCTATTTTCTCATCCGACGCTTCGTTAGTTTGACACGCTTTGATTAATTCCAGTTGCTTTTGATTAAAAAACATCGCTTTAACGGCGTCCTTAAGCGCTTCATGAAACTCATCGTTCGTTAATATCTCCTCAGGCGAAACCCAGGCGAATCCGTGATATTCAGTGTTCGTCATGACGATCTTATTCTTTTCTTCTTCGGTTATCGCAACGGTCGTGACGACGATGACGTCGCCGGTTCCATTCTCCTCCGGACGTTGTTTCCTCCTACTCCATACGTGCGTACTCGTGCACACGAACTTAAACCTCTCTTCTTCTATATCGATCTTGCATTCTCTCAACACGTTCCTTCTCGCCGCTCGTATTGCCGAATCGCCTACTCTAATCCTACCGCCTATGAACCACGCGCTATCTTTCGCAGGTTCCACGTTCCTATACCCAATCAATATCTTTCCCTCCCCTGTTGAATCAGTTATTAACACATCCGCACATCCTTTAACTATCGTATCGAGCGCTCTGGCATACTCTTCATCGCTCAAGTACGTATCGTTCTCTCTCCATTTCCCTGTTTCATAGTGTCGATGATGTCTCGCATGTTCCGAACTCGCACTCGTTCTATTTACGCTACTTTCGTTGACCATGATCAGCGAGAGTCTCGTTCGTTTCCCCGCGTCTATGTATTCTCTTCTTCTTTCTTCTTGCCAGAGGACGGCCTCGATGAGAATAAGAAACTTTCTTCGCTATAGTCCAGGTCTACGAAAAAACAACGACGATCACGACACGATCTCAATCGCAGTACTTTTTGTGAAGAATTATTGCGTGAATCGCAGAGAACTCGCGCGTGGTGATAATAAATACGCGCGTAAATTTATTGAGGATTGAATTGAACGATGATGAAAATAAATTCAAAAACGGTTACCAAATCTTTGCGACTTTAACGCAGCGCGAGGAATACTGAACGATCACCGATCGAGCTGAAAATGCATGTAATGATTAAAAACAAACAGGTTAGGCTCTGCTGTTCAAAACAGTGCACCGTCTTTAACAAAATAGTCGTGCGAACGAACGACGAAGAAGGTGACGAAAATGGAAACAGTTTTCAATCAGCTTTTGGAAATTTTTGCTCGTTTTGTACTTCGAACTTTACATTTAATTCGTAATTGATAAAGTAAACAACTTGTGCTTTGATAGACGATAGGATCAAAAACGAGTGAGCGAAAGACCATGGCAGCTAAAGTCCAGTTCATGATCACCGCACGAATGCGCGATATCTTAGAGAACGAACTCGAGTATGCCAAGGAAGAGGTCGATGAGATGAAACCGGAAATCGCGGCGAACGTGATTGAACGAATGCAGAAGAGACCGTTTGGCCAAGCTCGAGCTATGCCCGAGTCATGGAAACGAGGATCGGTGAAAAGTAGTGGTGGGAAGAAGATGAGTATTGGAGGTTTTATCGTGAACATGAACAAGTTGCAAATCTTTTTAGTCAGCGCGGTCTGTGTTCTAGGTGGTTTAGTTTATACCGAGAGATTGGGCCTGGAGACTTTGTTAGGGGGGCAGTCGACGGCGGTGAAGAGGAAGTTATCGACGCACGTGAAAAAGCAGAAGAAGAAGAAGACGAACAGTAAGAATAAGAATAAGAAGTTTAATTGATAGATTTTTTTTACGGTATATTGTATTATTATTTATTATATAGAACATCTTTAAAACGACTCGAGTTTGCTCCTCCCTACGTTCGATGATGTACATACCTACTGGAAAGAGTAGTAGTCTTAAAAAGCGCCCTTCTTATAAGCGTAATATGCAGCGACTAACACAAAACCACTGCCTTCCGTAACCATGTACAAGTAAGCTATTCCCGATAACACGATGCAACGGCGAGCGATGAACTCTAAATATTTTGGATCTTTCGGTAAGACGTTCCAAGAATCTTTATATCCTTGAAGAAGAATATCGCGAGCGAACACGAATTGACATAAAGTATCCCATCCGTACGTACCGACAACGGTGAATAATAATAAACCTAACACTTTATACCTAAACGCATCGTCCGGCATGGAAACGAATTGTAACTTATTGTTCAAATAAGGAACTGATTCGAACGCAGCCATGAACGCCCCAACGAAGAGCGCAGCTAACGATATTAACAACGTCTTATTCTCCAATGAACCCATCATGAACGGTCTTCCCTTATAGTTCACGAGCATGACACAGACGCGTTGCACGGTCTCAATGAGAAAAATAACAGTGTTCAATAGGCAAGGCTCGAAAGGAGGTCCTTGCTCCCAAAACGATCTCTGCGCTTCGCTCGCATTCTTCTTTTGTTCTTCAGAGACTTTAGCAACCGGAATCGCTTCGGGAAAAGCAGCTTTCTCACCAGTCGCTGAATGGACTAACTCTGTCGCGTAGCTCATAACCCAAACGTGAATGATTAATTGACCAATGATTGAAAGAAACAAAGCTGGATGAAAAATAGAACGCAAAGGTCGAACTGGCGATAACGTATGCACTGGAGTGGCGTATGAAAATGCCAACCCGGCGGCGGTTAAGCACAATCCGCTAGCCATCATTTGGTTATCCGATGACCGAATACCATCGGTATATAACACGGATAAAGAAAACGCGGAGATTAAACATGACAACACAAGAACCTGCTGCATTTGAATAGATGAAACCAAAGTGCATCGACCTTGTCGGATGATATCAACAGCAGACCTAATCGTAGGTAAACGAGAAGTAAAAGGGGCGGCCATGGAAGCATCGCCGAGTTTAACCTGCGGGAGTTCTCCGTCTAAATCGTCCAAGTTCGCCATCATGTCGCCCATACTCGGTGCCTTGCCGCCTTGTGCTCCAGCGTTCTTCTTCGATCTTTCCTGTGCTCTTCGTTTAGATTCACGAATCATTTTCTGCGTTGCATTTTTCATGGCTGTAAATTGAGCCCATTTTTCGCCGCGCGCCAATCTTTCAGCCATTTCTTCTTCGAACCAAACTTTCTGCATGGCCGTAAGTTCTTTCATGTCAGCTTGTTGAGCAGCTTTTTCTTCTATTTTCGCTTTTTTCATTTTTTCCGCCTGTTCCTTCACACGTTCCATCTTTTCTTGGAACGTTTCAGCCTTGGCCAATTTTTGACCTTTAGCTTCGTCGTCGTCTTCGCCTTCTTTGGCGTTTGGATCTTTCAATTTTTTAGTATTCGCGGAGCCAAAACCGGATAAGAGAGCTACTCCAACGTGCGCTTGCTTCAACGCACCAACATCGTTTGCACCGTCACCGCACATGTACGTATGTCTTCCTTGTTGTTTCAAACGCTTCAACACTCTTTCTTTATCGTCCGGAGACATTCTGGCAAAGATCGAAACGGAATCTAAGTAATCCCAAAGCTCGCCATCGGCCGCAAGGCTAGCCGCATTCAAGCTCTCTCCTGTCACACACAAAGAATACTTCTTCGCCAATTCTGGAATATTAGAATCCTCATAACTACCAATGACTTGAATGCCTCCAGTCTTATCTCGTTGCGCAGAAACCCAACGAAGATTTTTCGATTCTTGCTCAACTTCAAGAACTGCCGCACCGCCTAAACCACCTTTTGCGATGCCGACTTCGTTACCAACATGAAGAGCGGTTAAAGTTGCGTCTCCGGTAGCCATCATAACGCGATTACTTGAAGCAATCAAAGCGCTGATGACTTCTTCTGAATCAGTACGCACACGACACGCGAAAGCTAAAAAGCCAGCAAACTCAAGATTGCATTCGACTTCGTCTCTGGAAAGAGGAGATTTCGCGTCGCTGACTCGTTTTGCTTCTAAGGGAGTGAGCACTTTGTATGCAAGCGCAATTACACGCATACCTTTCTCGGCTAAAGTACGATACTGTGCATCATAACCATCTGGTTTATTCTTTAACAAAGTTGAAATCTTCTCCGGCGAACCTTTCACTAAAGCCCAGGTTTCCTCGGAGTCACCTTCTTTTTGATGAACGGTTGCGATGACGGACATGCGTTGCAAAGAACTCGCAAAATGATTGCGCATTAATATTTTTGCACTAGGTATGCCTGTCCAAGTCCGATTCTTAATCTCCTCCGATATTTTCGGTTTCGATTTGTTCGACTTTGGATCGTATTCCCACTTTACGGCAAACAAAGCCGCTTGTTCTAAAGGATCTCCGTAAATTTTCCCATCAATTTGAACTAAAGAATGACATCCCCCGATAATTATTGAAGACGTCTTCGAACATTCAATTGGCGTGGGAATTTTCATGAGGTAAGAGTCCGCAGATTTCAAACTTGAGGCATCAACGACACCGACGGCGACAAGTTTATCTGAAGTAATCGTACCAGTTTTATCAAAGAGGCAGCAATCGATCTTTCCTGCCATTGGAACACGAAATGGTTCGGTGCAATACACACCCGCTTTCATTAAAGCTAAAAGTGCCGTATTCACAGCCATGGCAGTTTGCATTGGAAGTTCGGGAGGAACGACGGATGTTAAAATCAAAATGCATCTTAAAACTAGCTCATACTGCGAACGTTTGCCATCTTTTATGCCGACGGTATAGACGTGATATGATGCAAGACATGCGAAGATTAATAAGATGAATAATAAAATCATCGTCTCCTTTGTATCTCCAGTTACTTGCTCGGAGGAAAACTCCATCATGCGCATTAATTTACCTTGAGTAGAGGAAAACCCAGTCCTAAGAACGTAACAGACGCAGCCATCGTCTGGCGAATCTGGAATACTCATCGAAGTGTTTTGATCCACCGACTTTGTTTGCTGCATCAGAGTTGTACCAGATGATAAAATATGAGTTTTGTGCAAATCGTCGATGTCTAATCTAGCATCTTCCTTATCATCGTAAGAGATCGCTTCCTTCATTTGCGGAACTGATTCGCCAGTCAACGAAGCTTCGTTGACAACTGCAGACCCTTGAAGAATTAAGCAATCGCAAGGAATTGTCGTTTCACCTTCCGGCTGTCTCTTGATCGAAACTATATCGCCAGGGACTAAATCTTCGGTCGAATGATCTTCCCAAATATTATTTCGAAAGGCGTAGATTCTCCCCGTCTTTACAGCAATGCCGCGCAACGCCATGATGTTTCGTTTTCGCGAGAACACCGTAGTGGCTTCAAAAATGAGCATCGACAACATGTTGAACAACGCATATTTCCAATATTCATCCATGAGCCAAAGCATGCAGGTGAACATTTGAAAAACAGTCACGGGACCGGTCAATTGTTCTTTAAACATCTCTCCAAAAGTTGGCAAGTCGACGTGCAAGCAATTATCGCCGTATCTATTCATGCAATCTTCAATTTCGTCAGGAAGCATACCAGTGGATGTTCTAAAGTATCTGGATATCGGTAAATCGACTGGGCATTTTAACTCTCTGAGCTCTCCTCGAACCTTTCCGTTTTTATCGTCTCGCTCGATCTCTACGTATTCATATCTCTGTCGTTGAAATACGCACCATAAAGTCGTTTCGTACGTACCATCGCTCGTAATGTTCCTAAGAACACGCATTCGCGTAATCTCTGCTTTCCCTTGATGCGCGTGCGGGATAATTTCAAGATACGTATTCTCATCCACCGTTATCGCGTTTCGAAACCTAAAAAACCGTTTCACTCTGACGGACCAATGTTGCGAGAACATGATCAAAGCGTGCGTAAACGCAACTACTGTAAACTTAAACACAGCTACGAAATCCGGTAACCACCACGCCGGTAACGTCGGCGGTACTTCATAACTAACAGTTTGATTAATATTTTCCATCGATTGCAATAAATTTTGTAACATCCCTTGATCTGCTACTTTCGATTCGCCTTCTTCCTTATCAACAACGTCGTCGTTCGTATTCTCGCTTCGTTTCTCGTTCGCTTTTGTTTCCTCGCTCGTTGGCATAGCCGCGAACCCATCATCATCATCAGCCGCCCACTCATCCTTCACTTCATTATTCGCTTTAACGAAATCATCGTCGCCGCGCTTTCCATCGAACCCATCGCCCGCCGCTAAGACGAGTTTCCCGTCAATAAAATTCTGTGGCACGTACCCTTGCGACTTATGATGCACTAACGCCCTCTCGTACGGTACCCCGCTCGTCA
>Ga0114998_10002766_pt1 | contig 13133 bp, 19 predicted proteins | sample ArcticOcean_MG_C_5_FD_87044 | JGI IMG/M metagenome (GOLD analysis project Ga0114998, IMG submission 87044) | Marine microbial communities from western Arctic Ocean - ArcticOcean_MG_CB4_138 | ecosystem: Environmental > Aquatic > Marine > Oceanic | place: Arctic Ocean: Canada Basin | collected...
AACCTATATAAGCCATCTTATGTAATTTCCATTATTGATAATGTTCCAGATACTTTGTCAGCTACTGAACAATCTACTCTTAATGCGTCTGTTGCTTCTAATACAACTTTTCCACCAGATAAAAGCTCTAGTGAACTTCCAGCAGGAATAGTTACATCTTTAACGAAAAATGATATTCCGTTTGCAGTATTGTTTGCAACAGCTCTATTTGCTGTATCGCTGTTAAGTTCTACTTCAACTGTAACAGCTGTTGTATGAATGTTTGTAAGTATCAATCCTAATACAACTGTTGTTGTACTAGATGCTACTGTATACATAACATAAGGAGTTCCAGCACTAGCTGGTTCTGCTGCGAATGTTACTGTCTTAAATGTGTTTGCCATTTCTTATTTTCCCCTTATTGTTAATTTAACCTAAAGCTATTGCTAAAGCTGTAGGATCGTCTGTTACATATCCAGCAGTATTCAAATATGTTTTTACATCTGACAAAGCTACTTGTACCATAGTTCCAGCATCATTTACAACTAATCTATCTGCATCTGCTAATGTTGTAGATGTAGCACTTGTGTTTCCATCTAGTTTATTTATTTCTGCTGTAGTAACTGTTGCTCCATCTAATAAATTTAATTCAGTAGCAGTAGATGACATTACTACATTTTCGTTAATTTTAGGTGATGTTAAAGTTTTGTTTGTTAAAGTTTGTACTCCAACTAAAGTTACATCTCCAACATTGGAAGGAGTAATTACAGTAAAAGTAATTGTATCAGAACCTAATGATGCTGTGTTATTTGTAGTACATAAGAATATTTTATTATCATTAGAAGTACCTTGATTAACAACAACCATTTGACCTGATAATTCAGCAATAGAATTAAATTGTGTATCTCTTGATGCTGCTCCTGCACCAGATCCTACTGCAGTATATAAACCATTTTCAGAAGCTGTACTTTGATCTTTTAAAAGTACTCTATCTCCAGCTACAAGTGTAATACCATCAATGGTATCTCCAGCTTCAAGAGCTGATGAAATTGCTACATTGGCAGTTGAAGCACATTCTGCAATAATTCTAGTTCTTAACCCAGCAACTGCATTGTCAACATATGTTGTTGCAGCTTTAGCATTTATTTGTGTTTGGATAGCTGAAGTAACTCCATTAACATATGCAAATTCTGCATTTGAAACTGCACCATTGTGAATTTTAGTAGCATCTATTGCTGCACTAGCATTAACATCTGCATTAACAATTGTACCATCTGTTATTTTTGCAGAAGTAATTTGTGAATCAGCAATTTTAGCTGTAGTTATTTGGTCATCTCCAATGTGAGCTGTATCAATTGAAGCGTCTGTGTAATGTTCTGAATCTATTGCGTCATCAGCAATTTTTGTTCCATTTACTGAATCTGCTGCTAAATGAGCAGTATCTATACTACCATCAACATATTGATCTGAGTCTATAGAGTTTACACTCATATGAACAAGATCTATACTTCCGTCTGTATAATGTTCGCTGTTAATAGCATCATCAACTATCTTGGATCCGTTTACGGAATCTGCTGAAAGATGTATTAAGTCAATACTTCCATCTACGTATTGATCGCTATCAATACTGTTTGCACTCATGTGTGCTACATCTATACTAGCATCTGCGTAGTGTTCACTATCTATAGCATCGTCTGCTATTTTAGAACCATCTACTGAGTCTGCCGCTAAATGAGCAAGATCAATTGAAGCGTCTACGTATTGGTCACTATCTACACTATTTGCAGACATATGAACTAAATCAATACTGCCATCTACGTACTGGTCAGAATCTACAGAATTAACTGCCATCTTAGCAACTGTAACTGCACCATTTATTAAATTAGTAGTAGCAATACTTGTTCCTGGAATTGTATTATTTGTTGCAGATAAAGCACCTACAGAAACAGCTATTGTTTCATTTTGTAATGATCCAGAATCCCAAACAACTGTTACTGTTGTATTGGTAGAAAATGCAGTTGCTGAAATAGTTCCATAAATAGTTCCTGTGCTTGATCCTACTGCTCTAACTCTACGACCAACATGATAGAATGTTGTTACATTTGTACTTGCTATTGTGAATGTGGTAGCACTTGCGTAAGCAATAGTAAAAGCTGAATCACCATCTCCATAAACAATCCACTGAGAATCATTATACCATTCCCTTACGTCTACTAAAATTCCTCTAATTGCATTATTAAGACTTGAAGGCAACATACCTTCTTCAATATTAATGCCACCTACTTCTGTGTTACTTGTTGCTGTCGTTGAATAATCTTTTATACCTGCCATTTAAACTCCTAAGACATAAACCATGCAAAAACTTTATCTGTTTCTACATTGTTTTTATTAATTAAACTATTTACTGATTCTTCCAATTGTCTTTGAAAGAACTCTTGTGTTTCAAAAGAATATCTAACATTATCGATATCTCTTTCGGTAACGTCTGCCATTATCTAGTACCTGCTTGACTTGCTATTATATCAATACCTTGAGCATCATTCCACCCTACTCCTGCGGAAACTTTAACATTTGCTCTAATATATCTTCCAGAAGATCTGACTGGATTTACACCACTGTTGTTAGTAGTTCCAGATACAGACTCTGTTGCGGTGTCTGATAATTTCTCTCTGCTTTTAATAGTTACAGTAGTATCTGCATCTATAATAGGCCTTACTCCTGTAATATTTAATCTCACTCCTGGTTTGCCTTCAATCTCATCTGTTTCTAATTCTGCCTCTAATGGAGTTCCTGAAAAGATAGCAGCTTTGAAATCACTATTTATTGCTCCTAAATAAAGTTGTCCACCAGACCAAAAGTCTGTATCTAAAGATATATTAAGGTCTTCTAAGTTTTCAGATATAACATCCATTGTTTCTACAGTATAAGCACCAAAGAATTGTGTAAAAATAGTAGATGCTGAAATACTAGCAAAAGTCCATTTTTTGGTAACATAATTATAGATCATTAAAGAATCTGGATTGCCATCTGTGCTTCGTTTAGAAACATACGACCAAATAGCTAATTGATTAAAAGGATCCACTGCTGCACTAATACGATCTGTGTATGCTTTGTTTAAATCATTATCAAAATAACGATTAACTTTTTCTGCTCCAATAGGAATTAATGTATCTCCACTAATTTGGTAAAATCCATCATCAGAATAAAAGAAAACATTTCTATCATTTTGAGTTACTGTTCTTCCATAAACAGCTCCACGATTAGATGATATAACAGAAAATCTAAATACAGTTGCACCACCTACAAAGTCCATACGAATAATTTGATTCTGTCTAAATACATATCCAACTTCTCCAGAAGTTATGTGAACAATTTGACCACCTGAACCTGGAAGGTCTTGGTAATCTGCTAATTTTTTTCCAGATGTCCATGTAGTAATATCATTAATACCAGACCATTGAACTCTATTTGTGTTACTGGGTAAATTTCCTGTAACTAAAAAATCACGTATAACTCCGCTTACTCTAAATACTGGTGGTGTGCCTTCTGTTGCAATAGCAGATAAATTAGCAAAATTAGTTGAAGTACCCATTAAATAATATTGAGGTGCATCTACACCATTAGATACAATTATATAATTTCCAAATTGAGTAAATGTAATGTAGTCTGTAGAATCTCCTGTAAGAGGAGTACCACCTGAAAAATTAATAGAAGTAAGTCTTGCAGTATCAGAAGAAGTAACTGTAAGATTATCTCTACCTACTGCTGCTCTTGTTACTGTAACAACTGCGTCTGCTACTGTTGCTGTAAAATCAGCATGGGCATTAATAGTAGTTTTCAAATTTGCTGCTGTAGTATTATTATTAGTTTCTACTTTAAATAAAGTTCCAGATGCTGTTCCTGCTGTTGAAGTAAATACAATAATTGTTCCATTATTTTTTGTTAATGAAAGGGTTTTTCCAGCACCAATGTTTCCATAATCTGAAACTGTAATTGTACATGATGCTTTGGCTGTAGTTAAAAGTAATCCACCAGCACCTCTGTCTGTAAAAGCTCCAGAAGTTAATTGATAAATAGTATCTTGAGAACTAGCAAAGTTAAAAACACTACTAGCACCATCTCTAAAAGAACCTGCTCCTAGACAAGTAGATAAAATTGTATTGCTAGAATAAGGAACTAAACTTTTAACAGGTTTATAAGATTGTTTAGCATGATAAACATTTTTAGCTATGTTTGCTCCTTGCTTAAGATGATTAGGTTGGTCAGGTAACCATTCCCCAAAAGGTAGTTGCATTGATTACTTTCTTCTGTAGAAAGACAAGTCAGTAGATACGTCTGCTCTTTGAACTGTAGGCGCACCACCATAGCTATCTTGTCTGTCGTTATTTTCGCATCTTTCTAAGGCCATAGAATACATATTCATCCACTGAGCTGTCTGATTTGGGTCAATACCACCAAGAAAATTACTTGCATGATAAAGACTACCATAAAGATAAATAGCAGGATGTGCAGAAAGAATGTAGTTACTAGCCACTGAGTCAGATAGATTATTGAATGCTTTGTAGTATTGTAAATAGCCCGTGTACGATGTATCAGGTGTTGGAGCAAATCTAAAACTTTCTGTAGCATCATCTGATTCTATTGAATAAACTCTTGGTAGTCCAGAGGTTGAACTTCCTTTAGTTTTAAATAGATTAGCAGGAGTAATGTATTCAACATTATATTTTGTGCTACCAGATAGTATGTATAAAGATCGTACAGAAATAAATCCAGTAGGAACAGTTACAGTTTCTGCATTGATGGTAATCTCATCAATTTGTTCCATCTGTCTAATTCTTAACTTAGCGTTAAAATCAGCTTCAGCTAAAGCAATAAAATCTCCAGCTATTTCTGTAGTAAGATCAGATCTATTAAGCCAATTAGCTATAGATGTTTTTAAGTCTGTGTAAGTAGTTAAGGCCATTATAAATTTCCTGACGCAGTTCTAAAATAACGAAACTCGTTACTATTTAATTTTCTTTTAAGAATTTTTTTACGTTCATCTGCTGGTAAACCAAACCAGTTATTAGAACCATTATATTCTTTAGCCCAAAGCGTTAATACTAAAGTTGGAATACTAGCTACTCTTTTTAAATCTTTAGATGCAGAATAGCCATCTCCATCATTATACATTCTTTTGTTTTTTTTAAGAATGGGTTCAACGTCTTGTGAGTTTTTTACAGTTAATGTTCCATCATCTTCAAAGAAATACTTTGTTCCATCTGGATCAACTGATCTTAATATACTCATTATTCAGATAATAGAGTAACGTATAATTCACCATCTGAACTACCAATTCTTAGTACAGCTATCTTTTCACCTGCATCAACTTTAATAATTTCAACTTCATTAGCTGGTAAGTAAGTTGTAGTTATAGCAGCAGTTGGTGATTTGTTAACTACTATGTGGCAAGCAATAGTGCTTACTACTCTTATATATTTTGTGCTATCTGGAAATGCTGCACTTGCAGAAGAACTTGCTGCTGAAGTTAGCTTTAATACAGTTCCGTATCTTAGTCCGTAATTCATAATTTTATTCCTTTTATTAGGGGGCGTTTCCACCCCCAATTTTAATTATCTTCTAATAACTATAGTAAGTTCCATTTTAGAAGCATTAGTAGATCCACCATTTGTAATAGCTTCAATAACATCCCCTTCAAGGACATTATTTAGTGCTGAAGGATTTACTGTATATTGTTTTCCTGCTGAACTTGCAGCTATATGACTGATTGCAGCAGTAGTACAAGCTGTACCATTAATTTCAAAGGTAATAGCTGCTGTTCCAGTAGTAGTTGCTAAGTTGTGAGCAAATATTTTAATTATTTTTCCATCGTCAGGCACAACTACGAAAGTAGAAGATGCTGCTGATACATCTGGAATTGCTGTTGTTAGAAAGTAGTCGTTTAATGTTCTCATTTTATTTTCTCCGTTTGCTTCGTTCCGCCAATGACTTCAAAGACCAAACAAATTGTTTGTTTAAAAGGATGGCAGATTTCTCCGCCACCCCTCTATTTTAGTATTATGAAGTAGTTAAGTCAAATACTCCACCAGAAGCAGCTTCACTTCTAGAGATCAAAGTAAGTTCAGTTAATAACTGTCTTTTCTCTGAGTCACCAGTTTTGGAAAGCTCATTCATAGTGAAATCTCTTAAGAAACCTACAGACCAATAATCCATATCTAGGACTAAAGCATCTCTATCTCTTGAGAATCTATTTGGTACTACCTCTAGATCACCGAAGTCAGAAGAATACACGTCAATAGAAGTGTATAAAGTCTTGTCTTCAGATGCATCAAATCGAGTTGATCCACCAGTGAAACTAGAAATTTTTTGTTTGTTAAATGGGCCTACCATTATAACAGACGGGCTTCCACCAGAGTTCCAACATCCTTTGATAACCCCTTTTAAAAGGTCTTCAGTCAAAGCTCTTTGTGTTCCGTCATTTCTAGCATCAGATCCATCAGCTGCAGTTGGTGATGTACCACTTGCACCTAAAGCATCGTTAGTAGCAATCCAAGCACCTACAGAAGCAAATGTTCTAGCAGTTGTTGCGTTACCAGCAGCTCTTGCTTGGTTAGTCAACAAAGTAGCTTCAATGTCTCTTTTTAGTTCTTTAGATTTTTTAGCAATTTGATACGCAAGTTCACTTGCTCTTCCTGCCTTGTCAACAGCTTCTTGAGTACCAGTAATTACAACAGTCTTATCCATGATCTGTGTGTAGTTACCAATTCTTGCTGTTGCAACAACTGCATCAAGACCAGCTTCATCGCCTTCAATAACTGCGTTATTTGTAGCGGCTGCTGCTAGTGCATCAGTTTGCCATTCGTGAAATGTGTTCTTCACTCCTTCTCTCGCAGCTGAACTCATAAATGGAGTATCAGTTGGTGAGATTGAGTAGATCACATCTTGTAGGTCTTCTCTAATTCCGACTGCATCATATGTGTCGAAAGTGTTTGTTGGTTGTGCCATTTTATTTTCTCCGTTAAGGTTATTTTATCATATCCAAAATTGCAGATTGGGCATCATCAAGACGACCAGTTTTCTTCAATTTAGATATTTTGTTCCTTACGATCTCACGTCTAGAGTTATCACTTTTGGCTACACCTGCTTTTATAACTTTAGGAGCATTGCTAACCTTTTTTGAAACCATAGGTTTGCCTTGCTTTATGTTACGATATGCTAACGCATCCTTTAGCACCAATAGAAATCTATGATCTGCTACTGTGCTTATTTCCTGATCTGAAAAACCATAATCTTTAAGTACGGTTTTAACACCTGACTTAAACTTATCAGCTTTATTAGGATCAGAAAATTCAGGAATACGTTCCTGTGCGAGTCTTGTTTGTTCAGCTAAGAAGGCATTATATTGTGTTGCCTGTTCCTGATTTGCTTTAGCTCTTAATGATTGTAATCTTTCTGATTGCTGTCGCATTTGGAAATCCAATTTTGCAGCACTCGTAGGATCTTCCTCATAAAGTTTTTGAAGCTCGTCAGTACTTAGCTTTTGTCTGTTCATAGACTCCGCAGAAGCTACTGCCTCGTTTAACTCTCTAAGTTTTTGATCGTATTGTTGACGCAAAACATTCTTCTCTTCTTCTACCTGTTTTTTCTCTACAGAAAGAGAATGTGTTTTTTGTCTATAATCGGAATCTCTAGAATAACCTGCTTTAAGCTCATCGAGGGTAACCTCTAACTCTTGACCCTGTACTTTGACATGGTGGAGATTTGGTTTCTCAACTTCTGCTTCAGATGCAGTATTATCTTCTTTCGTTTCCTCATTCACTTCAGACTCGACTTCTACTGGAGCTTCTTCAGACTTAGATTGGCTCTCTTCAGAAGTTTCCTGTTCCTCAACAGGTTCTGGAGTTGGTTCTACTTTAGTTTCAGGTTCTGATTGTCCTTGATCCTGAGTTGACTCTTTTGGAGTTTCAGGTTCAGGATTCAGTAATCCTAAGATTTTGTCAGCAGCACCTGTTACTGAATTATCAGCAATTGGCATATTATGCTCCTTTGTTTAACGCTTCTAAGTATTCTTAGATTGGCGTGTTAGTTGTTCTAGCTCCGAGGAAGCTAGTTTACCAGTTTCCATGACAGTCAACAAATGTGCTTTGATTTTATCAAGCATATTAAATGCCATCCAAAGTACTTGTCGTTGCTCATCGTCTTTGTAACTTGTATTAAATATTTCTGTTCGATACTGTTCAAACAGATATTCAAATCCTTCTTTAAGTAGGGGGTCGTCTAAAAGGGCTTTAGCCCTCGTTCCCCTGCTCGTTTGTTGGTGTAGGTTGTTGTTTTCCATCAAAAAATTGTTTCTGTCCATCTAATATCTTTTTGAAAATATCTCCAGACTGTTTAACTTGTGACTGTTCTACCATAGATTTACTCTTAAGTGCAAGTTCATCAATTTTAGTATTATATTTAAGTTCCATGTCTTTAACTTTTAATTCAAAGTCTAGTAATTTGGCTCTCATGTCAGCTTCTAGTTTTTTAGTTTCTATTGTAGAATTTAATACAGCTCTTTCATTTTCACCTTGTACTTGAGCCAATGAAACTTTTTCAAATTCAGTTGGTGGTTTAGGAGCAATAGGTGGCATTTGTGCAGCACCTACTTCTGGATCCATAAAGTAAGGATCTACATTTCCTAATCCAGCGTTCTCAACTAATTTACGCAAAGTGTGATAAATGTTTTTAAGATTAACAACTGGGCCATGTATATTTTGTTGTAGATTAAGAGCTTCCATTTGTCTTTGTAATATTGAATTAAGTAAAATTAATTGTTGTTCTTTAGAACCAGTACCTAGTCCTACACTTACACTAATATTAACTCTATCTCTCCACTCATAAGGCTTCATTGCTATAAACTTGCCTCTAATCTTAATCATCTTTTCTTTTTGCTGATACTTACAAACTAACTCAAATAATTTTTTACCTAAATCTTTCATTCCAGTTTCTGCAAATATACGTGCAATTAATTCCATTCTCATTTGAGATTGGGTTAATACTTGGTTCATACCAGTAGCAGTTTTAGAATTTAAACTATCAGGAGATAGCCCTTGTGATTGTCTAGACACTCCAGTTCTTTGTTCTTTAATAGAATCTAAATAATTTAGCATAGTACTTGCTTGATCTGTAATAGGTTGTGCTTGTAATGGCATAATAACATTAGAAGGTGGTTGTTTAGTTCTTACTATTCCACCAGGTCTGTTTGTTAATAAATCATCCATAGCTACTTGTCCGTCTTGAACAGCTATTCTGTTATTATTAGTTAGATACATATTGTCTAACATCTGACGCATAACAGTTGATTTTACTAATTGAATATCTTCTACTAATTCAGAAACAGATCTGCCATAAAATCTATGTGGCATCATAATAGGAGTTAAAGATATAAAAGGCATTGTGTCAATTTCATCAATTCCTAATACTTTGTAATTAGCATCTCCAGCTAAACAAACTTTAACAAGTTCAGATTTGCCATCTCCGTCAACATCTATTCTTGCGTAACATTCATGGATTAAAATATTGTCTGTTGTTTTATCACCTCTGTCTTGAGGAGCAGAAAAGTCTGTGTCTTCAAATCTAACGTGTTTATCTTCTGAATAAAAATTAGTATCTCCAACTGGAAGTGTTGCAACAACATCTGCATCATATCCCATTTCAATTAATTCAGTTCTAGTCATAGTAGTTTTGTGAGCTATAAAATTAGCATCTTCAATAGACTTAGCTCTTCTTTCAATTAAAAATTCTTCAGGTGGAACAGGATCAATTCTAACTTTTCCATAAGAAATAGTTTTATGAACAACGCAATCGTGATAAACTAATTCATCTAATGTTATTCCGTCTTCATCTTTTAAATCTTCTGTATACTCTGTATGCTGAGATACTTTTATTTCATCATCAGCAACTAAAATATTAAATTCATCTTCAGTTAATTTTTTGTATTCTTCTCTTGTTGTTTTTTCTGAGTCATCCCAATATACTTTAAGTATGCCATTCTTTTGAATTAAGGCATCTTTAAACGCAGCATATAAAGCTGTAAAGCCATTGTTCTCTTTGTAAAAAATATAGTTTAAATAATCTGTAGCTTGTGCTGCTACTTGTTCATCTTCAGATCCAACAGGTTCACATTCAAATACTCTATCTCCTGCTGTAAAGATTCTCATTAAAGAAGGCATTAAAGATTCAACAGTATCAGATACGTCTGTACTAACTACTTGTGATCTTCCTTCTTGTTCATTACCAAAAGGTTTACCAAGATAAAACTCTAAAGATTTTTTTCTTCTTGAAACTATTTCACCACCAATATAACCTGATGATGCTCTTAACTCTCTATCTAGGATAGAAACTATTTCTCTTTCATTAATTTTCATACTATATATTTTGTATCAACATTTATTGGGGAAGTCCAATCGCTAACATCTATTGGGTCGTGTACACATCCGTATCTAAATGCATCGGAACTGTGTGAACACCAATCATGTAAGGGTTTACTTTTAAAAACCTGATTCTTCTCATCCCATTGTTTACGATACTGACGCAACGCATCAATACCTAGTTTACACTTTTCTCTATCAAACCAACAGTAAGGCAAAGCATTTCTTACTGACTCAATACCATGGTCTACTTCTAGTTTTGGAGCAACTTCAAACATTATACCTAATTCCTGAGAAACTTCCAACCTAGACTTACCAGTTCCTAATTCTCTAGCCTGAATATCGTGTGGAGCTATATGTCTAGAATAAGCATAACCTTTATCTTCTAGTATATCTGCGTAGTGCATTAGGCTCTCACCTGAATTTTCATAATAGTCAATTAGGTGTACTTCTTCTCCAACTCTTTGTGCAAACCAAATAGCTGTTGAGTCTCCTATACCTAAATCCCACCATGTTTCAACTCCAACATTTTCGTCAAGAGGTACAACTCCTATTCTATTCTCATTATCAGCTTTTGTCATTAGCTTACCATAATAAGATCCAGATACCGCAGCAGTAAAACTACATTCAAATTCTTGATTGTACTGCTCTTCTGTCATAATAGATGCAGCTTGTTTAAGCTCTTCATCTGGTATAACTTTCGTTTCAGAAGCACGATACATTTGACCAAACCAATCTTTATTATCTCTTAAAGCGTAGTCATACACTTCCCAAAACTGATTATGCCCCATTGGAGTTCCAATAAAGATAACCCATCCTAATGTATCTGAGATAGCAGGTCTTACAATCTCCGTCCATGTACGAGGAGCCATAATAGCATACTCATCCATAATAACCCCATGAAACCCTAATCCCCTTAATGAGTCATTATTATCTGCCCCATATATTTGGATCTTAGAACCATTCCATAGATCAACACGTAATTCTGTTTCGTTCTTATCTCCACCTAAATACATAAGTGGCTTTGTGTACTGCTTTAAATAATCCCAAGCAATGGCTTTACCCTGACGATAAGTCGGAGCTATGTAAGCTAATTTATGATTTGGATTTTGAACAGCGTGTAATATAAGTTCATTTATTGCAAGTACGGATTTGCCAAAACGTCTATGACATACCAGAACATTAAATCTTTTTAAACTCTTATGAACCTCTTTTTGTAATGGTCTAGGTTTATAAGGTATGCTTATTTCGTGTACTTTAGTCTTCCCACTTGACTTTGATTTCGAGTGGTTTGTCTGTTGCAAGTTTGGTTGTGGTTGCAACTCTTGCGTGGACGTAAGGTGCTGCTCTTTCGGCTGCATACATTTTTCTTTCAGGTGATGAGATAGGGTTATTTAATACAGCTAACAAATAGTCTAATGGAGAAGTTTGATACTTCGTTGACATTTCCTGTTCTGTTTTCCACATCTTTTCTCGTTTAAAGCCTTTTTTTCTTCCAGCCCCAGGTCTTTTTCCCCCGTAATTTTCACTAGTCATCTTAATCTTTTCCATATCCTATCATTTTATTTCTAATATCTATATTTTCTCCAAATTTAGGAGCTTTCGCATATCTTCTTTTGGGGCCAGCTTTTGCGTATTGTAAAGCTGTATAACCTAAACCTATCGCACTAGTTTTTAAACCAAACTTAATTCCTTTTTTAATAAGCGACCCACCACCTTTTAATATTTTACTACCCACAATTTTAGAGGTTTTAATATTTTTTTTATTTTTAAATTTTTTGTCAATTAAAGCAGGTACTGGTGCAGTAGGTACTGGTGGATAGAATTTTTTAGCCATTATTTGAATCCTTTTTTCATTGCTTTATATGATTTGGCACTTACTGTGCTTTTACTTTTAGGGCGAGATATGCCCTTTTTTTTACGAGCGTTTATGTTTGCGTATAAACCTTTTTTTTTCACTAGTATTTATTTCTTTTTTTTTTAGTCTTTGCGTTAACAGATTTAGTAGGATGTTTAGCACCCTTCATTACTTTACCATTAGGCATTTTGTGAGTTTTTTTATTCTTCATTATCTTCGTAGAAGTCTTCTTCTTCTTCAGTTACAATTGATTCAATTTCAGCAATGATCTCTTCTTCCTCTGAATGAAGTTCTCTTAGCTGTTCAAATAAATCTTCTAAATTTCTTTTGTCCATATCCTGTATTACCTCAACAAACCTTTCATTGCAAGATCACGTGTAGTTGGTGGAGCCATTTGTTGTTGTGGTGGTCTAGCCATCTGTTGCATTTGAGGATTGTTAGGTTGGTCTTGTAGTAAGCCTTTTTGTCTTTCAATCTCAGGCATCATCTTAGCTTTAATTACTACTTGTAACTTCTCAGCTTCTTCTGGCTTTAGGCCAATAATAGTATCTGCTAGTTGTTCTATTTTATCTTTTGCCATTATCTTTTTCCTTGCCCTCTATAAGTTACTTTATGTTTTTTGCTATGTCTACCTGGTCGTTTTTTTCGTCTTTCTTTGATTAACTGTTCTTTACCAATATCTACTTTCTTGGCCATTAATCGTCAGAGTCTAAAAAAGATCCTATAGCATAACCACCTATTCCAGCAGACGTTGCTTTCCTAGCACCTGATGTTCCAAGAGTTGCGCCATATAATTTCTTATATCCCTTAAATCCTTTTTTGGCAGCTCCTTGTACCCCAGATATAAGTTTCGCTTCTCCTGCACCCATCTTTGTTCCTTTAAG
>Ga0114998_10002772_pt1 | contig 13114 bp, 4 predicted proteins | sample ArcticOcean_MG_C_5_FD_87044 | JGI IMG/M metagenome (GOLD analysis project Ga0114998, IMG submission 87044) | Marine microbial communities from western Arctic Ocean - ArcticOcean_MG_CB4_138 | ecosystem: Environmental > Aquatic > Marine > Oceanic | place: Arctic Ocean: Canada Basin | collected...
ACGACGACCGAGAAGAACTTTTGGTGACGAGTCCGAGAGGGTTCAAGGCAGCGAAAGGACGCGCGGGGGCGGACTTGACGGTTCTTAAAAGACACGCAGATTATTATTACGATGATAATGATAGGAACGATTTCGATCGTTTTAGTAGTAGTAGTAGTAGTAGTTCGAAAAAGAAGAAGATGATGATGATGATGATGTTCGTTTTAGGGGTGTTGTGTTTGTTCGTATCTCTGACGTTGTTAGTTTATGATTATTCACGAAAGAAAGGAAAGAAAGAGAGAGATCGTGATGATCGTGATAACGAGAACAAGAAGATCTCTGAGAATAACGAACTCGATTTAATTAATAAAACGAACGAAGATGACCTCGAAAGAACAGAAGAAAGAGAAAGAGGTTTCAAGGATGAGGAAATAACGACGATGACGAAAACTACGCGAATAGAAGAAATAGAGATAATCGAGGACAAAATGAAAACGATGACGGTGGAAGAACTGAAAGTGTTCGAGCTTTCAGTAAAAATGCGCGCAGTTTTGAGCAAAGAAAAATCGAACGAGTTAAGGGAACGAGCGCTCGCGCTCGAGCGTAATATGCTCGAGGCGAAACTAGCGAGTTTAGATTTAAGGAAAGATTCAAACGTGATCATGGAGGAGAGTAACGATTTAATGAAGGAGAAAATAGAGTATGCGAGGAAAATGAATAGCGAGAAAGTGTTTAGAGAGGACGTTGCTGATGCGTTGAGATTCGGGTTGATTGTTTTGTTCTTGCTCGTTATTTATAACGGGTGGAACGTGATTCAAGAAATGTGGAGAAACGAGAGCGAGATTTGTTTTCAGAACGACGATCGTAATAATAACAATGATAATAACAGAAGTAGTAGTAGCAGTAGTAGCAGAAGAGAATTCATGTCGTCAGTTAACCCGATATTACTAATCACTCGAAGAGTTGAAAAACTATGGTGCCGATCAAAAACGACGTTCAAAGCTATCGTGGCCGCAATCTCGAGCATGCTTTGCTCGAAATTCATCGTCAAATTTGGTTTACTTTCTGGACAATCACCAACTCTCTCCCCGCTGACATCAATCGCGGCAACGCTAGGCATCGGCGGTAGCTTCATTGGGTATAACCTCGTTCGATTTCTCAACGGCGAGCAAAACGTTTTCCTCTCGCTATGGATTGCGTATTTATCCACGGTCATGACCGTGAACGAAAACGCAAACGCGTTCGCCGCGAAGTTCCTGAAATCGTTCATCCGAAGAGCTTCGTTTCGTTTCGTTATCGGAATCGCGTTGCCTGTCGTAATCGCTTCTGCTCCTTTTCATCAATAAGTCATGCCATAGTACTCCGTAGCTCGAAGAATATATTTATATATATGTATATAAACATAGAATGATTAGCTTATATTTGCGAATTACAATTTTATAGTCGATAGTAGCAGTAGGTGTTTCTCAAAATTCAAAACAGGCGGCAGTAATTTCACACGCACACACTCTCTCCTGGTTGCTTCTGACGAGGTTTAGCATAAAATGCGCGACAGATCTGACAATGTTACGAAGGAAGAAGACGCGGACGCGCATAGGAAAGATTCGCGAGAGTTCCTTAGTCTGAGCTCGAAAAAGCTCGCGCATGGACTGAAACAAATCCGCTCGCGCGCTTTACTGTCGTTGAAATTCAAAATCGAGCAAAAGCTTATTCGAGCGGATTCGTGCGCTACTGACGATGTTTTGATGCTGAGAGTATTCGAATTAATCACGAAAAAGTTCGATGATGTATCGTACGACGCAGAAGATTATCACGAAATCGTGAGAAATAGCGTTTCAGTGATCGTAAGAATCGCAAGAGAGGCGAAGGCAAATGAGTACAAAAGAACTTTAGCGAAGATAGGGGCAGAGGCTTTATTGAGACGAGCGCAGGCGGATTTTAGAGTGAACGAGCGAGAGGATTTAGTGGAAGAAATTGAGGTTTTTTTTAAAGATAAACGAGCGAGAGTCGTTGAGAGAGTCGAGGAAGGCGTTGGTGGAGTAAGGAGTGGTCTTAGTCGTGATTATGATGAGTATGATGTTGATAATTTGAAGCGGTCGTTTAACGCGAAGGAGGAAGAGATTAGGAGACGGTTGAGGAGATATGAAGATGAAGCGTTGCAAACGTCGACTTCTGGAGCTGGGAGCGCTGCGTTGTTGAAATATCGCGAGTTGCCTAGGTTAGTGAAATGTATTTCCGCGGATGGATCGCTCGGATTGAGATTATTTGCGAAAGTACCAATTGTAAAAGTTGCCTCGACGTCGACGTCGTCGACGATTGGAGGGGAAGAAAGTAGAAGGAGCGGGTATAACGCGTTGCGGAAATATTTAACACAATACGAACGCGCTTTGAAGACGACATCGAACGTTGATGTTCTCGTTGGTATATTGCGAGCGTTGCGGGAAGGCGTTCTACTCGATTGCGGTGTCAAGGCGTTTCTTTTGGCAAATCCAGAAAATGGCATTGTACGTTCGGTGTGTGATATATTAATGGTTTCATCGAGTAATAGTAACGTAAATAATATTGATGTGGATGGTGACGTAGTTTCAAGTTTGAAACGTTCGATGGTCGTATTGAAGCGTGAAGCGTTGTTGTTTTTAGGCGACGTTATGCTCGGTATCAAATCTACACTCTACGAGAACAACAATAACAATAGTAGCGATATACACAACACGGGCAACAAATTCGACATACAAGACGACGAAGATATAAATTTTAGCTACTCCGAATCAATACAACGTCGCGAAGTTATCTTCTCTAGAGATTTTTACGATGACTGTAAGAATGGTGACTTTGAAACGTACGCTTTGCAAGTGTTGCCGATTTCACACGCAATAGCGGAATCTTTCATAGCGTGCGCGCGATATCCGGCTCTATGCGGAGAAACTTGCGAACTCTTTGAGCGATGTTTTCTCGAAGTTGATGTTTTAGAGCTTTCAGGAATAGATAAAAGTACGAACGGTGCACATCCGTCGTCACTCGTTCGATTGAAGGGCTACTTGCGTGCTTGGAATGTTTCTGGCGCAAAATCTGTTGGCGATTTTGGCGCAAACGCGCTTTGTTTCGTCACATGCGAAAAACTCGCGCGATTTGTAAAACCAATTAGTAACAGCTCGAATAAGTTTACGAGCGTTGACGATATCTACGACGACGTTGATGATGACGATGAATTAGGTGATATTTTGGAAGTAAACGACAGTTTAGTTAAGAGCTGCGTAGAGACACTTGATACGTGCAATTCTCACGACGATGCACACAATCTACTTGATGCAATGTTCATAATGAGAGCTCTTGGTGGCTCTAAGTGTTTATTACGCTCGCTCGCGAGTAATCAAAATACAGTGAGTGGTATATGGGAGAGGTTTCTACTAGTAAAACCGAAAACGGTAAATGACACTGTACTCTGGTCTCGCATGTTACGACTCTTCAGTGGATGTCTGCGTTTAAATTCTTCATTAATAGATGACGTTGAAGAGATTGCTGCAAAAATGTTAGCGTATGCCATTGCAAAAGTTGGCGCTTTCGCGTGTCGTCAAGCTTTATCGGCAGCTCATACTACAACAACAAAGTCACACGCGAGGGGCAACCCTGAAGTTTACAACGACGAAAATATTAACCCGAATGTATTTATAACTAGTAAAGGCGACGACGATACGCGACCGGTATGGATAAAACATCCAATTATCATCGAGCGCGAACTGGAAAGATGCGGTGATGCAGGCGGTGTTCGAAGATTGGCATTTCAAGAAGTTTTAAGAGATGTGCACGACTGTTTAAAGGCGCTTCGACTTTCGGTAAAAGCTTCTTCCTCTTCTTTTATCGTCGTTGTCGACGTTGTTTTAAAATCAGATGAATTGCTAAAAACGTTTTCGGAAGTATTAAGAAACTCGAAGAAGAAGCGAGTCGAATACGGTGCATTGGTCGCGTGTTGTGATTCCATACATGCTCTTGCTGCTATGGCAAAACGAACTGGAAAACGAAAGTATAGCGATAGTTTGTGCGAACAGTGCCTTCCCGATCTCTTACTTGTCATCGAACGTACGTCAACAAGTATCGTGTACCATCTAGATAGCAAACTAAATATCGATGATATTCAGGGAGGAGAAGCGTTATTAGAATCTTCTCTTCTTGCAACACTCGAGCTGTGCAAGAACACGTCGTCTCCCGCTATTTGGGCTGAAAAGTTTGCATCATTTGAAAACACTTCTAACATCTTGCTCAGTCTCGTCGCGAGATCAAGCTCGATTCTGACGAAAGCGTTTTCGTTTTTGAAATCGCCACGATGTGCGGCGCTTGCGTTTGATTTAGTATCGATGCTGTCGTCAGCGTTCATGGACCAAAGTGAACATTCAATGACGATATTGACTGCGGCGGCGGTTACTTCGTGTGAGAGTATTCGCGAGCTCATTTTCACCTCTACATGGTTTGATGCCGCTAGTTTACATGCTATTGATGTCAGTAATGCGCCGATAGCGAGATTCCGGGCCGCCGTATGCGTCGCGCAAATTGTTGCGAGCGTTACTAAAGATGAAAAATTGATCCATAACGACGAAGAGGCAAGTTTAGATCCCGGTTCAATTAATAATGGGCGAATATCAATGGTCTCAGTACTTTCTAGACGAAAGCTTTGGATTAATTTTGCAAAGCTCCTTGAAGGACATGAAACGGATGCTTTAGTTGCTAGGGGGATTTCAAGCGCCATGCTAGCGTGCGCGCGCGTCGATGTAGTCACGGCTAAAGAGTCGTTTTTAGATTTTCACGTCTGTCTAAAGAACTGGCTCAGGCCGAGTAAGAAGACGACAAAATCTATGCATACCGAGGTATTCATGCACCGCTGCGCGACATCGACTAATATTTCAAAATTACTCGGCTTGTTCATAATTGGGGACCGTTTAAATAACGTTGAGCACGATTATGCGTTGAAAGCAGAATCGAACAGTCCAATATTTTACGCCTTGTTTGACGTGTTGGAATCTGCAAAAGCTAGAAAAGCTGAGATGATTTCTGCAAGTGAAATATGTGCAGCTTCTGCAGCGGCGTTATCAATGTCAGTTATGCTTGATATGGAATACAACACACCTGCCGTGGTTGCTTTAGATGGAGATGAAACTGCGCGAGGGCATTTATGCGAAACCACTTGTGCGTTACTCGAGCTCTCGCTCGTCAAAAATACGACTATTCCGCGTAAAGCATTTCAAGGTTTCTTTGCGTTGCTTGCGACTATGTTTAGCTGTAAGAAATCGAGCAGAGATGCCTTAACGTTTGATCCCGAAGAAGACGAAGAGGAATTTGGAGCGTTGCCGAAGACACAGCCGCCACTCATAGAAATTAATGATGATATCGACCAAGTACCTTTGGGCATTCGTCTTTGTAGAGTTCTTGAGCAAACATTTGAGTCTCGCTTTGAGGCTAGCACCACAACAAAAGATGATGATATTTTCTATCAGACCGTTGTATCTGCTTTTCAAAATGTGCTCGCGCACTGCGCGAGTGCAAAAGCCGAACTGATTCGTTGCGGTTCTCTCGAAAGATTGTTGAAACGAGTTTCACACGATTCGATTGATGTTGGTGGTATCTCGTTTTGTATGCAAGTTTTGAAGCACGCGAGTTACTCTGATGCGATTGAAAACGACAACGACAACGATAATGGTAATGAACTTATCACATCTTCCATGAGACTTCAAGAAGCTGCAATCATGGTGAAGAACGCGACATTGACAAAATACAACGGTATATCAGTATTTGAAAAACTTTTTGTGACGCTTTTCACTTCAGTGCCGATTAATCCAGCTGGGCAAAACAAATTAAGCTTTACGAAACAGCGGAGAACGGAACTTCGCGATTCATATCTTGGGATGGTTGCTAATTTCATTCTCGAATCGGATGATTTTAAAAGGGGCATTTGTAATGCCATAAAGAATAGCGGAGAAACTTCTCTCTTCAACAGGCTCGTTTCGTTCTTGTTTCGCGAGAAGGAAAAAACGACACGCCTTCGCGATCCTTTAAGTTTCGCGGCAGAAAAGTACATTCCATCAACTACATTAGCGCTTGGTATGGCGTTGCTTTCGTCTCTATCGACGTTTTCGTTGACTCGTGCGCAGTTGTCTCGATCAATATTCATTGAAGCCAGTTGTGAATGTATTGCGAGATTCACAATAGCGTCTGGAAGTAAAAATAGAGACTTGAAACTCGAGTGCGAAGCCGCGCTTGATGCGCTTTGCGTCTTTGCAGGATCCGATATTGACGGTGCAAAACTGCTCTTACGAAGTTCGAAGATTAACATCATCGGGCTTCTCGTTGATTGCTACGAATACGCCGATAACGTCTTTGACGAAAATCTTCACGCGAGCGCGACGGGAAGTAAAAAGAAAACATCTTTCCTTCTCACGAAACAGAAAATTCTCGCGCTTCTGCACAACCTCTCCTTTGCAGGTGATGTCGCAAAAGCGCATTTTTGTGCGAAAACAAAAAGTCTCGACCTCCTCATCGACTCCTTAGAGAACAGTTTCGACTCAAAGTCAAAGTTGCTCGCTGCGTCCACGGTCCTAAGTCTAGTAAATCGAGGCTCTCGCGTAGTCTCGTTGTTGCACAGAGCAGATCGAGCCGAGAAACTTAGACGATGCTCGTACGTCTTTGCAGAAAAATCTGCATCGAATGATCTTTATTCTCGTAAAACGCGCGAGCTTATTGATCTCGATTTAGTTCGCGCCTCGCAAAAGCTTCGAGACGTTATGCAAGTTTTATGTCTCGAAGAACAGGAAAAGTTTTGAAGTAGAGAGACTTCATTTAACAAACTCTTACAATGCTGTAACACTGATCTCGTAAAAACTTTATGCACAAGACGGCGACGACATGAATGATCACTGAATAACAGTAATAGCAATGAAACTTAAAGCGAAAAGCAGGACTCGAGATATTTCTTTCTCCTCCTTCTTCTTCTTCTTCTTTGTTTTCTTCTTCGTCAGTTCTTCTTCTTCTTCGTTTGTGGAAAAACTGAAAACGATTGAAGTTCGTCAGAGAACGACGACGAAGAATAATAACGAATTATCGAAAGAACGATTACTTCTAGTCACGACGTTGGATGGGAGAGTGAGCGCTATTGATAGTGCTACTGGTGGGATTTTATGGTCATTTGGTACTGGGAGTTCTTTAGTACACGCGTCGAGTTCTTCCTCTTCTTCTTCTTCTTCGAATTCTTTGAATGAGTACGATGATGATGATGATGATGGCGAAGAAGACAAAAATGGTAAGAGAAAAGGGAAAGTGTTCCCTGGACTTGATGGATCTTTGTATGTCGCGAGGAGGAGGACGGGCGGCATGTTCGAGAGGAAGAATGCGAACGAGTTCTCGATTTCGAAGTTACCAGTGACTACGAAAGATTTAGTGGAAGCTTCTCCGAGTATAACGAACGATGGAGCGGTGATCGTTGGGACGAGGAAAACGACCGTTTTCGCTGTAGATAGTCGATCAGGGGAAATTGTGAGGACGTTTGATCCCGATGCAGAGGATGACGCTGCCGTAGAAGGGGATGTATTAGCGAATAATGGAGAAGAAAATAACGCTGATGGGAGGACGATTGTTTTACTCGGGAGAACAGATTATGCAGTGAAATCGATCGATGCTGTTACGGGCAAGACGAGATGGAACGTCACACATGGCGATTTACGTACAGTTGGTGTTAGTGCGAATGATGGTAGTAGTAAGAGCGCCAATACGCGTAGGGGATATTTTTTAGGTGATAGCGAAGATACGCTACAAATCGGTCCAAACAACGCTCTAAATCGTGTCGATGAATCTGGTAATATTCTTTGGACGACGAGAACGTCCTCGATGCCGCTCACTGTAATTGACGAGAGAGGAGATGATATTCTAGGTAAAGAGAGTTTAGATAAAAATGGAGAACTTATTAGCTTTAACGAAAACGAAGTCACCGTTGGCGCACACTCCGGTGGCTTCTTTGCGTTGCCGAATGGTGCCAGTATTAGTAATGGTGATAGTAATGGCCGTGCTTTAGTTGTGCCAAAATATGGCGAATCGAGTGCGCTTAGCAATTTTATAGTTGGCGATAATCCAACCGATGATGATTGGGCATGTATGCCGATGGAATTGAAGAGCATCGTTGAATTACAAGCCGATAGAGGGAAAAAGATAGAACTACTACCGGGATCACTCGCTGATGATGTTGATGCTGAGATCGACAACGAATATTCAAAGTTCACTTTTTTTCAGTTTTCTTTCGTAGCAATCACGGGTTCTCTCGTCGTACTAGCGAGCGGAACGGTTCTATTAAAGTTTCTGATACACAGACAACTGAGAATCAGAAGTACTAATGTAATAGCAGGCGACGCAAATATAGCAAAAGAAGAAAATAATGCAATCATCACAGATCTTACTCCTTCGCAGAAGAAGAGAATGAAGAGGAAAGAAAAGGAGCAACGCGAAAAAGAAATGCTTGAGTATGCGCAAAATGCAAACGAATCAAAAAGCATAATCGGGTTTCCAGAAGATGGAACAGGATCATCTAGAAGCGAGTTGAAAGTTGGGCGATTGATTGTGAAACCAACCGTTCTTGGTTATGGTTCGTGTGGTACAGTTGTTTTCGATGGTGAATTGGACGGACGATCCGTTGCAGTAAAACGCTTGTTATTGCAATTTCATGAACTCGCTCGAAAAGAACTCGCTACGTTGATCGCGAGCGATGAACATCCGAACATATTGCGCTGCTTTGCCATGGAAGAAGATAAAGATTTTGTATACGTAGCGTTGGAGCGTTGTGAAAGTACGTTACATGCTCGAGCTACAGATTTGGCATCCGCGCAACCGCTTTTGGATACATCTGACTTCCCGACGAGCGAAGGTGTTAGGATTCTTCGCGACGTCGCTTCTGGATTGAAACAGCTTCACTCGCAAGGCATAGTGCATCGTGATTTGAAACCTTCGAATATTTTAATTACAGAGAAAGGTCGCGGTAAGCTTGCGGATATGGGTGTAGCGAAGAAAGTGAACATGGTAGATGGAACGAGCTTTGAAACGCGCGCAATATTGAATAATAACGGAGGCGGTGATGGTACCGCGGGGTGGCAAGCACCTGAACGCCTTACGAATTCTCGACAATCGCGAGCGGTTGATATTTTCGCTCTCGGTTGCATCGTTCATTTTGTTCTTGCTAGAGGAAAACATCCGTTTGGCGAAAAGTTCGAACGAGATTCGCGCGTTTTGCGCGGCGATTACGACTTATCAGCGATAAACCACTTACAAGAGGCGAAGGATTTGGTGCGCAAATGCTTAGAATTCGAAGCTGAGAAACGGCCATCCGCTAAAGAGTGTTTGAAACATCCCACATGGTGGTCGCGTGAAAAACGAACGCAATTCCTTTGTGACATCAGCGACCGCATGGAGTTGGAAGATAGAGAGCCTGGAGAGCGCATGTTACTAAAAAAGCTTGAACATCAGGCTAAATTTGCGACGTCAAACACGGATTGGCGCACGAAAATCGATCAAGCCATGCTGGAAAACCTCGAAAAGTATCGAAAATACGACGGGCGTTCGCTCAGAGATCTTTTGCGAGTGATTCGAAATAAGTCCGCGCACTTTAGAGAACTCCCGCCGCGAATACAAAGAATTCTAGGCGAACCTCCGGACGCCTTCCACGCGTACTTCGCTACGCGATTCCCGAACTTGCTCTTGGCCGTGTACGAATTCGCAAAGAGCAGCGAATCGATCACGAACGACCAAATTTTCGTAAAATACTTTGGCGACGAAGAACAACTTCAAGATGGAAACGAATCATGGAAAGACTTGAAATCAATCGCGAACTCGCAAAAGATTTTGAATCAAAAATACTCCAAAGACGAAGCACCGCAGTGTTTCCCAATCAGACCGAACGCCTTAGATTGCGAGTTCTACGTTAAAACCGGGAAGTGTAAGTACGGCGAGACCTGTAAGTTCAATCACCCCGCCGGTCTACATTACCGATGATCGTTCTACAAGAACATCAGTACCAGCGATGCATCGCTATAGTTCGTTCAGTCATACAAACGACGCCAGTAAGAACAAAGCCGGTTTTACGGTACCGAGAACTGTTTTTCTCTAGAACGACCAATCGCTTGCGCGGTAGTGGCAGTAGTTTTTTATGTTACCTTTTTATGTATATCTATGCAGTACGAGTACGACTGAGCCAAATAAGCCGTCGATCAAATGTCCATCGTTGATACCGCGCACACTTTGCATAAAAAAGGACATCGACTTATTAGGCTGATGAAGAGGAGCAAAATTTGAAAAAATCTACCAAGGACAAAAGCGAGCGACAAAGTAATTTAGTGATCATCTTCCTTCATTGTTTTCGCGTAATCGATCAGAGAGCACTAAGGCACTAAGGCACTAAAGCACACCAGACGACGACGACGACGACGACGACGACGACCGTGAAAATTTAATTCCATTCATAGAACGATGTTTAGCTCTTTGTCGTTATTCACGAAAACGCGATCGAGGTGTTCATCGATTACGAATAAAAATGACGCGAAAAGAGGAACGAATTTGACACGGCGGAAGAAAAAGATTTCGACGACGAGAGCGCGAGAGGAACGAGAGGAACAAAGTACGACGAATAGGAAAACGAGTGGGGAAACGCGAACGATCGTGGTCACGTCCGGGAAAGGCGGGGTCGGGAAAACGACGTCGTCCGCGAACTTAGGAATGTCCATGGCCAGGCTCGGGTACTCAGTCGCCTTAGTCGACGCCGATATCGGATTAAGAAACCTGGATCTGTTACTTGGTTTAGAGAACAGGGTCGTCTATACGGCGATGGAGGTCTTGGACGGCGAATGCAGGTTAGAGCAAGCTTTGATAAGAGATAAGAGATGGAGAAATTTAGCTCTTCTGCCGATATCGAAGAACAGGCAGAGATATAACGTCACGAGAGATAACATGAATACGATTTTGAACTTATTGAAGAAGTCCGATTTCGATTTTATATTCATCGATTGTCCGGCTGGGATCGATTTGGGATTCATTAACGCGATTTCGAACGCGCAAGAGGCGATCGTGGTGACGACGCCGGAGATTACGGCCATTCGTGATGCAGATAGAGTTGCCGGTTTGTTAGAAGCGAACGGGATTCTGGACGTGCGTTTGCTCGTGAACAGAGTAAGAGCGGATATGATTAAAAACAACGACATGATGTCCGTGAAAGACGTGCAAGAGATGCTCGGTGTTCCTCTTTTAGGGGCGATTCCCGAGGACACCGAGGTCATCGTGTCCACGAACAGAGGTGAACCTTTAGTGCTTAAGAAGAAACTTACGCTAGCCGGAATTGCTTACGAAAATGCGGCGAGGAGGATCGTTGGAAAGCAAGATTTCTTGATCGATTTAGAACAACCGAGAAAAGGGTTGTTTCAAAACATTAAAGAATTCTTCACTGGCGAAGATTACGAATAATATATTTAAATAAATGTAAAACGATGATGTTGAGACGTGAGAGATGAGAGCAAGAATGAAATAATGAGTGAAAATGGATTTTTATTAGAAAAAACGACGCGCGATGAAAATTGTGTTAAGGGCCAATAATTGTCGAAACAATCGACGCATAATAGTTCAGCGCACATCACGGTAACAGTACAATTATAATAAGTAAAATCTACGTACTACTACTACTACTACTACTACTACTACTACTATTTTGCTAAATCGAACTTACAGACACTACTATATAATTCGCCTCCTAATAATTCAGCGACTTCTGGGTGTTTCACCATTCCTAAATTCATTCTATCGATTGTGAACTCCGTTTTAAGATTCGTCTCGATCCCTCTTCCCATTCCGATTAAAACGATTAAGTCGCAATCGCTGCAAACTTCTGCGCATTCTTCGGAAATTTCTCTCAAATCAATTACTGGCATATCGTTACCAGAACCGCAGCACGATAAAGTCCCCATTTCAATCGCGTTCTTAAAAACTTCGTCGCCCATTTCTAATAATCTCGGAAACACGAGTTCTCTGAGTTCTTTTATTGTTATGTCGTTTATAGAGGGCACGTCGTTAGCGCACAAGACGACTTTCGTGCCTCGTTTTAACATCGCTCTTGCTAAAGGCAAAACGCCCAAAATTATATCAGCACCTGCGTTATCAACGAATATGCAACACTTTCTATGAACGTCATCTAAATCGTTCCATCTTTTCTGTAAAAGCTTAAAATCATCCACGACGAACGTATTCGTTTTCGTATCTCGAGTCTCAAAAAATGACGTCTCGATGTTCTCGCCGTCTTCTTCTTCGTCACTAAACAAAGCTTGACTCGCGGCTGCTCCTAAATCGAATATGTTCCCAGCAAAAACGCCCTTCACGTACTCCAAAATAGTAGCTCGTTCTTCGTCTAATTTCTTCAACACTCGCGGCAACGCCTCTAACGCCTTCTCGTTCTCCTCCCTCTTCACTTTCTCGAAACAATCTTCGAACCCGTTCTTCCGTAAACATTCGTCGCGAAAACGACACATCTTTATCACGTTCATGTCCGGATCTCGTTGCTCTAACAGGTCATCTAAGTACGCCAAAAACTCTCGATTGAATTTCTCCGACTTCTCCTTCGAGTTTTCAACCGTTCGATCGTTCATTGCTCGCCTACGAAACTCTTCGTTCGAGTCTTTGAAGATCTTCACCCAGCTCTCGCGCCCGATTTTCTTTTCTTGCGATTCATCAGGTTTAGCGTCGTAATCGAACGTACACGGTTCGTATGTTTCCGCGTTGAACAGTTTTGGGAATTGGACTTTTTTTCCCATTTTTCACTTCTTCTTTTTGCGCGCGGTCAGTGCGTGCGTTCGTTTGAACTCGAGATGTTGGAAATATGGCCTCTTTATTGGTCTATAAGGGCGATTTGTATGTGTGTGTGTGTGTAATAAATAAGCTCAGCGTTGTTCGCGCGTAAGTGTTGCGTCGTGTTGTGTTTGTTTCTACACACACACACACACACACACACATTATTATTATTGTTACTAACATTACCGTGTATTCAATTTATTATTCATTAAAACAGGAGGAACTCGAGGCAGAGATGAAGGCTTTGGAGAGCATAAAATCCGATCGACAACAGAGACAAAAA
>Ga0114998_10002780_pt1 | contig 13091 bp, 6 predicted proteins | sample ArcticOcean_MG_C_5_FD_87044 | JGI IMG/M metagenome (GOLD analysis project Ga0114998, IMG submission 87044) | Marine microbial communities from western Arctic Ocean - ArcticOcean_MG_CB4_138 | ecosystem: Environmental > Aquatic > Marine > Oceanic | place: Arctic Ocean: Canada Basin | collected...
GAAGAATTTTCAAAGAGCTTCCAAACAGAAGAGAGAGTGCGCGAGATAATAACATAAACATGCGTGGCACGACTTCGATCGAGGAAAGAACTAGAAGCGATAGCGTTCTTCGCGATAGAACGAACAGTAGTAGTACGAAAACGAGTATCCTTAACGACGAAGAAGAATTAGAGGAAGATGAACGAGCGATAACGGTAGCGAAAGAGTTCGAGGATTTGAAAAACAAGAAAAAGAAATACGAGCGAACGATTATAGAGGCGATTACGAAACTGAGTGAAATCGAGTGCGAGAGCGACGTTCGATTTGAAGCGATCGAGCGAGAGCGAGAGCGAGAGATACGATCGATCGTGAGCGAAATCAGGAAGAAAAAAGAGAAGGAAGAGGAAGGAAGGTTTGGGGCGAAAGTTTTGATCAGGAACGACGAAGAAAGTATCTTTGAGCGATCGATGAGGCCGTTTTCTTTAGCGATATTGGAAGAATATGAGTCAGATGCGGATGTTAGTGGTGCTTTTACGAATGCGAAAAGGGGCTCTTCGTTTGATTTTGGTAGGAGAGTCGATCACGACGACGACGACGCTGAATACGAGAGGAAGTTTATTACAGTTCCAATGACCGTGCCGAGGAAAGCGTTTGATGATCGATATGACGAGGATGATTCTAACGGAGAAGAGGAACAAGAACAGGAGTTTCAGTTCAATAGCACGTCCAATAAAGGCAAGAATTTAGAAGAGCGAGAGTCCTGGTGGTTTGACGTTGGAGCGAATTCATCTCCTCGGCCGGTGTCGACGCCCGAGCGAGTTTTCGAAAGCTTCTTTAACGATGATAAAGGTAGAGTTAACTCAAACTCTTCAACTTCAACTACTGCTACTGCTACTGCTACTTATGCTGCTGCTACTTATGCTGCTACCTCGGCCTCTGAAAGAGGAAGATTAAAAACGATAACCGATGATGCCGACGACGGCGATAATTATTATTCCACGCCAAAACAAACATCGACGCCTCCAACGCAATCATCACCGGCGAGTCTAGCATCGCCCCTATACCCCGAAGTATCACCAGGTTATGACTTCGAACGCCAATTCGAAGACGTCTTACGCGCGCTCGCTACGATGGATTTAAGAACGTTTCAAAGACAACTGAACGAATCTCGAATAGACTCTCAAATTTTAGACGCGTGCGCGACTACGATCGCTTCGTTGCAATCTGGGCAGAATACGCGCGAAACGATTTGGCGAACGAGCTTAGCTCTCGCGTGTGATATTCTCGAATCCTGCGGCGCCTTCGCGGCTTCGGAAGCTATCATGGATAAAGCGCGCGCGCTCGCCAGCGAAGTCTTAAAACGGTAAAACTCTCTTTACTTTTCATTTTCATCTGATTTGAAGAATACCTAAAAGTCGTGTTCTTGATATTCAAGACAGCAATAAGTTTATTGATCTTGGCTGTACCTATCGTAAACATTATACAATTAAATTCGACACACATCACGCACACTTTTGCTCTACATAGCACGCCGCGTAACTACTACTACTGATAATGCCACGCCTATGCACCGTCGCCACCAGTGCCCTGAACCAGTTCCAACAAGATTTCCAAGGCAACCTAAAGCGCACGATACAATCTATCAAAGAATCCAAACTTAACAAAGCGAAATATCGCTTAGGCCCAGAGCTGGAGATATGCGGCTACGGCTGCGAAGACTCGTTCTACGAACGGGACACAGACGAGCATTGCTGGGAATGCCTGTGCGAGATCTCGCTCGATCGAGCTTTGTTCGGGATCGTGATCGATATCGGGATGCCAGTGATGCACAGGGGCGTCAGATATAACTGTAGAGTGTTCCTGTTAAATGGGAGGATTTTGTTGATCAGACCGAAGAAATGTTTAGCGGATGATGGGAACTATAGAGAACCGAGATGGTTCACGGCGTGGAGGAAACATAAGCAGACGGAGCAGTTTTGGTTACCGGTGAAGGCGAGGGCGAGGTTGGGGCAGAGCGCGTGGGTGTTCGGCGACGCGTATTTGAAGTTTAACGATTGCTCGTTAGCGAGCGAGACTTGCGAGGAGTTGTTTACCGGGAACGCGCCGCACGTCGAGCTCGCTTTGTCTGGAGTGGAGATCATAACGAACGGGAGCGGGAGTCATCATCAGTTGAGGAAGCTTAATCAACGCGTGGATTTAATCGAAAGCGCGACGAAGAAATCTGGAGGGTGTTACTTGTACGCGAACCAAAGAGGGTGCGACGGGGGGAGATTGTATTACGACGGGTGCGCGATGATTTCATTGAATGGAGATATTTTGAAGCAAGGCGAACAGTTTTCAGTAAGAGACGTCGAGGTTTGCGTAGCGAAAGTGGATTTAGATGAGATTTCATCGTTCAGAGGATCTTTGTCGAGTCAACAAGTGGAGATGGCGCAGCAAAAAGAAACGTATCCATTTGTAGAGGTTGATTTTAATTTATGCGATGACGAGTCTGATGATATCGCAAACGTGCACTTAACTCGAGCGATTGAAGTCCATTATCACGAGCCTGAGGAAGAAATCGCGCGCGGACCGGCGTGTTGGCTTTGGGACTATCTCAGACGCTCTGGCGCTTCCGGGTATCTTTTACCTTTATCCGGAGGCGCGGATTCGAGTTCGACTGCGGCAATAGTTGGATCCATGTGCCAAATCGTCTGCAAAGCGATTGAAGCAGAAAATAATACAACGAACAACGAGAACGACGACGATTTTTCCGTAGAACGAGAGTGTAGGAGAGTCTGTAAATTTTCAGCCGATGAGTCCATCTCGCCGTCGAAAATGGCAAACGCGCTTTTCACTACTGTGTACTTGGGAACTGATAACTCGAGCGAAGATACGAGGAAACGCGCTAAAGATTTAGCCGAAGAAGTCGGCGCGAAACATATAAGTTGTTCCATCGATAGCGTCGTGACGGCTATAGTCGCGTTCTTCGCAGTCGTGACTGGAAAAACACCAAAATTTCGACTATTTGGTGGCACGGATGCCGAAAATTTAGCGATGCAAAACATACAAGCGCGAGTGAGAATGGTTTTGACGTTTCTTTTCGCGCAATTACTCCCTTGGGTTCGCGGTCAAAGCGGTTTTCTTCTTGTTTTGGGATCAGCAAACGTAGATGAAGGGTTGCGAGGCTATTTGACTAAATACGATTGCTCGAGCGCGGATATTAATCCAATAGGAGGTATTTCAAAAGTTGATTTGAAGAAATTTCTCATTTGGGGAGCGACGCATTTAGGGTACCCTACGCTCGCGGAAGTTGAACGCGCGCCCCCAACTGCTGAACTTGAACCGATCACTAAGGAGTACGTGCAGTGCGATGAAGACGATATGGGCATGACTTACGAGGAGCTCGGCACTTACGGTCGATTACGCAAAGTTGCGAAGCTCGGCCCAGTATCGATGTTTCGAAGGTTGTGCAGCGAATGGAGCACTGCCGACGCGAAGACGAATAGAAAAGCAATGAAACCTCGAGAAGTTGCAGAAAAAGTGAAGAAGTTTTTCTATTTCTACTCTGTTAATAGGCACAAGATGACGACGATTACGCCAACTTATCACGCAGAGAATTATTCTCCAGATGATAATAGATTTGATTTAAGGCCGTTTTTGTATAACGTGAAATGGCCGTGGCAATTTGCTAAAATCGATTCGCTAGTTGAAAAGTCCGAGATGATTCGGTGATGAAGTAGATGATGAAGTAGACATACGTAGGTTATTTAATTATATGATATTTTGTAACGTACCATACGTTTTACCAGTAGTATATTAGTATATGCAGGCGCGCACGCACGCCTGTTTTTTAATATTTTCTCTCTCTCTCTCTCAAACGCGCCTCCTCTTCGACCTCTCTCTCAATCCGCCTCCGCGAGCGATTCTGTTCGCTGGAATTTTTGCACAACGTGAACAGAAATACGTCTTGCATTGATCGTTACCTTTCTCCGTGCGATACCAATCGCCGTGCGGAGTAGTATTAGAGCCACAAGTTACGCATAATCGACCATCTGCATGTGCTACGTCCATGTGGTAATTTCTTTGCCTACGATTTAAATTGGCTTCCTCGACTCGTTCTCGTTTTCTCTTCTGCGTTTTTTTTGGCGCGATCGTAGTTATTTTCTTACCTTGAATTTTCACTACCGATTTTATTTCTTTTTCGACGGCGGCGGTGGCGGGTTGTTTTTGTGCCGCAAAAAAATTACCTTCGTAGTTATTCGGCGGCTTTCGAAATTGTATGTGCTCCGGGAGCAAATGAAAGAGATCTTCCTTGATCTTATTTTTGTGTGTGGGCATTTCCTGCAACGCTTCGATAAATTTCGCGCGCTCTTTCAATCGTTGCAAAGCTTCTCGAACTCTTTGTTCTCTCGAGACTCCTTTTTCTTTCCTTGCCGACGGACTTAGAGTAGGAATGTTTGCCAATACTACTACTTTTTTCTCCGGCTTCCGTTTCAAAACAGTTACACCACCGGAATATTCAGGAGCAATCATAATCGGACGGAGTATTTGAAGACGCAACCCTTTTGGCAACATTGCCATGAGCTCTTCCTCCGTTTTGTGCAAGTTTTTGGCCATACTTCTCAACCTTTTTAGCTCCAATACACGAGCTCGAGAGCGCGCCGCTGCTTGTCGATTTCTTTCTTTCGTATTTTGTGCGTGTGTCACGGAAGGTGAGACATACCTGCGTCGTTTTTTCGCTCCACTCGGATTCCTTTGCTCGGCCGCTAACGTTGAATTATTCATACTTTGCGTGAATTTGAATGCGGTAAACGGTTGCAAGCTTCCCATACCATGTTTTGCAAACGTTCCTTCGCTGGAAAATCTAACCACGGGCTGTCTCACGCGCGTCTTTGACGTTGGAGGAGGCAACCAACTCGTATTTAATATTTTGATTTGCGTAGTAAGTCCCGCGTTCGCTTCTTGGCGCAAATTCCATTCTGTCTCGCTTCCCCATTTTACCTTGTTTACGATAGTTTTATCGATATTCTTCGCTTCTTCCGATTTAGTCTTATGCTTCGGAAGACTCTTAAACACGCGATCGAGCAGTAAATCGAGTGATAACTTTGACCCATCTTCGTGACGAATATTCGACTGGTACTTATCACAACAAACGCGGCAGAAACATTTGATAGATTTCAACGGTATTGGCGTAATGTTCTCAACGTCGGCATCTATGCAACCACAAGAATCACACGGATTTTCTTCCCTGCAAAACTTGATTGGTTTTGGAGCAAAAACATGTGGCTTTGGAGCTACAAACAACGTGGGTTGTTGTTCCTTCGAAGTCTGCTTCGGAGCTAAATACGTGGATTTTTTCACCACAAACGTTTTCTTAGGAGATTTTGTCGTAATAATCGCACATTTTTTGCAAAACCATTGACCTAACGGAACGCGAGAGAGACCGATACAGAACGTGTGGTGTCCAGCATCACATCCGTCACATAGGATCAGCTTCTGCGGATTATCGCCTTTGTTGCACGTATCGCACGTGATGTTATCTGCTTCGCTGTTCTTGAGAATGTTATCGTTGTTGCCGTTGTAGGCGATTTCATCAAAACCATCACTCTTAAAGTTTTGAAGAACCAAAATATTTGATCTCGGAGGAGCGTTATGCGGAGTCTTGAAAGAATCTTGCACCGTCTTTGCCTCCGAATTGAACGTAAACGCCGGTTCTCCTGAGTTACCCACATTCAAATCGCAGTATCTGATTACGCCAGTGCTCGTCGTCAAGACTTTTTTAAATTGTTCTTGAGATAAAGTTCTTTGCATAGGTCTCCCGGGGCGTAAGAAGTTCGTATAACAGCGATTGCACGTAAATCTGCCTTCGACTTTTTGCTCTTTCCTATCTCTCATGTTATACCAACCAGCCAAAGATGATCTGTCGGAAGCACAAATACAACAAAATCGAGGACCGCCTTTAAAGTGAGTGCGTTGTGCTTTTGGAGCACCCGAAGTCGTCATCGTCTTACGATTATTTGCGGCCTGTGTTACGAGAGGAACGATTCGCTTCTCTTCTTCCGGGAACATTTTCTTCTTTTCGTCGACGAAGCAATCTTTGCAAATGAACTTGGCAATGTTCATTTTCGATCTAAAGTATAAGTTTGTCACCCATGACTTGTCGCATACTTCGCATCCGTGCTTTTTAAAGCCTTCGAGCTCTGAGCGATAGCAGTTGTGACATAACGCCGCGCCGTATACAGTTTTCGACATGCCCCATGACGATTTTGACTCGAGATCTTTAAAGCGCTCGCAACACGCACACCAATCTTTTGGATACTCTTTTGCGCCTTTTGGTGGCGGCAAAACGGCAATGCCGTACGTCGTAGGTAAAATGGACGTCCCAGCCCATTTTGGTGCGTTTTCGAGGCGCACGCCGTTACGATTTGCTAATAATTTCGAATTGTTCGTCGCTTTGACTTTTTCCTTTTCCTTTACTTCTTCACGTTCTTGTCTTAAGTTCAAGACATATTTCCCGTAATCTATGCGATAGCATTTCAAACACAAAACATCTCCGTTTGTACCGTTGTAATAATTCGCCATCGACATTTGATGATCCTTTTTACCATTTTTATTTGGCGGCGACGTCGTGTTTTTACCGCCTTTTTTGTTTTCCTTATCCTCGACGCATCTCACGCACCTCAACGCAATAGCCGTATCTTCCGATTGCATCTTCAGCATCTCCATGTGACACTCTTCGCATTGCAAAAGCGTTTCGACGTCGTCGTCATCTACGTCTACGTCTTCATGTTCATATTCTTCTTCTACTAATTCTTCAACTGACTTTGTCTTTGTCTTTGTCCTCGTTTGATTACTCTTTTTCTTTCCACCACGCGAAGAGCTGTTTCGTTGATTCATCATCATCGCCGATTGTTGGTGTTGTCCTCTGTTACTCCCTGTTCCAACTCCTGATGCACCGCCGCCGCCTGCTCTTGATTTTTTAACGCTCGTCTCGTGCCATCTCGTGCTTCTCGTCGCGTCGCACTTAGCGCAACACCTTTCCTCGCGATCGTTATCGATGCAATCATCTTCGCTCATATCTTCGCTCGCATCATCGTTACCAGACTTCATGATCACAAAATTAGTAGTATCGTTCCCAGAATTCGTTAATTGCTGTTGTTGCTGCTGCTGATGAATACCATTCTCATCGTTCGTTGTCTGCGTCGTCGTCATCATCTGTTGTTGTTGTTGTTGTTGTTGTTGTTGCTGTCTACTCTGCTTCCCTACGAATCCGCTCGCGACGCCGTTATTAGCGTTATTTAAAACCTCCATCGCGTCCATTCTATCAATCTCCTTCGCCTCCTTCTCCCTCGTCCTCTTCATTTGCGTCACTAACCTCCCCCTAATCGACGCCCTCACGTTCTGCCTCACCATCACTCTCTCCACTTTTCTGACTATCAAACCAGTCCTTCGATCTAAGACGACGCCTTGCTCCATCTTCCTCTCCACGTGTTCTTGCTCCTTAAAACTCTCCGCGATCTTTAGCTCCTTCATGCGTTCGCGCGATATCGCCGTCTCTAACAAATCGCGCTCCGTCCCAATCGCGTCGTCATCGTCGCCCTCGCGTCGTTCGTTCTGCGCTACTACTATTCCTCGTCCTGCTCGTCCGAACGCTGCGTCGTTCTCGCAGTCGTTCTTCGCGCTTACGCGTATTTGTCTTTCGCAGCTCGTTCTTTGGACCTCGATCTGTACCGAGAGTTCCCACGGGATCCGCCTGAACTCGCAGTCAGTCCTGGTACAGTTCGTATGCACTCTGCAGAGGTTCGTTCGCTTCGTTTCAGGTTTAGGTCGTTCCTCGCATGCGTTCATTACGATCTGAACGAAAGAACACTCTCGTTCTCGTCGTTTAAACCTCTCTCTTAATCTCTCTCTCTTAATCTCTCTTTGCTGATCGTTTTTAAACGTGCCGCTTTGCTTGAAACGAAAGAACACTCGTTCTCGACTTTAAACCTCTCTCTTAATCTCTCTCTTAATCTCTCTCTTAATCTCTCTCTTAATCTCTCTTTGCTGATCGTTTTTTAAACGTGCCGCTTTGCTTGAAACGAATGCGCGTTCGAATTCGATTTCGTTCTTGTTTTTGGATAATCTCGCGAAGAAAATGAGGATCGAATTTCGGTTTCTTTCTTGCGACGCTTTTAATTGAATGATCCAGAATCTCTCTAGTTCTCTCTCTCTGACGAATTCGATCTCGGGCAGGGAAAGTACCCTTGGTGCGACTCAAGAAGAAGAAGAAGAAGGAACTCTTCGGGGCTCTCTCGCGTTTCTTAAATGCCGATTTTTGAACGAATTCGAAAGAAAACTTTTTGGTCCTTTAGCAGAAACGTGGAGATCAAAAACAAATAAATTCGTAAACAGAGAAGAGAAGGGCAGAGAGAGATTGCAGAGAACCGCGCACTCGCGAGAAGAAGAAGAAGAAGGAACTCTTCGGGGCTCTCGCGTTCTGCCTGAACGAAGGCCACTGACGAACACCTTTTGCGTCCTCGGTTTTCGTTCTTTGCAGCGGGTCAAACAATGAATTCGCGGATTGGCAACATGTATAGCATCAGGGAAAGTTTTTGAATTCTCTCTCTTTGAGGCTCGAAAAGGCGTTACTTTTTTAAAGAATTCAATCAGTGTTTCGTTCCCAAATCTAAAGCTCTTCGCGAGCAAAGCGCGCTTTCTTTTTTAGGTTTCGAGCGGTGCGAGACCGAGAGCGTGTTTCCTTTTCGAGAGCGAGCGCGAGAGTAAGTCATCGCTTTGTTCGTCGTCGTTTACTGAGTAGATATAAATAAAACGAATGGCCGTGCTTGAGGAGATCGGATCAGATCGAGATCTGAACGATGACTCGCGCGCGATGGAACAGCGGACGACGCAGGAGTTGAAGAGAGAGGTTGCGCGGTTAGAGAGACTGTTGAAAGAAGGCTCTGGTGATGATCGAGACGACGACGACGACGACGACGACGATGATCGTCGTCGTCGTCGAGAAGATCTCGAGGGCGTGAAGAAGAGTGGGATGATGAGGTTCCAAAGGGCCAGGGCGCTAGCGATGGATGCGAAGTTCCGCCCAGAGCGTTTGAGGACGGATTATGAAGAGAGCGATTTTGAGAAAGCTGGGGAAGGGGTTGTCTTCGGAGTATCGAACGATGAAGACGCGACGAACGATGGTTTATCAGAACGCGTTGAAGCAGAAGATTTAATTTCGTTACCACCGCAATGGCAATTTAACGAGGAGAAGGCGAAGTATATCGCCGAAAACGAAGTGAAGTATACGAACGGGGACGTTTATAAAGGCGAAACGGTCGATCAAATAAGACATGGACGCGGAATACATGTGTGCTCGAATGGCGATACGTACGAAGGCGGATGGAAGGAAGATCGAAGACATGGATTTGGGACGATGACGTTCACGAATGAGATGACCTACGTAGGCGATTGGGTGGAAGATAAAACGTTCGGATTTGGGACGTGTAAATACGCAAACGGAGACGTGTACGAAGGCGAATGGAAAAACGACCATAGATGGGGATGGGGAAAGCAAACTTGGAAAGATACTGGAGATGTCTACGAAGGCGAATGGTTCGATGATATCCCTGAAGGTGAAGGTGCAATGATTCATGACGATGGGAACGCAAACTTCCAAGGATCATTCTTAAACGGTCAAAGAAAGCACGGCGTATATACGACGAAAGACGGTTCGGTCGAATATACGGGAAGTTTCGCTGAAGGGAATTTGCGTCACGGTAAAGGCGTTTTCTTCGCAAATGGATCGTACAAATACGACGGTGATTGGAAGTTCGATCAGCGCGATGGTAAAGGTAAATGTATTTACGACAAAGGTATTGGAGAGTACGAAGGCGATTGGAAAACAGATATGCGACATGGAAAAGGCGTGATGTTAATAACGAACGAATACGAATACGAAGGTCGCTGGAAAGACGATCGCGAAGATGGTAAAGGCACTGCGAAATATTTGCAAACGAACGAAACGTACGTCGGCTTGTTTAAAGACGGATTACCGTGTGGTTACGGTAAACGCTTATTCAGCGATGGGTCGATTTACGAAGGCGAGTTCGCAAACGGTCTTCGTTCCGGTCGCGGAGCTTTTACGAACAAAGAAGACGGCTCTAAATATCGCGGTGAGTGGTTAAATGATAAGAAGAATGGCTACGGAGCGTGCCAATTCGGTGATGGGACAGTTTTTCGAGGCGAGTGGAAAGATGACTGTTGGGTTCAATCGACCGCGTGTCCAAAGAAAACAAAAGTTTTTGGCAACGGCATCGTTTCGGCTATCGCTGGAAGCAAAGGAACATTTGGTATCGAAGCTCGCGATGAGTTGAATAACAAACGCTTGTCAGGAGGCGACGCGTTTCACGTATTACTGACGTTGCATCAAGATAAAATTAACGCTGGAAACGAAAGAAAAGAAGAAGAAGAAGAAGAAAAGGTTGTCGAGTACGGAGAGATAACCGATAACTGCGACGGCACGTATTCGATAAGCTACGCGTGTACAGTCGCCGGAATGTATACGTGCAAGATCACAATTGGGGACGATGAACACGTTGCAAACTCTCCGTACGCAAATCTCGTTGTGCATCCCGCAAGCGCAGATGCAAAAAAATGCAAAGTTCGCGGCGAAGGCGTTAAGAACTCGAAATGCTTTGAAGAAGCGTCTTTCATCGTCGAGTGCAGAGATTCGAACGAAAATTTATGCGCGTCTCCGCTCGAGAACCAAGTGAGGATTTTAGTTCGCATAACCGATGCGAGCGGAAACGAAATCAAATTAAACGCACCAATGCGCATCGAAGATACCGGTCGAGGGAGCTATTTAGTTCGTTATGTGCCAGAAATTGCTGGATTTTACGTCGTGAATATTTTCGAGAAGAAGAACGGTGCCAACAATTATAGGTCAACTTTGCTCGGAAAATCTCCGTATTCCATGCGCGTTAGAGATGTTGCGCAACTCGATGCACCACCACCGAAATCGATTGATACATCCGAAAATGCGCAAAATGGTGATAGTACCGAGGAATTGATTAACGAAGAGGAAATGAAGTTCGGTAAAGGCAACATCGCGCCACCGCCGAGAGATCTCGCTCGAGACTGGCTCGATATCGCGCGCTCGGATTACATCTCGGTCGATAAAAATGACTTTGGATTTGATTCATCCTCTGAAGACGAGGAAGATCCAGACGTAAAATTCGCTCGAGAGAATCCAAATACTCCAGTTATTACGAATCTGGAAGATGTGTATAAAGTGCCGAGATTGAACAGAATGCTCGCAGAGAAGAGAGCGCGCGAGCAAGCGCAAAAAGTGCAAGCCATGAAAGTACGTTTAGAGACGAAAGAAAAGGCCAAGATACTGAAACAAATTGGCGGCGGCGCAGATTACAACGACAAGGACAAACTCGGCGGTTTAGATTAATGTTCTTCAGCGTCGTCTTCGTTAAAACTTAAAGTATTTAATTGTTTTTTATTCTTCTTCTTTTCCTTCGTATTCCCATCCGTTCTACTCTTTCTCTTCTTCTTCAAACCTTCTTCTTCGTTGATGTTGTTGATTTTTTTATTGCTATTACTCGCTTTAAACTTGAAAAGGCCTTTGTCAATCGCTTCTGTTTCTCGCTTCCTTGCCTTAATCGCGCTCGCTTTCAAATCTTCATTTAAAGGGTCCAATCGACTCGCTCTCTCGTACGCTTTCGCGCATAAGCTCAAATCACTATCGCTAACCGCTATCGCTAATCTCATCCACGCTTTCGCCCAACCAGGCTTACACTCTATTGCCTTCTCGGCGTCTTCCTTCGCTTCTCGAAACCGCTCCATTTTCGCAAACGCGGCCGAACGATTACTATAATACACTTCTTCGCTCGCTCCGGCGGACAACTCTAAACAATTCGTGAAGAACAAAACCGCGGCTTCGTAGTCCTCGTCCTGAAAGCATCGATTCCCTTTCCCTTTAAGCTCTAAACATTTCGCCTCGATATCTTCCTTACTTAGCACTACACCTTTGCGCTCGTCGTCGTCGTCTGGACCATCATCGCCATCATCATCAACGACCCCATTCTTCGCTGTCGAACGATCGAAAGCACTACACTCGTTCTCATTATTACCCTCACTCACGTGATTATCATTACTTTTCGTTCCCCCTATTAACAAATGCGCTCGCTCCTGTAAGAATTTCGGTACACCGTCTCGTCTCCTAAACTCGAGTTCGATCTTGGTACTCGCTACTCCGGCTCCTGCCTGGCGAGATCCACCGCCAGCGAAGTTCGCTCGCGCTCGAGCATCATCATCATCGCTTTTTTGGATTGCGCCGTATTGATCGTCCAATTGATGCGTTTTCTTTCCACGACCACCACGTCTACCCATTCGTGTTCCTAACGGTTATATCCGTCCGCGTAAAAGAGTGCGATATACGCGATAGTACTAGTCCTCCAGCCGTGATGCCGTGCTCACAGTAACACTAAATATCTAATAAGCTATTAGATATCACTCGATAGGTCTGATGGCCGAAGAGCTCTTAAGCTTTGTATAGAATAGAATATCGTTCCATAATAAATAAATATATGTATCGGTTTTATTGCGTAACGTGGAGATACACGTCTATATCGAGAACGAAACCTGATGATGGTCTATCACCATTCATGGATGCTCTTCACTCGAATTCTTCGCGCACAGAACGACGCACTCGAAATCGCGAGAACGGCTTTTTCGTGATTGGATATTTTTGTCGCGCTTCTTTCGACGCGTGCTCTGCCGTTCTCTTTCGAAACGAGAGAGAGAGAGAGAGAGAGAGAGATCTGGAACTTAATTCAAGAATCGAAAAGCGCGTGCGCCGACGAACAGTCGATGATTGAAGATACGTCGTTCGTCTGCGCAACAGGACTAGACCAACGAGGCGGAAAAGTATCGACCGCGCGTCTCGGTCCGTTATCGATGCGAGATATCGGAATACCCCGAGAATAAAATAAGTTCTCCCATCAGTTTTTTTGAAAGCTACATAAAATCCCCCAAGAAAGCAGAACATGTCTCGACGAAGCATTGGAATTTGATCTGCGTCACAAACAACGCAAGAATGCTAACGGAAACAAAAACGAAAGCGGAATCAACGAACGACC
>Ga0114998_10002781_pt1 | contig 13086 bp, 8 predicted proteins | sample ArcticOcean_MG_C_5_FD_87044 | JGI IMG/M metagenome (GOLD analysis project Ga0114998, IMG submission 87044) | Marine microbial communities from western Arctic Ocean - ArcticOcean_MG_CB4_138 | ecosystem: Environmental > Aquatic > Marine > Oceanic | place: Arctic Ocean: Canada Basin | collected...
ATACCCGCAAAACACAAAAAATTATCTGTGCTCTGTTGAAGGAAAAGTATCACTTAGATTAAATGAATTTCGGCAAGATGCGTTTTGGTCGACGACGCTTGATGTCGGGGTAGAAAAGTTATTGGAAAATACGTCTAGCGTTAGTTTTTCTATTTCATCCTCTATCATAGGTTTCCATTATATTTTTCATGAGTTGAGTAGTGGGGAGTTAGAGCTAATTTTCCCCAATGCATTTGATCGAGCTAATCAATTTAAGGGAACTAAAAACGTACCATCGACTAAGTCTCTGAGAAGTTACGATATAAGAATCAATAATTCAGAGAAAGGTGAAAAATTTTACATGCTCTCAACTCAACAGCTGATCGAGTCGCTCCAGGGTCTGGAAATAAAACGGATCACTCCTCTTCAGAGGGATTCAATTCGACGAAGTTTATCGAAAGGATCGTGGGTTCAAATACGGTCTTAAGTATCGAAAGTTGGTTAATTGAGTCGGAATTTTTGCAAGTGCGAATGATGCTTTTTCTCGACAAAAAGTAGACAATGCGGGCAGCGAATAAAGGAAAAAACAATGAATATCGCAAATTGGACAGTCTTGTTGATTATGATACCTCTTTTTGTTGCGTGTGCTTCGTCTCCAGAGCGCGGAAGCCCAGAAGAACTCTACCAAGCCGTACAGGCTGAGAAAGTGGCGGCTGAAGAAGCTATGGCGTCAGCTAATCAGGAAGTAGTGAGTTCTCTGCCAAAATGGTGGGATAACCCTCCAGCTAGTGGGCTTGCTATATACGCGAGGGGCGAAGCGAGAAAAAGCAATCTAACGCTAGCTACTCGAATCGCTACGGCTCAAGCAAAGAGTGGCCTCGCAGAAAAGTTTGGTCTATTGATTGAAGGTTTTGAAGAGCAATATTTAGAAGAAGTCGATGATAATGCAGCTTCAGCATATCAGGCGGGAGCGAGGTCCGCTTTTAGTGCGAATTTGAAAGGTTGGAGAGTTTTTAAATCTAAGACTCTAGAGGTGGATGGAAAGATCCAAGTTTACGTTTTACTTGAGTACCCCATAGCGGAGGCAAACAAATTTTTAGTAAACGAACTTAAAAAAGACACATCAACTTACGTCGAAGCGCGCAAGAATGATGCGTTTCGACAGATGGAAGAATTACTTAGTAAGCCGTAGTTTGGGTCGGTAGAGATTTTTGATAAATCAGGTTTTTGTGTTGATAGCACTTGAAGATAATTGCGTCTGCATCTGAGGGGAAATGTATGTGGATAAGAGCTCTTATGGCGAGCCTATTAGCTTTACAAGTAGGGTGTGGCGGGGCGGCCGCGGCGAAAGCAATAGATTCAGCGAATCAAACTCCTACAGGTAATTCATCTTCTACTACAACCCCTGATAGTTCTTCTTCACCCGCAGCGAATAGTGCGCCTATCTTTGCTACTCAATCATCCTTAAGTATTCAAGAAAACAAACAAAATGTGGTTCAGATCCAAGCTGCTGATGCAGATGGAGATAGCATCGAGTATTCGATGACTGGCGGCGCGGATCGTGAATCATTTACACTTTCTCTTTCTGGTCAGCTAGCATTTGCTACACCTCCAGATTATGAATCTGCAGGAGATTCGGACAGCAACAATACCTACCTTGTTTCAATAACTGCAGATGACAAAAACAATAATAGGGTGACGCTCGCGCTTCAAATTAGTGTGAAAAATCTTTTGGAGGGTTACGTTATCGATGGCCCGCTCAAAAATTCTCCAGTTTTTCTTGATCTCAACAATAATAAATTACTAGATGAAGGAGAGCCTCAGGGAACAACTGATGGTAGCGGGTACTTTGAGCTCGACGCGAGTTCCCTGGAATGTACCTCTGGAATTTGCTCTGCAACCGTCGTCGCGACTGGTGGTACGGACACGTCTACCAATGAAAATGTCGAAATGGCGATTTATAGTAACGTTTTGGTGGATCAAGAATTCGCGGTAACGCCACTAGGAGCAATTTTGTCGGAGTCGACAGATCAAACCGGGGTGCTTGCGAACTTTGGAATTAGGGGCACGCCAGAGGAGATTTTAGCTATTAATCCTTGGGCTGATGCTAATAGAAATAGTGGGAGTGGTATAGATTTACTCAAGGTAAATCAGCAGATAGGAATATTGTTGGAAACAGTCACCACAATAGTTGCTGAAACCCCTGGATCCGTTGAAAAAACTTCCGTCTCAAGTGCGTTAGCCAAAGCTATTTCCGAGCAAATCGTGACTGACGGCTCAAATGGCCCGCTAACTCTATCAGATGCCTCTGTCCTTGATAGTCTAATCGAGAATACTCTCACCACTTTGGTGGCCGAGAGTGAAATAAACTCCTCAGACGTTCCCGACGCTACTAGAACGTTGGCTATTGCAAAAGCAATTAGCTCAACGAATGAGAAAATAGCAGCAGCCACAACTGATCCGACTGGTTCGTTGGCATCCGGAGAAATATCGAAGGCTCAAGATGATTTGCAGGATTCTATTAAAGAATTGTTATCTTCTGCAATTACGGTAGACGAGTTTGTAGCTTCTTCTAATGAGGCGATCGACTCAGACGGCGACGGTCTGACTAATTCGACGGACGATGATGACGATAATGATGGAGTGGCGGACTCAGAAGATTTATTTCCTTTGGATCCCACCGAGAGCACGGATGCTGATTCCGACGGGATTGGTGATAATAATGATAGTGACGATGATAACGATAGCGTTACAGACACTGCTGATGCTTTTCCCCTTGACCCTACCGAGTCTCTAGATACTGATAATGATGGAATCGGAAATAATACTGACTCCGATGATGACGGTGATGGTGTAAGTGATTTCCAAGACGCATTGCCCTTGAACAAAAATGAGTCCGTCGATACTGATTCGGATGGTTTGGGGAATAACGAAGACCTTGATGACGATGGGGACACTACACCAGATGTGTCTGACGCATTTCCTCTAGATCCGGTGGAAAATGCGGATACCGATGGTGATGGTGTCGGTGACAATCGAGAATCAGACAGTGATAATATTTTAGACGCTGAAGATGATTTAGTAACAGAAGTCGTTGCCAGCTCAGGCATTGAGTATGAACCGAACGAGACGTTATCTGGAGCTCAAAAGATTGGCTCTGGAGTAGGTGTGTCAGGGTCTATTTCGAGTTGGACGGATAAGGACTGGTATGCTGTGGACGTTACAGCAGCAGGAACATTGACTGCTAAATTTGATGTTGATACCTACGAAAGCTCCGGGTGGGATATCGATATACAGGACTCATCTGGTAATACGTTAGGCGCTTTCAATTGTAGCTATAGTGCTTGTAGAGACGATGGCGTTTCGCTTGCTGTGGGTGTCAGCTCTGCTGGCACTTACTATGTTCGAGTGTCCCAAGCTTCGCAATATAATCAATTAGGCGGTGGATACACCTTAAAAGTGACTGTGGGCATTTAGATGATATTTTACGAAGACACGACACGTTAATCGAATAAGTGGTGCCGTGGTCTGTGTGTCCCAAGGCACTTATTCATAACGCATATTTCGTTGAGGACAGTACTTTAAAGTAAATTTAGCCTTTTAAAAAAATCACCAATTGGGTTTATGATGTTCAGACCAATTTTAATTATCGTAGCGCTCGCACTGTCTGGTTGCGCTTCGATTCAAAGAGGAAGTACAGAATCTATAGAATTTTTGACAACACCCTCTGGGGCAAATGTACTCGTGGTTGGCGGTAAGTCCACAGGCGCGTATTGCTTAACACCCTGTAGGTTAGAATTAGATAGGCGCGAAGATCTGAAGGTCGAGATTTCAAAAAAAGGCTTTAAAACGGTCAATCAAGTGCTGTATTCAAGCATTGATGCAGGTTCATTTACTGCAAATACGATTGGGAACCTAATACTGGCTCCTGGAGTCGCGGATTACTGGGATGTCAAAACAGGCGCCAATTATTCTCATAAACCTAACCCTTTTGTTGGAACATTAATAGCAACTGAATCGGATGCATCCGATGAGATACCTGTTGGATTTATTGCTGCAAATCGAGATTGGTGGGATAAAGACGAAAAAAAAACCCGCTGGGTAAAGCAGCAACACCAAGTTCTTGTTTTTTCCGAGGGGTTATCTCCTAATGACAGTTTTACGTCTCGTTACTGGACGAAAATGTTAGATTCTATTCGAACTTTCGATTCTCTTCGCGAAAGAGATCGGGTTGACGACGCAGAATCTAGGGATACGTCTATAACAACTAAGCTAACGTTTGTTTACATTCAGCCAAGACCCTACGATCTTGCCGTTATAATTGGCAATCAAAACTATTTAAGTAAAGATATTCCGACAGTGAAATCTGCACATAATGATGTTGTTGCTTTCAGAAAGTACGCAGAGAAAGGGCTAGGAATTCAAAACGTTATTGAGGTTCGTGATGCCTCATTTACACAAATGAAGATTTTGTTCGGCGGCGAATCAAATCACGTTGCGAAGGTGTTTAATAGGATGAGTGCTCAACCCCAAAAAGGTCGTTTATTCGTTTTCTATTCTGGACATGGTGTCGCTTCATTGAGGGATAACAAAGGACTTCTGGTGCCAGTTGATGCGGACCCTCAGCTATATTCTCAAACTGCGTATCCGCTTGAAAGGCTCTATGAGAGCATAAGTAAAATCCCTGCAACGGAAAGACACGTTATTGTTGATGCTTGTTTTTCCGGAATGTCTGAGGGTGGTCCTTTAATCGCTCGAGCAAGTCCCGTGATGATCTCTGTGTCAGAAGGCGAAGTTCCGGCGAACGTAAATGTTGTTACTGCTACTTCCTCTGGTGAGGTAGCTTCTTGGGATCAAGGAAACGGTAATAGTTTATTCACCAAGTTTTACTTGCTGGGTAAGTCAGGTGAGGCTGATCTAAACGGAGATGGAGATACTTCGGCTATAGAGTTCGAAGAATATGTAAAAACTAATGTTCGTGATGAGGCTCTACGGATCCATCAAAGGAGTCAAAACCCCGTGTTTAAGTATAGCGTTTTTCGTTAAGGAGAAAGTCCACTCACTGTTTTTTCAGTTTTGAGCTCAGGTTTTCAAAAAACTGGTATAACGTGTAGCTCTCAGAGCAAGCATAAAGAATTGAGATCAATTCAACATTAGGTCCGGTTTCCCATTCTGACCCACATCAAACAGCTTCGGGCTGAGATTGAACTCGCCCCAGCGTGTGTCGTTGGAGTCTGAAAAATCTGCGCTCACGATTGTAGGGGGCGATTTCGGTGTAGACATTTGCTCATCAGAAAGAGCTCCGTTATCCATCGAATCCTTCCTAGTCGCCATGAAAGCGTCTGCTAATTCGTAAGCGTATTGCGCTAATTGGTAGGGGATAAACTGCATATCCATCTCTACTATTTTTGCGTATTCATGCTCGTAAATATTCCTTGCGACAGAGTCGCGTAGTTTGGCATTACTGCCGTTATCGAAACTCAAAATTGACATCTATGTTAATCCTATAAAACATGTTTAATTGAAGAAAAATCTGAACTCGTAACTCATTGTTTTTAAAGAACTTTTTCAAACATATTGTATTTAACATAATATAGATTATGCGCATTTTATTTGGTGAGTGTGGCGGTGCAATTAAGCGCTAGTTGTTCCTTTGCAATAATACCCAGTATACCTCTTGTACCTGTGTATTCAGGTCCCGCATGTCGGTTACACTAAGAATCTCGTAAACTAAAAGATTATAATTTTTTCATATAATTTTACGTGAATTGCATTTTCAGTTTTATACCTCGGGCGCAATAACTTGGATTGTTTGGGTTAAGTCGAACGAGTTTTTTGGAGGATCCAATAGTGACCAAAATTCTAATTGTAGAAGACAACGAGCTGAATCGAGATATGTTGTCGCGCAGGCTTATCCGCAAAGGCTACGAAATTGAGATGGCTGTAGACGGCGCTTTGGGCGTTGAAGCTATGAAAAGCTTTATGCCAGATGTCGTACTAATGGACATTGGTTTACCAGTAATGGACGGCTGGGAGGCAACGTCAACAGCTAAAGCTACAGATTCCATCAAGCATATTCCAATTATTGCGCTTACAGCTCATGCATTAGAGGAAGATCGCCTTAAGGCGCTGGAAGCTGGCGCGGACGATTTTGATACCAAACCAGTGGATTTGAAGCGTTTGTTGCAGAAGATTGAGCAATGGGCACCGTCACAAGGCTAAAAATTGGGTCTAAACTCAGCCTCTAAACCCTAGCGCGAGAGAAAAATAAGCGGTAGCACCACACTTAGATATGTGGTGCTGACGTTGGGCAAGTCGTTGGATAAGACTACAGGGGGCTTCTTAGCCAGTCATTAGGCTATTTGCGCCGAAAGCGCCTGTAGGCGTTTTTCTAACCCTGAATCGTTCTTATCTAAAATTCCCAAGCCCATGCCCTCTAAAGTACCGCGCAGAGTGTCATCAAGATCCATGCCTGAGAAGACTATGATTTGCGGTGGTTTGTCCATTTGCAGTGCATTGAAATGGGTTAAGAACTCAAAGCCATCCATCACCGGCATAGATAAATCCAGAATGATTAGGCTTACGCCCTCCTCTAATTTATCTAAACCCTGCTGTCCGTTTTCCGCAAATATCACAGAGAAACCATCTTTTTCTAGCAATCTAGAGACCAAATCTCGGGCCTCTGGGTCATCGTCTATGACGAGGGCCGATACCCCCTGGGTATTGTCGCCATACAAGCTGTGTATTTGATCAAGCAGCAATTGTCGGTCAATAGGTTTTGTCATATGCGCAACGGCGCCCAGCGCCTCAGCTTGCCGATCGTCTTCCAACATACTGATAATAATGACCGGTAAATCTCGTAGCGTCGGATCGTTTTTGATTTCTGAGAGTACTGACCACCCGTCTCTACCTGGCATTTGGATATCCAAAAGAATTGCATCTGGCCGGTGTTCGCGCAGCAGCTTAATGCCTTGATCGCCGTTCTCTGCAAACATCATTGAGAATTCGTCACCGAAATTGCGTTTCACCAGCTCGTGGACGTTTTTATCGTCATCAATAACTAAGACCTTTTTACTACCAGGTTTAGCATCGTCCCATGCTTGCGCTGGTTCGCTGGCTTGAATTTCTTCCTCTACGGTGTCCGCAAGTTCTTTGACGTGCTTGGGCACTCTGAGTTGGAATGTAGATCCTTTACCAACCGTACTTTCTACAGAGACAGACCCGCCCATCATTTCTACCAGTTGCTTGGTAATGCTCAAACCAAGACCAGTACCGCCGAATTTTGCGGTCGTGTTGCCTTCTGCCTGCGTGAACTCTTTGAATACCTTGTCCAACTGCTCAGGCGACATGCCTATGCCAGTATCCGATACTTCGAAACTCAACCATTCTTCGCCTGAGACCAAAACGTTCTGTGCAGTTAATGACACCACACCATTCTCGCTAAACTTACAGCCATTGCTCATAAGATTGAGCAAACATTGTCGCAGTCTTGTTTCATCGCCATAGACACTGCCCTCAACTGTAGAATTCATCACAAGTTGATTGTTGTTCTTTGCTGCCAGCGGCTCGCCAACACTTTGCATTACTGACATCACGCTGGAAATTTCGAACTCGCTTAAGAACAGTTCAAGTTTACCTGCTTCAATTTTTGACAGATCTAAAATGTCATTAATCAGTCCCAGCAAGTGTTTGCCGGAGTCGTTAATTTTACTCAAGTCATCCTGCATGCTGTCGAGGCCTTCGTCCTCTGCTTCTTCTGCCAGCAGTTCGCTGTAGCCAATAATCGCATTTAGCGGTGTGCGTAATTCATGGCTCATGTTGGCAAGGAACTTACTCTTTGCAAGGTTGGCCTCGCCTGCTTCGTCACGAGCTGTTTCGAGCTCTTTAGTCCTTGCATCAATTAGTACCGATACTTGATCAGACATTTTTTCGAACGCTATACGCATCATATCTGCGCCATCATTATCAGATGCTGTGCCGTCACCCTGGCGGTTTGCTGCGGCTTGCAGCTTTGCAATATCTTCCAACAGCAGAGCCTTTGCATCCCCTTCTAGCTGCTGGGCCAATACATCCATCTTCTCAATAATGAGTTGGTCGCGCTTGTTACGCTCTACACGCTGAGTGCTGCGTATCTGGTTGATTTCATCTAGTCTTGCTTTGTAGCTCTTTAGCGCGCCAACTAATCGGCCGACTTCGTCGTTATCGCTTTGCAGAAACCCAGTGCGCGCCTTTATCTCGACGTTAGTATTACCTTCTGTAAGCTCTTTAAGGACAAAAATGGCGCTGCCAAGTCCAGAAAGCAACGACCTCTGAGTAAAGAATATAACCAGAAAAATCAGCAGTAGAACCAATAACGTAAAGCCAACAATTTGGTAGGTATAGGCCGTTTTTTGATCAATCAGCGCTCTGATATCGCTGGTTAAAATGAGTCGCAGAGAGCCGTCGTTGAAGTCGCCGTACAGGGGCAGTTTCATAAAGCTAGATTTACTTTGGCTTAAGATACCATGGAGTGCATTAGGGTCTTTGCGTACAAATTCAGCTGCTTCAACCTCTACTGGTTCATCAAGAGTACGGTCATTAGATGAATCAAAGATGTGCGCTGAGAGTTGGAATTCGTCTTGAAAAGCTTTAATCAAGGGTCGCACTGGAGCGGCAGTTATCAAAATAAACCTAACTTGCCCGCTAACCATTAACGGTGAGGCAGTGACTAAGCTGTATTCTATTCTGTCGGCAGAGGTTTGGCGTAAATATCCTGCCCATGGTTGTGCAGATTGGACAATGGTTTCGTATAACTCAATTCTTGAGCCCATTTTTTCGAAAGACATTTCAAATTTTGCAGAACATGGGTCGTATCTTCGGGCGAACAAAGATTTTTTACAGGCGATTTGTTCAAAATTTTCAGCTCTAATTATTGAATAGAAAAGCAGTTTTCCGCGTTGCAACGGCGCGCCAAAAAATATTCTCAGCAGCCTATTCGCGTCTAGGGAGTCGCCGCCACTTTCTTCAAGTCCACGGATAATCGGGTTTGCGATACTGTCTATACCTTGATCGGTATAGTCTACATCGGACGAGTACAGTGGCACGGATGCACTGGTTGTCAGCGGCTCCGCATTTTCTGCACGCCAGAACGTTGCATTTTTGCCTAATGGGCCAAATTCCTTCAGCGAAGCTAACTCTTCTTCCTGCAGGCGCTGCCAGGAAGAATTGTATATATCCCACCGCAATTCAGCTTCGGAGTTCATTTGAGTTGCTTCTCTCTGCGAGCTGGTGAAACCAACAGTGATTGCGGTTAATGCGCTCCCCGCAATAGAAATAAGCAGTAGCAATGTTCTGATTTGCATAAAAGTACGCCCTATCTTATTGCGCTAGTTTGGCACGTGTTTGAGCTACTAGCTTTGGAATCAGGAACCTATCGTTTGGATAGAGTTGGGTTAAGAAAATTCCTGCGCTATTGTTATTTTTGTCTAGCCAAAAACCCGAACCCGAAAAGCCCGACCAGTAATAGAAGTCATGGGTTAAAGGGTCTTGCAGGCTGCCGCCCTGCTTCAGGCGAATAGCTAGAGAACCTAACGTTAGGCCATCTTTATTTGCGTACGCTAGGCTGCGTCTTAATGGTGACTTGCCTAATTCCTCACCTAATTGGTGGCTGAAAAACTGCCGCTTAGATTGTTCACTCAAAAAACTAGAGCCATCTTTAAGCTTCATATCATTTAAAAGAAATTTGGCAAAATGCACTAAGTCTTTCATGTTAGATAGCAATCCGCTGCCTGGGCTAACGCAGCCGGGTTTTACACCTACGTTAACAACGTCAACATCAAACTGTCTAAATGCTTCATAGCGTTGATAAGATCCAGGGACTGGATAGGATTTGAACAGTGGTCCGTAAAGTTGTGCAACTTTAGTATGTACATCGTTGGACACCTCTAGCGTGAGGCTGGTTAGGCCTAACGGTTCTTTCAAATGTTCTTGCATTAGATCAGTGAAGCTACTTTGAGCCGCCACTTCGAGTACGCGCCCAAGCACATCTGTTGCTACAGAGTAGGCAAACTTTTCACCGGGATTGTTAACTAGTGGTAATGACGAAAGATTTTCTACAACATCACCCAATGTTTGCTTAGGTTCTCCGGCCAAACAATTCAGGCCAAATATGCCCTCATTTTTGTAGGTGTTGGGGATCTCCCCCCAACCTAGGAGCTCAGCGTTCTGTGCAAATCCTGCCGTGTGTAGCAGCAGATCGCTGACAAGTATTGGCCGCACAGCATAGACATGCCCTTTCTCACCTTGCACAGAGACCTTCTTAAATGATGGTAGGTAGTCAGATATTGGACTGTCTAATTGGAGGTAACCCTTATCTATCAATCTCAGTGCCAACAAACTTGTAAACGGCTTAGACAGTGACAGTAAAGCGACCAAAGTGTCAGAAGAGACTGCGTCCACAGGCACTATGCCGTCCACATAATGCCGTTTACTCTCAGTCACGCTTCCTTGGCTATCAATAAACGCAAATTGATACTGGGGTATATGCCCGGTAGTGACCAGTTCATCAAGGTAGGCAAGTCGACCTTGGGCATTGTCCTGGGCACATGCAGCTTGAGTGCCTAAGAGTAATGCGATGACGCAAAAAAAATAAGATTGGCAGTTCACTTGAGGATAGCCCCATCCACAATGGATTCAATATCATTATTGATATTGTATAAAGATGGCACAAGTTGCGTTGCAAATACGCCGACTGTCTTATTCTCTTTATCTAGCCAAAAAAACGTGTTCGCCGCCCCGCCCCAGAAATAGTAGTCGACCGTTTCCTCGCCAGTAGTTTGACTTACATCTAACTTGCGACCAAATCCTGCAGAAAACTTCATGTAACTGGATGCATCTTCTCCGAAGCCGCGGCGAAATGCTTCAGGCAATAGCTGTGTTGTTTGATCTTTGAGATGCTCCTCTATCGATGCTTTGCTTAATACTCGGTAGCCATTGAGCTCCCCATCATTAGCTATCATTGTTAGGTAGATTGCATAATCTTCTACAGTAGAAAAAAGACCTCCGCCGCCACTGTCGCATTTACGCTCATTTTGTTTAAAGTCCCAATTAGAATTGCCGATCAACTTCCAAGGGATATCTCCGTCATAACTCAATGATGCTTGTTGCGCAGGCGTAGCTGTCGTGTACATATCAGCGGAATTTAGCCTTTTCTGCTCAGGCACACCAAACCCCGTATTCTTCATGCCAAGGGGACTGAAAATCAGCTCATTCAAATAAACACCTAGACGTTTACCAGTAACTTTTTCGATAACGGCGCCAAGTACATCGATACTGACGGAATAGTTCCAAGAATCTCCAGGATGATCAATGAGGGGTAATTGGGCTAAGAAAATAGCTTCGTCCGCTAGGGAGGTGACCTCTCGGTCAGCATCGGCGCTTGTTAGACGAATACATCCCATAACATTAAATTCGTCGTATTGTTCTGCGACGTCGCCAACTCCAGATACGGCTGTCGAGTAAGTCAGCCCTGATGTATGAGTGATCAAATGTCGTAATGTTATTTCTGTTTTTGCAGGCTCTAGAGTTGCGCTATAACTGCCTCCAGGTGCGACGAGCATGTCAGAATATTCAGGAAAATATTTACTAAGATTATCATCTAGACTGAGCTTACCCTCTTCAACTAGCCGCATGATGGCAGTTGATACTATCGGTTTAGTCATGGAAGCCAGCCAATAAATAGTGTTTTCGTCTACGGCCTGTCCTCCCGTGATAGAGGTGTTACCATTATTGGTCAAATAGATATTGTTTGTCCCTGAGTAAACGCCCATGACGTAATTCGGAATTCGACCTTCTTGATAGAGCTCTTCAAATTTGCCTTGAATTTCGGCTAATTTTTTAGAATCAAAGCCAGCTTTTTCTGGCTCTACTGTTTCGAACTCGAACGCCATCGCGCTTAGTGGAACTGCTACCAATAAACCTAGTATTGTGAATAACTTCATAGACATTCCCTTCCCTTTCGTAATTTATAGTATCCCTGCTGAGTAAATTCGCAGCTCAGCCCTGTCCTTCATTTGGTCAATGACCAATCAGCTCTAATTTTTATGGGTATAGCGCTAGCACTGCTCAATGATGATTTAGCGCGATTATTGTGTAGTTCCTTTTTTACGGAAGACTTTTATTCTATAACTAGCCACTATCCCAACAGTCTTGTAACGCTACAAACTTAGCTTTTTGCCTGTTGCACAAAAAACGTCTCCATACTGCCAATCCCCTTAATCTCAATAGGTCCCCGGCTTTTTAGGTCAAACGCACTGCCTACAAGCCCGGCTGTCACAGCAGACAAATGGATTTCATTAGGTAGACCGTGAGATTCCATACGCCCGGCTGTATTGACTGCGTCGCCCCAAAGGTCATAGACAAACTTCTTTTTGCCGATGACGCCGGCGACGGCTGAGCCAGAATGCACACCAATCCGCATTGATATGCGGTGGCCTTGGATGAGTGGTAAAGAATTTACAAAGGTCATCATTTTTGTGCCCATAGCGACGGTCTTGATGGCGTGTTCGCTGTCTGCTGTAGGAACACCGCAAGCGACCATGTAGTTGTCGCCAATTGTCTTAATTTTCTCTACGCCTAACTCTTCGCAGTAATCATCGAATTCAGTGAAGATTTTGTTCAAGATCTCAACAATTTTGACCGCGCCTAAGGCCTGTGACAGCGGTGTAAAACCCACTATGTCGCCAAATAAGATGCTGCAGTTATCTACCGAATCGGCAATTAGGTATTCATTAGCCTTCATGCGCATGGCGATAGGTTGCGGCAGAATGTTCAGCAGTAACTCTTCGTTTTTCAGCTTTTCGGATTCAATCTTGGCTAGGTGTTCTTCTTCTCGATCGAGTAAATATTTACGATCAAGGGCCGAGTTTATGCGCGCGGCAAGAATCATGAAGTTGATTGGTTTAGTCACAAAGTCTTCTGCGCCAGATTCCAAGCAGCGATAAACGGTTTCTTGTTCATCGAGAGATGAGACCACTATAACTGGGATATTCCGTTCTTTGAGCAGTTCTTGGTTGCGCACTAAAATTTCGTAACCACTTAAATCCGGCATCAATATGTCTAACAAAATTA
>Ga0114998_10002784_pt1 | contig 13075 bp, 4 predicted proteins | sample ArcticOcean_MG_C_5_FD_87044 | JGI IMG/M metagenome (GOLD analysis project Ga0114998, IMG submission 87044) | Marine microbial communities from western Arctic Ocean - ArcticOcean_MG_CB4_138 | ecosystem: Environmental > Aquatic > Marine > Oceanic | place: Arctic Ocean: Canada Basin | collected...
AATGCATCTAACAACGTGTCGAAGAAATCGAACAAAAAGTTCAAAGAAATTCCGCCATTCGTCGATTCGCACTGGGAACTCGCAAAGCGCGCTTCCGCTTCCGCGTCTCCGGAAAGCGCTATTTCTCTCGGCATCCTCTGTCGCATCTTACTAACGACTTCGGAAGAAATACGATACAAAAACTGAGCGTCTACATCGGCTCGTACTCGCACGATGGTATTTTCATCTCGCACAGGAACTTCTCTGCCGTTCAAAGTACGCGTAGTTGTAGTCGTCGTAGTTCGAGGTAAGTTTGTACTTACGAGGTCGCGCTTTCGCGCAACGTTATTATTATTACTATTAATATCGTTATTATTCAAGTCGTCGTAATCAGCATCACCCAAAGTCTTCGCGAGTTTATCCACGATCGCGTCTTCGCGCGCGTTATTGCGCTCGTAATCGCCCGCGAAAGCGTCAACGCAAAAAGTAACGCCTTTTACGAAATATTTAAATACAGCACAGTGCATAAATACAAAGAGTACGAGTAGGTTTTTCAGTGAACATTGATAGCGAACCATTATTCGTTCGCACGCGATAATCGCTCCTATTATATGATTCGAGTCAATGCAGTGCTTGCTAGTAGGACGGTGTTGTTTCTGAAACGCTGTGCGCGCGCGATACCGTTTTCGGTCGCGACTTGTTCGATCTTAAAACGGACGAGACAGACAGAAATGCAAAAAATAAATAAGTGATTTTTTGTGCCGTTTTTGCACAAAATTTAGGGAAATCACGACAGAGCAAAAACGGAGAGATCTGAAATACTATGTTTCGCTCTATTAAGAAGCACTTTTGATAAGAGCAGAGCGGTGTTTTGGTGCCAGCGATTACCTCACTCTCACTCTCTCTTCTCTTCTCTTCTCTTCTCTCTCTCTCTTGACCTTGCTCTTTTAAAAGATCTTAAAAGTCCACACATTTTGTGTTTACGCATATATTATAGAGAGAAAGTGTGTGTGTGTGTGTGTGTGTGTGTTCAGAGAGAGGGTTTAGTATATCCTCAACATATCAAAGAGATCTTCGTTCAAGAGAGAGAGAGAGAGAGGCTTTGAGTGCAGAGAAGTTGATCGTGTGAATATATTCGCTCGCGCCAAGCAAAAAAAGAATAGCGCAAATGCAAATCGAAATTGAGTAAAGCTGCATAATGAGCTCTTTGAGTGCAGAGAAGATGATCGTGTGAACATATTCGCGCCAAGCAAGAAAAAGTAGAAGCTGATCGATGGACGTCGCGGTCGTCGGAAGGTTAACGACCGCGACGGTAACGATCGTTCTCGGGTATGCAATGAAGAAACTGAATTTATGCACGAAGGAAACGGCTAAAGAGTTATTGGCGATCATTTTTAATTGCTTGTTACCGTGTTTGTTAGTACAAGTGTTCCAGGACGTTGCGTTTGCGAGAGATTACGCTTGCTTCGGTGTAATGTCCGCTTTACATTGCGTCGTTGCCATGATTACGGGGTACGTAGTGTTTAAGAGAAGGCGCGCGGTCGATATCGATGGAGCGCATTTGTTAGGGTGTACGGTTGGGGTGAACTTAGGGACGTTTGCGTACCCGTTCGTGTTATCAGTGTTCGGTGTCGATGGATTGAGGAAGGCGATCGTGTTCGATTTCATGAATCAGATTAGTATCATGGTCGTCATGTACGTTTTATTTGCATTGAATTCGCCTTCTTCGAAGAAGAGTGCAAGCGGTGGCGTTTTTGAGACCGTCAAAGAAGCCGTGAAGAGGCAATGGATGCAACCGTGTTTGCTAGCGTTGTATATTTCAGTGATTATGAAAATTGGAGGCGTTAGCATTCCAAATGCGGTTGACCAATTTTTGGGGACAATTGCGGTTGCAGCGAAGCCAGTCGCGTTGTTAGCGATCGGTATTTTGTTCGAACCGCGAATGTCAAAATCTGAAGTTAAAGACGTGATGAGTTTGTTAATGATTAGGTATGGCGTTGGTTTGGTACTAAGCGGTTTAGCGTTTGCATTGAATTTACAATCAATCGTCGGCGCGAGTGGAATAGCCGTTTTAACTTTATGCTTAACAGCACCGGTGCCTTTGATTACTGTTAGGTATGCCACAGAATACGGTTTAAACGTCTCGAATTGCGCGGCTGCGGTAAACGCGAGTAATTTTGTATCTTTTTTGTGCATATTATTACTCGCTAGCGCAGATTTCGCGAAGAATTCGAAACAATTAATGTATTTTTTTCTCGCGTTAGGGGTCGCGTTAATCACTGGCGGTTGGTTCAACAACAAAAATCGAACAGTATCATCGCGGCATTTAGAAGAAGAAAATTATACTACAAAACGAGATAATGATAATAATAACAAAATAGACTTCGATATTTGCGACGATTTGGGCAACGGCCAACTCAGGTTTGTTTCAACAAAATCCATCGCAAACGCCCCGGCGAGAAGCAACAATAGAATGCGCGTCTTGCGTCAACCGCGAATCGTCGTGGTCGCTTCTTCTTCTTTGCCACAAAAACAACAACAAATAAGAAGAAGAAGAAGAAGAAGAAGCACTTTGAAGTCAACGCAAAATCAAACGCAATCGATTAGTTTGAGAAGCGCAATCAGATTCGCATAGGAATCTAGAACGTAAGAAATATATGCAAAAGCCAATGGTCATATATATTTACAAGGCTGCTAAGTTTTAATAATGTAATAATAATAGTCATAATAATAAATAAAGTAAACCGCGCGCGTTACGATTGATTAGTTATAAATCATATCCGGTTGTAAGTCGGTTAAGTAGCAATTCAATACCTTCAAGTCGTAGTGCTCGCGATCTTCGCTCGTAGCGCGTTTCATGAATGGATCTGTACCATCGGGCATCGCAAACCCTTCGTCTCGCATTTTTGCGTTGACGTAATCATCTTGACATAAGTGACCAAAAGTGAACGCGTCGATCATGTCCGCACCGAATCTGGCCATATACTTTTGAACCTTCTCAGCAAAGTTCGGACCAACTAAGTATCTAGCGAAACCGGCGCCAGAGCGATCTTTCGGCCAATAGTAAAAGTTCCCGGTTAATTCTTGACCTTTCTTTGGCCCGTCCTCGACCTTGATTGGAAACGTATTACCTTGACGAGCGCAGAATCCAGCTTCATCGGGTTGCGCGCATGCGGCTTCATAAAAGTCTGTTAATAAAACAAAATCGGCATCCGCTGGAACATTCGCGACGATGTCGTCTATGTGCTTCATCGGCCACGTCAACCCATCCGCTTCCATGATTAAAGACCATTGTTTATTAGAAGACTCTTGCACCGTTCTCCACGCGTGCATGTGTCCGAACAAACATCCAATATGATGCGAACCTCCATAATCGTCTTCGCTTAAGCTCCCATCAGGATTTCTTTCATCGATAATACCGACCCAAAACAAACCTTGTAAGTTATTTCCGTTTCTCCGAACGTCCGGATGTTTCCACCCCGCCTCAAAAAACTGTTTGTTGTATTTTCGAATCGGAGCGACGGCCCATTCGGCGTCATCGATGTGTTTCGGCCAATCCGCAGCCGTAATACCAGCAGTCATTTGCGCATCCGGCAACGTATGTTGTATCCGAGCAAAATTATCATGATCCTCTTGATCCTCCGGCTGCACGATCACCCAAATATTCGCGTTGTTCACTCTTACGGAGGAATCTTCCCACGGAACTTCCACGGCTGCTTCGTCGTCGCCAAGTCTCGAACGATTATCATCGACAACGACGGCACTAGTTCTTCGCTCTTTCTTACTCTCCCACGCTTGACGATACGCATCGTACACTTTCCATTTCGCGATCGACATCGCTCTCCTCACAAACGCGGACTTTTTCTCCTCTTTCTCTACCAAACGCTCGCCGACATTTTGCCCGCCGTGTGTTTGTCCAAGCTTTAATTCCTCGACTGTCACAGCAGATCGCATGCCAGTAGGATGCACGCGATCCCAATCCTCCGCCGCAGTCGTCTTTCCATTACTCTTCGTCCATGCGTTCGCTGGCTCGATCTCGGCCTCGTTCGTACTGAGTGCCGCGGCCTGAGCAACATTTGGGGAAGAAAAAACTACGCACCCAGCTAATCCTGCGCAGATTGCAGCGCAACGAACACTTACGTACGCAGACGTTGCGTTCCTCGTCTTCTTCTTCTTTGTCGATGATCGTTTCTTGCTCATCATCATTACTCGATCGCGCTCATCGATATCGTTCAATCCTGATGACATTTTGTTTTCCCTATCCTCCTCTTTCCAATCGCACGTTGAGTGGGGAATAACGCGAGTAATCTTTTCTTCTGTAGAGAATAGGAACGAAACGACGATTTAATCTTAATCGTTTTCTGGTCAACGAGAGAGCGAGAGAGAGGTTTTGATCGTCAGTGAGTGCGATGAGAGGGAGTTTTCGTGGATTAAGTCGTTTTCTGACGATTTTCGTAATCTATAACATTCGTCTATTTCTTTGTTAGTTTGTTTTTTGTTAACTTCTAACTTCTCTCTGCTTTGTTATTCTTTCATGTCTTTTGAGTCGTCGATAGATTTATCGTCATCGTCGGCATCGGAATCATCGGAATCATCGTCTGAATCATCATCGTCATCTTTATCGCCCTCAGCTATTGAAGCGTTGAATTCAAACTCGAGATCGGCGCCGACGTACGAGTCGCACATGAAGTATAACTGATATTTCTTCGCCCCCGCTGCAGTTGGCGCGGCGTACGAAAGCTTTACTTTTGCTTGTTTCACCAAGTTCACGCGCTTGATTGCACATAAGCGGTTTTCGGATTCGTCGCCGATGACGACCCACCAGGACTCCTCGCGCGGGATCGGGTATCTCGCAGAATACGTTGGAGGTAAGACTTCCGAAGAGTCTCCAAATTCCCACTCTCGAGTTACGTTTACTTCTACATCGATCGTTGTTGAGGTTGTTATTGATTGAGCGTTTAGGACTTTGTGCTCGCAATCGACGTTTGGGTATCTGTTTGCCGCCGTAGCAACGTCCGAGAGCTCTTTTTTACTCAACTCTGCAAAGACGTCGTTGCGCACGTCTTCATCAGCGTCGAGGATTTCGTATACAGATTCAATGTCGCGATCTTTTGCTTTTAGTGCGATTGATTTCGTGACGTGTGGTAATTGGAGAATTCCAGCATCTTTATCCCACATCGCTTGCGTGAGCATTTGCGAAAGTTCCATAGCGCACATTGCTGGCGAAAGCCAGCCATTACTCGAGATTACATCGACCATAGCCAATAATAAACGCAAAGCGGTCGGGAGAATACTCTCCAAATCTCTCGCGAGATCACCAGGAAGAACGACGCGGCTTAAATATGCTTGCAGCAACGCGCACGTCTTCACGTGTGGGTCGTTCGTTTTACGGTTCGTCATCGCAATCGGCGAATGATTCAAAATACGGCGAATAATTTCTGACTCTCCAGGTCTAATGGGTACGTTATCAAACTCGGAAGCACCGGAAACAATCTCCAAAATACCTTTTAATTTCGTCTTTGCAGTTAACGAAGCAGAGAATAGCTCAACCGTTGTATATTGCGCGTAGTAATAACTCGCAATCATACCGAGATTTAGTGGTGATATTTCATTTTCACCAGTATCGTCATCTTCTTCGATTTGCGCGCATTTGGAAACTTCTAAATCAGAAAGCGTCGATTCGACGAGCTCACTCAACGCATCAGAAACGTGTCTATGCGACGTACCAGTGAGATTGTAATAGTTTGGATTTCTAGTCAATCGTCTGTAATAATACGTCCAAGTGAGATAATCAACAGCATCTTGCTTAGTTTCAATCGTTCTAGTAACGATCTCCGCGTTGAAGTGATCGTGCAAAAAGTGATCCAAGTGCGACTCGACCGGGAACGGTTCGTGAAGAAACTTGGAATAATACGCCTTTTTCGCTTGCGAACACATCAATACGCACGTACCGTGTTCATCAATACCTGGACGACCGCATTTAGCAGTCATTTGTAAAACATCCACGACTGGATAATCAGCCGCGGATGAACCGCCGGCGTCGTAGAGTTGCGTCCCAGAAACGATGACACATTTCGCTTTTTGACGTAGACTCCATACGCTCGCGGCTTCGCAAATCATCGTCGAACATGCGTTGCACTCAAATGCTAAAAATAAAGCTTCTTTTTCTACTTTCGATAGCCCTTCGTGGATGACTGCGATGCCGTAGGTCAACGCGTGTTTCACGCCAGCATCTGATTCAATCTTTTCCGAAAGCTGCTCTAACAAATCCTCGTTATCTTCAGGGACGTTTCGAAAGTATCCTTCATCGTTATCATTCAAGGCGAACGATAAGAGTTCTAACGCTCTTTGTTTAGCATGTTTTCTCGTCGGCGCAAACACAATCGAAGGCTCTTTGTTTTCACAGTGCGTTTTAATCGCCCTATAGGTCGGCCTCGACATTGCTTGAACGCGCGATTCGTAGTTGACCACGTCAAATCCGCGCACGTGAAGTCGCAAAGGCGTCGGTCGTGCAGACGGGGCAAAGTTAAACTGTCTTTTGGAGTTCACACCAAGCCATTCTGCCAAATCTTTTGCGTTTGCAACCGAAGCGCTCATACCAAGAATGCGAATCGGAGGCGCTTTGCTTTCTTCTTCGCGTTGTTTCTGTACCGAGACATAGCGCATTCTCGAACAAGCGACTTCAATCGTTGCGCCATGCGCACCTCCAATCAAATGTAAAGAGTCTGCAATAAAAAGCTTCACTTTCTGCACGTTCTTCCTTTGTTTCCACCTTCGAGATAAAATATCCCAATTCTTCGCGCTAGAAATGATCACTCTTGATCTTTCGAGCAACTTCAAATCCGTAGCTACGTCGCCAGTTAAAATACACGTTGGGATACCCATGCGCTCTTCAAATTTAACTTTCCAGTCCGCATACTTTGTTTCAGCAATATCATCAATTGGTGCGCAATAAACACACCTCGCGTTTTCAACGCCGTGCGTATCCATCGCTTTAAGAATCGCAAGCTCGGCGCATACAGATTTTCCTGACCCAGCCGGTGCTGAAATGTATACGCTTTCATCCGAATCAGTCAAAGCTTGGTACGTTTGTGTTTGAATTGGATTCAACATTTGAAACGCATCGGTATTTTTGTAAAGCTTTGTGAAGTTAAACTTAGCCTCTCGAGTTGGAATTGGTTGTAAATCCAAGAGCTCCGTCGGCGCCGAAAACTTTTCTGGAAGTAACAAGTGCTTAAAAGAAACCGGAATGACTGTATCGCCACCTAACCACGCGTCAGACGTGACACGAATAAAGTATTGCGGGGGAAGCGGGTCTAAAAGCGGCACTGTGAAACTCACCGAATGCTCTTCATCTTTATTTTGATACTTCAAAGTGAAATACTCCGAATGCAAAATCTTCTCGCCGTCGTTGTCTTCGACCATAATCCAGAATCCTTGTACAAACGAATGGAATCGTTCATCCCATACGAAATCCGGAGTCAAAACAACGTCAACTTTCAGCGTCGATCGCGTGATTGGTTGCACGTGCGCTTGAATATCAAGTCTAGGAAATTGATGCACGAATTTATGAATCGCTTTTCCCATCTTCGGAAAGCGAATCAACTCGCCGATTTCTTGCGAAGTCAACTCAAAGTACTGCTCCCAACTCACATCTTTGCGCTCAATCTTCATGAGAATATCGTTTGGAATTGCTTTGAACTGTCGCAAGGGCGTTTGAGAACTCCAAGTTTTCTTTCCAGCCATTTTACACAAGTTCAAAGATTTCTCGCATAATTGCGCCCAACCTCGTTTTAAGACGATTTCGAATATGCAACGCAACAATCGACCGGCGGATTGCGTGATGTATACCATATCCGCCGACAATGAAAACCCTTCTAAACTCATATTTGAGATGTATGCCTGTAACAAGATGTTAATCTTCGCCGTAGGTTCTTCGATGGACTCCTTCACAGGAATCGGCACTCGCTCCGCTAATGTGGCAAGTTCTATTTTTTCCTCTTGACGAACAGAAACGAATTTGAACTCTTCGGCTAACGAAAATAAACGACAAAGTTCAATATCGCCCATTTGCGGCTTCAAGTGTTCGTGGAACGCTTTGACGGTACCGTGAGAGACGTAATATTGTGATGCAATACGACCTAAGTCAGTCGCTTGCAAACCTCCACCGCGCTTGTCGTAGCGAATCAACCCACCTTTATCCAACGAAATCGCCGCCGAGTGTATTAAATCAGCTCGACGACTGCTCAAAGTCGGATCATCTTCTACAGAAGATCTTGGGACGCCGTATAAGACTGGATTTCTAAGCATTCTAACGAATAAGTAAGTATACCCAAGCCATTTTACGGCATCATCAACGGAAGCGATGGAACCTAAAACTATTTCGGCGTTTAAAGAATCCGCGAGTTTTGCAATAAGTTGACTTTCAATGGGCAACTGTTGATTGAACAACGATAAATAGTATTGCAATTCCGTTTGTTGCGTGATGATAATCCCTTCACCGAACGTATCGAATTGTGGACGACCGGCTCTGCCCATCATTTGCATGACGTCTTGAAAAGATAACTCGTCCCATCCGCCCTTCTCTGGGTTGTATACTTGCGTGCCTTTAATGATGACTGTGTGCGCGGGCAAGTTAACTCCCCACGCAAGTGTAGCCGTGGAAACTAAAACTTGAATATGTCCATCCGCGAAAAGTTCTTCGACTAATGTTCTATCCGCTCTGACCATACCAGCATGGTGAATGGCGAAACCGTATCGAAGCAATTCTTTCAACTCGTGAGATTTCACGTTTTCGGATTCCTGTCGCAAAATTTCCGCCGTTGCCGAATCAGTGCCAACGTATTTCCCAATCGTTTCGTTTTCAATCGCCATATCGCGCAATGCTTTTGCCGTTTTATGTGTTTCTTTTCTCGAGTGCACGAAAACCATGACTTGTGTTTGCCCTGCTTGTTCGTCAACTTTCTCGTAACAAATTTCATTCATCAACTGAAATCGTTGTAAAGGTTTCTTCACTGTGATACCAATAAATTGCGATTGCAATGGACACGGTCGATAGGAGTTATCAAAAACGAACAAACCTTTACCGTGGTCAACGCGTGCAAACGCGGCAACATCATCGTAGTTTGGTAACGTCGCCGATAATCCAACAAAGCGCACGTGTTTTCTTGTCTCTTCTACTTGTCGAATAGTTCTAGCGATGATGGATTCGAGAACTGGACCACGCGTATCGTGCAAAAGATGAACTTCATCGACAATGAGTAAAGAGACTAATTGCGTATATGCACGATCACCTGATTTTCTAGTGATAATATCCCATTTTTCAGGCGTTGAAACGATGATTTGCGTATCTGCGATCTCTGCGGCTGACATTGAGACGTCCCCTGTGAGCTCTCGAACTTTGATGCCAAAATCTTTCAAACGTTCGCTCAAGTTTCCGACAACTTCGGCGACTAAAGCCTTCATTGGCGCAACGTAGACTATTTTAAACTTTGTGAGATCAATCTGACCAGTTTCTGGATCTCGATGCTTACCAATCTCGTGGCAAATCGTCAACACGGCGACGTTTGTTTTCCCCGCCCCAGTTGGCGCGCATAACAACATGTTTTCTGGAGATAACAAAGCAGTTTCGTATACTTTCGATTGCACGCGATTTAAGCTCTTCATTCCCTTGAACGCCGGTCTCGCCCACTCTGGAATTTCCTCAATTAGTCTAAGCTTTTCATCTTCCGCAAATGGCGGCGCTTTCATAGCCGGCACGTGCACTTCCTCGTACCCTTTCTTTTGAGTTCTAAAAGACCCTTCTGGAAGTTCACACTTTGTGTTTGCCATTAAGCGACTGCCTTGATGAAACGCGAGCGCGTCAAGTTCTAAGAATTTCCGGTGAGCAGATGCGCCGAGTTCTTTTTCGCGTCTTTTCGCGGCGTCTAAGCGCAACTTCTTAGCCTCTTCGCGAATTTTATTCTCGACGTTCTCTTGACGCTCTCTCGCTGATGCTCTAGTGGCTTTCATTTCGGAAAGAATTCGCGCGCCTTTCGTGTCGTTTGCCATTAAATTCTCTATATCCGTGCGTTCTTGTTCAGATTGCGCTCTTGCGAGTTTAGTGCACCATACAATGACGTCTCTGTTTTGCATTAAAGTCTTCACGAGATCGAATTTGTCGTACTCGAGTAAGCGAACGAGTTCGTTTTCGCGAGATCTATCGTCCGGAGCTTCCAACGCTTGTAACGCTTTTTCGGCAATTTCTGACATTTTCGCGGCATCGGCATCAGTTTTTTCATCATCGTCATCATATCCTTCTTTTTGTTCATGTTCTTCTTGTTTGTTGCTGTTGTTATTAATATTAATATTATTAGTATTAGTCGCTCCTGAAACGGTATTATTAAACGCGTTGGAGATGAGACGTTGTAAATAATACGCGTCAATTTCAGAGGGACGAACGATAATTTGTTGTTTCTGTTTATGCCGCTTTGAGGATGGTAAAGCAGCTTCATCTTCATCGTCGTCGTCGCCATTATCGTCATCTGAAGCATCTTTATCTTCATCTTTATCGTCGTCGTCGTCTGATTCGTCCGATTCTGATCTCAACTCGCGCGTCTCCGCATTCATGCGATCGTCCTCGTCCGAACCATCATCTTCTTCATCACTTTCTTCAAATTCAACGGCAACACCGACATCATCATCCATTTGTTCTCCATTATCTTCATTGTTATTGTTGATATCACCACTACCATCGCCCCCGATTTGCGACGACGTAAAATCCGTAATCAACTTCCCTACGGCGACTAATTTCGCAAACTTCTCTTGCTCAATCTCTCCAATCAAACTCTCAATCTCCTCCTTCTTCTGCCTATCAGTTACCCCATCCTGCTTCAAGGTCTCCAAAACTTCCTCGGCCGCGCCTCTCAAAACATCCGACGGCTGTTCCCCAAACTGTTCTTGCATCGCTTTCAGCAGTACTTCGTACGCCGCCCTCGTCTCCCTCGTCTTCGGTCTGTACTGCCCTTGCATATCGCCCGCGTTTAGCCCTAAAACATCTCTCGCCCGTTGATTCATCTTCCCTACTACCGATCCTCCTCCTTCGACCGCTAACGGCGCTTTCTTTCGCTTTTGCCGATCCTTCCTCGCCTCTACGGCGCTCGCATCTTCTTTCCTCAAAAGTTCGCTCCTGCGATCTGCTACGACGCGGTCGCCGAACGCTTTGGCATCGATCTTCCCCCACAAGCTCTCCGGTTGCCCACTCGGTTCTTTATTCCTCTTTTCGCTCTTCTCAGCCGCGATCACTAACGACGCGTTCGCTTTATATTCGTATTGTCTGTATCTAGCCGCTCGTTCCGCTGCTGAGAGCTTCGAGGCGTCGTTTTTCTCATCTTTCGCTGGCATTATTTTGTATCGCGATTATCGTATCGCGTGTTTATGTCTGTATGTCTTATTCTTTTATTCTTTTATTGTTCAGTACTACTTTTGCTCGCTTTCGATTAGATATACTCAGTGTTACTAATATACTGATGGGTGTAATCGATTAATTAATGAAGTAGTAGACGGTAGAGGAGGTTTTTGATGAGGAGGCTTTTGAATGGTTTAGGGTTTAGGGTTTTAAGTGATTTAGCGTATTGGTAAAAAAGAGAAGATAATAAATATAATTTCATAAAGGTTGTGAGTTATTAAATAAGAACGAAACGAAACCGAAACTCCGAAGAAAAGAGCGAGAGAGAGAGAGAGAGAGACCGACGTCGTTCGTTCCGTTTTCGCTTTAGTCGTTCTCTTTTTATCGCACGCGGGTGTCTGTGTTTTTATATATAACTTTAGAGACAGAGAGAGAAGTTTTCAGCTTGATTATACCATTTTTTGCCCGTGCTCATCAACAGCTTTGCTGGCAAGATAAAAGAAAATTATCAACACGACCACGTACGGCACATATATACGGTATATATAAATATAATACACAAAAGTGAATACGATGAAGACGATGATACTAGGGGCTTTCATGTGTTTCGCGACGGCGATGGTCACAGAAATCGATGCACTGAAAACTACGCAATCGATAGAGAGTAGGAGGCAATTGAGACAGTATGGAATGAGTGGTGGCATCGAGAAAGAGGCGTTGATGGCTTTGAGGGATGGGAGACGTTTGAGAGATCGAGTGATCGAGAAACCGCCGAGCGCTGCTGCGGGACATCATGCGACTGAAAACGATGTGCACGAACACCGTGCGAAGACGAGACAGTTACTCGATGATGATGATCAAAGAGAAGAGGATTACGACGCAGCGAAATCGTCGGAGGACAACGAAACGGCCGAGGAAGATATCGCCGAAGAAATCGCCGAAGAAAAGGAGGAAGAGCGAGAGATTCTGGAAGAAGCGCGAGATGAGCGCGCGGATGCGAGAGAAGAACGACGACAACGACGCGATGAACGCGCGGAAGTTCGCGAAGCAATGGAAGAAGCGAAAGAGGAAGTGCTCGAGGAACAAGAGGAAGAAGCCGCCGCAGAAGAAGAACAGGAGGAAGAAGCCGCCGCAGAAGAAGAACAAGACGAACAACAATCTGGCTCAGACAATTCCGAGGATGAATAAGATATGGGCTTATGGGGTAGTATATTTTTATCATCAATTTATTGAAAAAGAAAAATGAATCTTATCATACATATTCCGTACGACAAAGACCATCATGCATCATCAAAAAGTTCAACACAACATCATCATCAATCATCAATAACAAACTATCTCCAATATAAGAACATACTTCGTACTATATAAAGATAATCAACAAAAATACACACACACACACACACACACACACACACACACGAGACAGAGACTGAGTAAATAAATAGTGAACATCATAATCAAATAACACGCGTAATAAAAACCCGAATTTAGGTGATTTTCCACAAAACTCAGAAATGTCTAATCGTTTTACGCCTTGGCGAATAGATTTCACGACGACTTTGACGAAGAATAAGAAAAAGCGCGAAGATAATAATAATAATAATAATAATAATAATAATAATAATAATAATAATAATAATAACTTTGCTGTTGTGGATTTTTTTAAACAGTTGGAAAATGAAAGTATCGAGTTTAGAGCGCAACATT
>Ga0114998_10002789_pt1 | contig 13062 bp, 10 predicted proteins | sample ArcticOcean_MG_C_5_FD_87044 | JGI IMG/M metagenome (GOLD analysis project Ga0114998, IMG submission 87044) | Marine microbial communities from western Arctic Ocean - ArcticOcean_MG_CB4_138 | ecosystem: Environmental > Aquatic > Marine > Oceanic | place: Arctic Ocean: Canada Basin | collected...
GAATTTATTGCGCATGTGAAGCCGCGTGATGTAAATTGAATTCCTTTTCTTTTTTGCCGAGTGACGAAGCCGGTCTATGCCCGGGGTGTTCATCGGGCGTGGCGGCCATCGCGGCGTTACCTTCGGGCGTCAAGAAATGATTCGGGTACGCAGATGCAAATTCCTTTAAGCGAATCTTTGCAATAGGATTGTTCATGTGCCACAAGCACGGCGCCTTGCCAGTATACTTGTAGTAAACTTTGTTCTTTTTATCCATGGCAGTATCGGATAACGGGCAACCGTTTGTAGAAAACAATATCGATCCGTCCGCATCTAATTTATGTCTCGTATCTCCTGTTCTCCATTTTCCCATAGCGTATGCGTTCAAACATAACTGATCATCAAATCCTCTCAAACCAGCGTATTTACCGTTCCAGTCTGCATCTGTTGCTCCGTCTGGTTTGCATTGATAACCCCACTCGCCAGGCCACTCCTCCGTAGCGAATTTAGCCATTCTATTTTCTGTGGATGAAATGTACTCTAACAACGCTTCTTTTCTCGCCATCCAACCACCGGCGTTTGGCCAACCGTTTGGAATATCTCCCGGGTTTATCGGATTATAAGGCGTAGATTGACCAACTTTGAGCAAAGTTTGCGAGCCTTTATTCTTCACCGCTTTTTCAGCCTCTCTTGAAAAGTAATCCGAGATCTCGGGCCATAATTGAGTCTCGCCTCCGAATACTAAATCGGCATCGGCTTGAGTAAATCGTTCTTGAAATTCAGCAGCGCTGCACTGTAAAAAAACATCCGAGGCATCGGCAACGACTACAATAGGGTTCCCATTAATCGCGTGCAACGCCGCTTTCAAACCGATGACTTTATCCGCAAATCCGTGAAAAGGCGTATCGACGCCCGATATGACCATTTCCAACCCTTGGTTCTTCGCCGAATCGTACAAAACCCATCCGATTTCTTTCATACTCGTCGCATGTGCGGTGACAACGACTTGCGCTAAATCAACTCCAGCAGTTTTCAAAACCGGCATCGTCTTCTTCGGATCGCCTTGTCGTTGCTTCTCTTCAGTTAATTCTTCTTGCGTTATGTGCCCTTTCTCGACCGATTCGCCGTCGTACCTAAAAAAAGGTGCGTCGTGCCATTTCGTGTTTTCAAAGAACGCCCACGGAATATCCACCTTTTGCCCAGGGAACACGTTATTGTTCAAGTCGTAATCAGACCCGAGCGAAGCAGAGGCCGTACTTTCATAAATCGGGTCTCGCTCGGATCTCAGGAAGCCCTGCACTGCTTCGGGCAGGAAATCGGATGGGAGGAAGAACTTCTTCAGCGCTCCTTTTCCCTTCGTGATCCCGGTCTTGTTCAAGATCGCTACCGTGCCTAGAATCCCGAACGTCACTAAACCACCATAGGAGACCTTCTTCACCATTGACGTGAATTTAACAGAGCTTTCTTTCGACGGCGACTGCGGTTTCCCAATTAAAAGTCTACTCCTCTCGCTCGGTAAATGTTCCATTTTTGATTATTTTTGATTAGTGTTATTATGTATACGTATATATATTTATTATATACGCGACGACGGTTTTCGTGGTACTCTCTCTAGCGCGCGCTTGTTCGTGTTCTATCAATGAGCGATGCGTGTTCTTCTTTATTAGGAGTGTAGAGAACCGCGTGCTAAGCTTTTGATCGCGTAATCCGTCCTCTTTGTTGTTTAAGAGGACACCTTTTGAAGGCGTTTTAGTGTTACGTTTTCTTTTACAACAGTGTTTTATGTTTAGTACCAAGAAACAGTGTGAATGTTGATTTGAATTTTTTCTGTACTACAATTGTATACGAACAAAAACTGGAAACGTTTAACATAGCGCGATCATTACATGCTTCAACCGTTCGTAAGTCCTTGGTTGAAGGAAAGACCGAGCGATGGATACGTTTAACATAGCGTGATCACTACATGCTCCAACCGTTCGTACGTCCTTGGTTGAAGGAAAGACCGAGCGATGGATACGTTTAACATAGCGTGATCATTACATCCTTCTTCAACTGTTCGTACGTCTTTGGTTGAAGGAAAGACCAAGCGATGGCCCAACGCCTGGTTTGCGCGTGCACGAACGCTTTTTCGCGAATTTTCTTCGCGCGCGTTTTCCCTTCCCTCAACAGCTTCTTCGCTATTTTCAAAGTCGATTTTTTACCGACCATCGTCGTGAACCATCTGACTCTATTCCCATGATTATCGTTGAATTTAATTGATTCGTGGATCATTTTGGAGACGAATAGTTCTTCGCCTCCTTTGCAAGAGTTTTCTTGCGAAGTTCCTCCAAAGTTCGTTTTCGGGTTTAAGGATGATTTCCGCATCGTATCGAAGAACGGCGGGTTACATACGGTGAAATCGACGATCATCATCACTTTTGATGCGTCGTCGTTGTTCATCATCAAATCGATGTCTAAAATCGGTTGCTCTTCATCGTCATCATCATCCTTATCGTTATCTACTATTCCAATTTTGTCACTATTACTACTACTACTTCCTCCTTTTTGTCGCCTCGTATCGACTATCCTAATCTTTCTCTCGTTATTCTTTTTAAAATCGCTATTATTATGATCATCATCTTCTCCATCGTCAACAGAAAAAAACGTGCCGTTCTTAACTAAACAATTCTCTCTAGCGCTTTCAATAGCTACATCAGTGATATCTGTCCCGATCATTTCCCACTCTCTGTTTCTCGAAGTAAACAATAAAGGGAATATCGCCGAAGCGCCGGTTCCGATATCCACCCCTATTACCCTATCATCATCACCACGATCTCTCTTTTCTCCATCGTTCTCTAATAAACTCTCTACCCACTCACAATAGTTCCTGCGTTGCGTGAACCCTGGTATTAAGTGCCCTTTCGGCACGGACCAATCGCGCACTCCGCATTCGTCCTCTAACAGAACTTTACACAAATCATGCGTAGCTTCCCAGGACTTGAAATCGAATTTAACTCGCTCTTGCTCGCCTCGCCGATCATCATCACCATCATTATTACAATGTTTTGAGAAGTACGCGTACTTCTTCGCCAACGCTTTGAAATCCGGTCGTTTTTGTTTATTACCAGTGTTATCATTATTGCTCTTCATGTCTTCATCTTCTTCATCATCTTTTTTTCGTTTCATCGTACTCCAACGTAATAACGTAATATTTATTACATATTTTCACACCAGTACGGTAAGTACGTACCAGTACATGCAAACAATCTCTCTCTTTATCTCGCTCAACACACTGAACAAAGCGAAGAACAGAGAAGAAGAAGAAAATAGAAGGAATACTATTGATGGCGTATTTTTAGACCATGTTTTTTAGACCATGTTTTTTAGACCATGACCATGTTTTTTAGACCATGACCATGTTTTTTAGACCATGTTTTTTAGACCATGACCGTGTTTTTTAGACCATGACCATGTTTTTTAGACCATGTTTTTTAGACCATGTTTTTTAAACCTTCCCCTCTAAAAGACTAAAACACTCAAAACACAGACTCACAAGCGGCAGTCGAAAATCTCTTTGCCCTGCTGCTGTGGACTTTTCAAAGTGCATCAGGCGCACCACGTTATATATACATATTAAAACGTACTGCGCGTAATTACATCGCGTGTAACGATAGGTACACATATTTCGATCGATAAAGCCATACCTTTCATACCAATACATATATAATTAGAGAGAGAACGAGGCGAACTCGTGTTCTCTGTAAAGGTTGATTGGATATATATATCAGAATTCAAATTCGCGCGATCAAAGTGTTTTTCATCGCGCGCATATCCACCCTAAAACAAGTCCAAGAATAACGAAGTAAGAAAGAGCAAAATGGCAGTTTTAGAGAGCAGCAGCGATGACGACGACGTTCCACTGGCAACGAGAGCGACGCAGAACGAACAGCAAAAGAAGAGTGCGAGTGAATACGCCCCTAATGGAGCTGCCGCTGCCGCTGCTGCTGAAGAAGTCGTCCTCGCGTCGGCGTACGCGAAACCGCGCGAACGGCCTCGGATGGATACTAGCGAAGCGCCGCGACAAGGAGTATCAGCGAGTAAGAGGAGTGAAGGCAGCGCGGCTGGTATTACTACTGCTACTGCTGGTACTGGTACTGGTACGAGTAGCGGTTTCGTGATCCCGAAAAGACCGAGAGCGGATTCGAGTTCGAGCGACGACGACAACGTTCCTTTGGCGCAACGCGCGAAAGTGGTCGAGCTCGAGCAGCAGCAGCAGCTGAAGAAGAAAACGATGACGACGACGACGACGACGACAAATAGTAATAATTATAATAATAATAATATCAAACAAGCTTTTACGCAAAAACCAGCAGCAGCGGCTCAAGATCAACTAGTTCGACCAATCCAGTCGAGACCGATGATGGTACCGCAAATCGCAAAAAACCCGTCGTCTACAGCAGTAGTAGCGACGAAGACGACGACGACAATCACAACAGCGAAGGTTACTGCAAAGCAAACAACGAGATCTTTTGATTCTTCGGACGATGACGAGCCTTTGGCGCAGAAAAAGAAATCGTTAGAAGCGAAAAATGAGCGCACGAAAGAAGAGAAAGAAAAACGTCGACGGGAGAAAAAAGAAAAGAAGCGCTTGAAGAAGGAGAAAAAACGAGAGCAGAGACGAAGACGAGAATTGGAGAAATCTGGCGGTCGACATACGGTAAAACTGAATTCATCGTCGGGCGTGAAAAAGAAACGCGCATCAACGGGTGGTAGCGGCGGCGAAGGAGGTAACGGAAAAGGGTCGCAAATCATGTGGACGCAATTAGAACACGAAGGCGTCGTGTTTCCTCCACCGTACGACCCGCACGGCGTTCCGTTGACATACGATGGAAAAGACGTTTACCTCGAACCGCACGAAGAAGAAGTTGCAACTTTCTTCGCCGTCATGAAGGAGACAGACTACGCTTCTAAACCGGTTTTCCAAGAAAATTTCATGGACGGCTTCAAAAGAATCTTAAGGGGTGGGAAGAATGCGCACATCACCGACTTTGCAAAGTGCAACTTTCAAAAAATTTACGATTGGGACGCGAAAAGACGAGAAATAAACAAAGAGCGCACGAGCGCAGAAAAGAAACAAATTAAGGAAGATAAGGATAAGGCCGAAGAAAAGTACACGTGGGCGATCATGGACGGTAAACGCGAGCAAGTTGGTAATTTTAGAGTGGAACCGCCCGGATTGTTCCGAGGGCGAGGAGAACATCCAAAGATGGGTAAAATCAAAAGGCGCATACAAGCAGAAGATATCATCATCAACATCGGCAAAGATGCAAAGATTCCAGAACCTCCCGCGGGGCACAGATGGAAAGAAGTTCGACACGACCAAACTGTCACTTGGATGGCCGGTTGGAATGATTCCATCAACACGAAAGATTGGAAATACGTCCAATTCGGAGCGACATCGAGTGTGAAATCTGAATCTGATAAGCAAAAGTTTGAAAAAGCTCGAAACTTGCACAAGTTCATTGGAAAAATCCGCTTAGATTACCGAAAGAACATGCAATGTGATAAAGATGAAACGGCGCAGCTCGCTGTGACGACATATTTGGTCGATAAATTAGCCTTGCGGGCAGGTGGTGAGAAAGACGAAGACTTGGCCGATACCGTCGGTGTGACGACATTGCGTGTTGGACACTTGAAGTTCATGGGACCGGAAGAGAATCACCCTTACCCCAAAATTGAATTTGACTTTCTCGGTAAAGATTCAATTCGTTACCATCAAGAGCATGCCATCGAGCGCGTGGCTTATGATTGCATGAAAAAATTTTGCAAGGGGAAGAAAGAAGAACATGACGTGTTTGATCGAATCAATCCGTCTAAAGTTAACGAGCATTTGCAAACTCTTATGCCTGGATTAACAATCAAAGTCTTTCGTACGTACAACGCGTCTATTACGTTGTACCGGTTGTTGGAAGAAACAACGAAGCCAAAAGCAACCGTACCGATCATGAAGGCGACATACGACGAAGCGAATAAGGAAGTTGCAATTTTGTGTAATCACCAGAAAGGTGAGTCGAAGCAACACGCAGCCGGTATGGAAAAATTGGAACAAACTATAAAGAGTTTGGAAAAAGAATTGAAAGAATTGAAAAAAAAGGATAAAAAGGATAAAAAGATTCCAAATTTGAAACAAAAAATCGATAAAATGAACTTGCAAATGGAAACGAAAGAGTCTTTGAAGACTGTTTCTCTTGGAACGAGTAAAATAAACTATTTAGATCCAAGGATTACAATCGCTTGGTGTAAGAAGAACGAAGTTCCTCTACCAACCGTGTATACGAAAGCTTTGGTGCAAAAGTTCAACTGGGCGATGTGTGAAGAGCCAGATTACGTGTTTGCGGATCTGTCTTACAACATCGAAAGAGATAATCATTAAGCAAAAACTACTAATACTAAATAAAAATAATAATTTAAATAAAAAATAAGAAGAAAGAAATACTGACAAAAATTACTGGTACTATTTTGTGATGATGCGTTGTTTATATATATCAGATTCAATCGCGTTCGTTTATTTTTTACGATTCGAATCGTCACCGTAGTTATAATCTATCGCATAATCGATTAACATGCATTTTTACATCTTCAACGCACTCGATGAAGACAATGGATCGAGCGTTGTATTGAGAATGATTTCCTCGCCAATTCCTAAAATCGAAGCGAAAGCATTATCTGATGCTCCTTCACCAGTCCGTTCAATTTTTCGAAACGCGTTGACTAATTCTTTCGAGTGCACGGCTCCTGATAAAACTTCTTTTCCTCCGATGACAAAATTCGGAATTGAATGAATACCAAGACGTTGCAAAGCTTTTTTTGCAAGAACGATTTCTTTTTCGCCTTCGTCCGTCATCAAAAACGCTTTCGCATTCTCCAAATCTATGCCACCGATCGTTTTCGCGCAGTCTAATAAAAATAGCGAATCGTTAAGTTTCTTCCCATTCACGAAATGCTCTACGTTCAATTTATCGTATAATTGTTCAGACTTTGCACATCCATAATTCTTTGTTACCCATTGAACTAACCGATGAGATTTCATCGTATTCGACGCTTTTCGATCTAAATTAAAATGCTCGATCCCGACCTCTCTTCCTCGTTCTTTCAACATATGTCTATTCTTTTGCTCTTCGAACGCCTTCTTACCTCCCCATTTTCGTTCGAGCCTCGATCTGTTCGTTTCGAACCATTTCTCGTCTCTTGAATAGTCCGGTTCAAGAAAAAAAGGTACCCTAATCACGGCAAATTTCACCGGGTTCAGTTCATCAATCGGGTTCTTCGTCACGACGCTCATGGCGTTATACAAGTGACGTTTCCCGATGAAACCATTAGGTCACATCGTATCACTGATTAACTCGACCGTAATAACTTGATGTCTCTCTCGCCCTCGTTGTTCTCGTTGTTCTAGTGAACTACTACTACTACTACTATTTCTATGACTACGTACTACTTTTGTTGTTCCTACTCGTACTACTGTTGCTCTCGCGCTCCAGAGATTTTGCAACGTGGTCCGAGCATCAGTAGCCTTACGACGAGCTAACATAAAAACCACCATTGTTTGAGTGAACGGTGATAAAATCGAGAGCACGATAGAGATAATTATAACTTATTAGAGTTCTTTTTATTTACCGTCATCGACCGTTAAATGAGTATGACCTTCCGGTAAAGCGAATCCATCGACTGATTCGCTGAACCTTACGACGACTTTATCTGCCGCGATCTCGGCCGTTTTCACGCTCGAGAGCGCTTTAATTATCGCCCGAGCGACTTCTTTGCGAACCTCTTTCGTCCTGCACGCTTTCGGTAACCAGGCCACGTGTACGAAGGGCATTTTATTATTAAACTATTATTTATTATTTATTATTACTATGTTTACTAAAAGCACTTCTTAAATGCTCTGCTGTTGTTGCGTTTAGGGTTTCATTAAGAAAACTATTCTGTTTAGGGTATCAGTTTAGGGTTTCAGTGTAGGATTTCAGTGTTGGGTATTTTTGTGGCCGTCATTAGTACGAGTAGGAAAGAAGAATTGGAAGAGAACTAAAACGATAATACATAAAAGAAAGAGAGAGAGAGAGATCAGAGACAGAGGTCAGTGAGAGAGGGGTTTCTAATCTTCACTGCTGCCGTTGCTATTATTACTACTACTATTACTACGCGCGTTCACGAATCTAATCCAACATAAACAAATGAAGATCAAGGTAATATCACGCATCGAGGAAGAACATACGCGAGAATGTAAGTCGGACCCTATTAAGATCCATAGAAACCTGAACCCGCAGTTACACCCGATGCACAGGGCGACGGAGTACAAACGCGCGTTGAACGCGACGAAGTTAGATAAAGTATTCGCGAAACCGTTCGCCGGTGCCTTGGAAGGGCATTCGGATGGCATCACGTCGTTAGCGAAGAACTCGAAAGATTTGAAGAAAATTGCTAGCGGCGCGGCGGATGGGGAAATAAGGTTATGGGATTGCCCGTCGAGGAAAGCTTTGAGGGTTATGACTTCACATAAAGGCGCGGTGAGAGGATTGAGCTTTAGTAGGAATGGGAATAGGTTAGTCAGCGCGAGCGATGATCGAACGATTATGATTTGGGACGTTCCAGACGCGAAATTAGGCGAGCTCGGGAGTAACGAGACGAAGAAAATTGAGCAACCTTTGAAACTAATCGCTGGGGATAGCGCGTATAGGGATTTAGATTGTCATTGGGGGAAAGATTTATATGCCACTGCTGGGAATTGCGTAGAAGTATGGGATTTGAATAAGGATAAACCGACGAGTAAGTTTGATTGGGGATGCGATACTGTGTTATCGGTGAGATTTAATCCAGCCGAGCCTGAGATCTTCGCGAGTTGCGGAAGCGATAGATCGATCGCTTTATACGATTGCAGGACGAATACGCCGACGAGAAAGTTAATCATGCAAAATAAGTGCACGAAACTATGCTGGAACCCAATGGAAGCGTTTAATTTTACAGTCGCCAATGAAGATTGCAACTTGTACAGTTACGACATGAGAAAACTAAACGTCTCGACTTGCGTACATAAAGACTTTGTCTCCGCAGTATTAGATATCGATTATTCACCAACTGGGAGAGAATTCGTTGCAGGAAGCTACGATAAGAGTATTAGATTATTCGATTTCAACAGCGGGCACTCGAGAGATTGTTACCACACGAAACGGATGCAAAGAGTATTTTGCGTGAAATTTAGCATGGACGGCACGTACGCCTTTAGCGGTTCGGATGACATGAACGTTCGAATATGGAAAGCACATGCGAGCGAGAAAGTCGGGACGCTCTTGCCAAGAGAAAAACGGAAAATGCAATACAACGACGCTTTGAAAGACCGATTTAAACATATGCCAGAAATCAGACGTATTGCGAATCATAAACACGTACCAAAAGCGATTCATTCAAAGGCGAAATTGAGAAGAACGATGACAGATGCCCAAACGAGAAAGAAAGAGAGAAGAGTCGCGCATGCCGCGCCTGGTGCACACAAAACAGAATTCAAACCCATGCGAAAAGAAAGAATCGTCGAAGAATTAGAATAAATATCGTACCAATCTTTAGCTTATTTGGTAATAATCCATGTACAATAATATAGATTTTTTGTGAATTAGAATAGATTACAACTTTTTAAAATCACTCGTGGTACAATAATAATAATATTTAAGAAGATATGGTTAAAACGACAAATCATTTCTTATTTGCGTAAATTATCCAATCGCGCTTGCAAATCGTCGTCGATGCCGCCCGAAACACCACCACCGCCCTCTAACACTGGCTCCTTTTCTCTACTATTCTCTTCTACAGCAGCAGCAGCTGACTTATTTGCAGCAATCGCACCATTACTACCTTTATTACCCCCAATAGGCACGGATACTAAATCCGCGTTCATTGAACACCCGAGTTCGTCCAAAACCGCGTTAACTAACTCCTCGCTCTCGTCTTCCTCGCCTTCGTTCTCAAACGCGTCATCCAACGCGTCTCCCATGATCTCCGTCGTCATCTCCATCTTATCATTCTCTCTCTCGAACTCTTTCATGATCTTCGAGATTGCAGGTAAGTTCAATTTCTTATTCATCGCCCCCATCGCCTTCGTTACCCCGTTCATTGCATCCGCCATAGCCTGCGTCGATTTCAGCGTCTGCATGCGCAGACTTACGCCCTGTAACTGTGACTTCAACGCATAGAATTTCGTGATCGAATTCCTCGTTCTCACGAGATCTTTCGCCAGAACCCTCACGGACTTCAACTGGTTCTCTTTCGCCATTCTCTTGATTTCGATCGTTAACTTCTTCTCCTGCTGTTGTAGCTGCGAGCGCTCGCGATCGAGCTCGCGCAAGTGTTTATCGATCTGTCTCTTGTTCTCTCGCAAGATCTCCGACGGAGATTTCTTCTTAAACAAGGTCGCGACGAAATCGAACATTATTATATTATTATTATTATTATTATTATTATTGTTATTATTAATAAAATTATTATTATTATCTATCTATATCTATATAAAAATAGAGAGAGAGATGTATGATTGATTGCTTATGATGATGTGTCGTTTTGTTTCAGGAAAATATGTTTAGTTTGTTATAGTATTAATATAGTGACGAATTGGAAAAGGAGGTGCCCGCCATGTCATGTCAAAGTTTGATGAAGAAAGATTTGCGTGAAATTACAAACTAGCGCGAGGAGAGTATGTTTAGTTCGCTTAGTTTATAGTAATAATATGAAGAATTGGAAGAAGAAATGGTGCCCGATGATGAAAAAGAGCTGATTGTGTGAACTAGAAACTAGCCACGCCGAAGATGGAAGAACCGATGACGTCTCGCAACTTCTCGTAAGCTTTATCGATATCGTCGTTAACGATGATAGCATCGAAAAACGCGGCACCTAAAGCTTCACCTCTCGCAATTTCTTTCGTAGCATTTTCCATACGTTTAGCGATCGCTTCTTCGGTTTCCGTGCCGCGTCCGCGTAAGCGCTTTTCGAGCTCTTCGATCGAAGGTGGTTGTATGAAGACGTACGCGCACTCTAATTTCCCACTACTCTTCACGATTTCCGCACCTTGGATGTCAATATCGAGAATACAGCATACGCCTTTGGAAGCTACGTCCTCGACAGCTTTGAAAGATGTTCCGTAGATGTTTAAATGCACGTTTGCGTGCTCGAGGAATTTTCCATCCGCGATCTCTCGCTCCATCAATGATTTTTCCACAAAGTGGTAGTGTACGCCGTTTTCTTCCCCCGGACGCGGCGCTCTCGTCGTATGCGAGACCGAAAATCCAAACTTTGATGGATGGTTTTTATTTAGCTTCTCGATGAGCGTTCCTTTGCCTACTCCTGACGGTCCGACGATGACGAGCGGTTTCATTTTTTGCGCCGACAAAGACGACGACGACATCGTCCTTATCGTCCCTCTCTCGCTACTATTCCTATTCCTATTATTATTCCTATTATTATTATTATTATTATTACTATTATTCAATCTGTTACGATTGTGATAGTTTATATAACCAGTAGTGTTACTATTGGTTCCCTTGTTGTTGATTCGTGAACCCGATTCTATCCGATGTCGCAAGCTTCTGCAACAAAGGGTTCGGATCCGCCAGCGCAGCAGGTCCTTTGAGAGCGAGCTCGTGCTGTAGTTTCTTCACGTGCTGCCTTCGCAACTCGTCGTACTTTTAAGCGCGTTTTAAGTCAGTCTATTCAATCGCTCTTTTACGTGAATACTGTACGTAATTAATCGAAAAGCGCGGAAGGACGGACAGAAAAAGAAGAAGAAGAAGAAGAAGAAGAAGATGTTTCGTGTCGTAATCATATTTTTACGTAATCACTGATCACGCGATATCGATCGAATGGAACGAACAGGAACAAAATATTTCACAAAAAGTATGCCGCACACCTATAAACAAAGATGAACAAAAAATCTGTAGATGTATGCGTGCGTGCGTGCGTACCTCTTCTTGTCTATCCTCTGGTTTAACCTCAATGCGCGATGGCCTTCGGTTTAACATGTAAATATTATTTTATTCTGACGATTTTGGCTGATGATGGCGAGGCGCAAAAAGCGAAGCGTAACGAGCTAACAAGAGACTGTGCGACGTAACGCGTAAAGAATATATAAATATATATCAGAATATGCAATACAATAACGATCATCGACCTTCACTGATTAAATCACGAGCGCTTAAAATGTTCTTATTGACTATATCGATGCGCGTGGAGGGTATTGGCGCGAGACCGTTAGCCGCGAAATGCCCTAAAAGCTGATTAACGGCGTTATACATCGACCTCCCAGAGGCTTGTTTAGAAGATCCTCCAGGGGCGTACTTCCCGGACCAAGAATTCGCGTTACCCTGTAATTTCTTAATCGCCCCTTGTCTCAAACTTGAATATACATCCATCGCTAACACGGAGTCCATTTCATCCGCTAAAGCGATCGTGTCCAGTTGATACGCGCTCAAGTCTTGATTTCTCGACCCGGTTTGCGTCGCCGATACTTTCATTTGTTTCTTCAAATCCGATTTCGAGTTATATTCATCTTCGTTCAAGAACTTATTTCGGTCTTCCGCGAGTGCGGTCATTCGACACTGCGTGCCTTCGTCGCCGACTGGACACAGAATATCAAACGCCGACTTCGAGTAAGTCGCTTTGGCCTCTCGCGCTTCGGAGAAGAAACAGCTCAAGGTGAACATCGCGGCAGAGGATACTTTTACGATCGCTTCGCGTCTATCGATGATTTCCTCATCTATTGCGTTCTCTCCATAGCAGTTTCTGATCTCACTCGCAGTCGTGCGATGCGATTCATTACTACTCCTACTCCTACTCCTATTCAACCAACGACTAGTACTACTGACGATGCCTTTGCTCGCTGTAAAACGACGTCGATTTTGTTCAAGCTCGTTTGAGTCCACCGAGGGCAAAACAGCGCGCGATGATGGACTCGTGCGAGCAACAAAGTTCATCGTTCTCGCAAGGGACTACGTAATTGATACGTACTGATCAAGCGCTGCTGTCGATGCGTGATTTTATGTCGTCTGCGTCCGCCTGTTTTGA
>Ga0114998_10002799_pt1 | contig 13043 bp, 15 predicted proteins | sample ArcticOcean_MG_C_5_FD_87044 | JGI IMG/M metagenome (GOLD analysis project Ga0114998, IMG submission 87044) | Marine microbial communities from western Arctic Ocean - ArcticOcean_MG_CB4_138 | ecosystem: Environmental > Aquatic > Marine > Oceanic | place: Arctic Ocean: Canada Basin | collected...
GTGTAAACGAGATGCTCTACCAACTGAGCTAACCGCCCAAAACAAGCGCTACTAATACATCAACGTATAGATAATGTAAATTGGTAATTATTGAATACTGGCTTGAGATTTAACGTCAGATTTAGAGATGCTCTCAACCTCAACCCACTCTACTCTTTTTAATTCTTTAGTTAGGGCAATTTTTAACACCTCATCAGCAGTCTCAACGGGAGTTATTTTAATATCATCTGTAATCTTTTTTGGCATATCAACTAAATCTTTTTCATTTTCCTTAGGTATTATAACTTGTTTAATACCAGCTCTATGTGCTGCTAATAATTTTTCTTTTAAACCGCCAATCGGTAAAACTTGTCCTGTTAATGTAACTTCCCCTGTCATAGCAACATCTCTTCTTACTGGAGTTTTGGTTATGGCAGAAACTATAGAGGTTACCATTCCAATACCAGCTGATGGACCATCTTTAGGAGTGGCACCTTCGGGTACATGAATATGAAAGTCTTTTTTTTCAAAAAATGGAGGAATAATTCCATATTCTAAACTTTTAGATCTAACAAATGATTTTGCAGCTTTAATTGATTCTTGCATTACGTCACCAAGTTTACCTGTAATTTGCATTCTACCTTTTCCTGGCATAATAACAGTTTCAATTTTAAGAATTTCTCCACCATATTCAGTCCAAGCTAAACCAGTAACAACACCGATCTTGTCTTCACTTTCAAGCTCACCAAATTTATATTTTTGAATACCAAGGTAATCATGTAAATTTTTAAGATCAATGCTAACTTGCTCTTCTTCTCCAGCTACAACTTTTTTAACCACTTTTCTCGCAACTTTTGAAATTTCTCTTTCTAAATTTCTAACACCAGATTCTTTTGTATAACTTCTGATTATTTCTTTGATAATATCTTTAGATAATGTCATTTCATTTTCTTTAACACCGTTATCTTTGATTTGTTTTGGTAAAAGATATTTATTAGCAATATTAATTTTTTCATCCTCTGTATAACCAGCCAATCTAATAACTTCCATTCTATCTAATAATGGAGGTATAATGTTTAGTGTATTAGCTGTTGTTACAAACATAACATCTGACAAATCATAATCGACTTCTAAATAATGATCATTAAAAGTAGTATTCTGCTCTGGATCTAGAGCCTCTAATAGTGCAGAAGAAGGGTCACCTCTGTAGTCATTTCCAATTTTATCAATTTCATCAAGAAGAATTAAAGGGTTTTTTGTTCCAGCTTTTTTCATCATCTGAATAATCTTACCGGGTAAAGATCCAATATAGGTTCTTCTATGACCTCTAATCTCTGCTTCATCACGCATACCTCCAACTGACATCCTTACAAATTCTCTGTTTGTTGCTTTTGCAATTGATTTACCTAGAGATGTTTTTCCAACTCCAGGGGGACCAACAAGACATAGGATGGGACCTTTAATTTTATCCATTCTTTTTTGGACAGCTAAGAATTCAATAATTCTTTCTTTCACTTTTTCTAAACCAAAATGGTCTGAATCCAATACGGCCAATGCTTTTTTAAGATCTATACCAACTTCACTTTTTTTATACCAAGGAAGGTCAACCATCCAATCTAAATAATTTCTAATTACAGTTGCCTCAGCTGACATCGGGCTCATGTTTTTTAATTTTTTTAGCTCTGACAAGCATTTTTTCTCAACATCCTTGGGCATCTTAGATTTTAAAATAGATCTATTTAAACTTGTGGTTTCATCCTTACCATCTTCAATTTCTCCTAATTCTTTTTGAATAGCTTTTAATTGTTCATTTAAATAATATTCTCTTTGAGTTTTCTCCATTTGAGTTTTAACTCTGCCTCTAATTCTTTTTTCAACACCGATAATGCTAGTTTCATTTTCCATAATCTTAATAATTGAATTTAGTCTTTTCTTAACATCAGTAGTTTCAAAGATTTGTTGTTTTTCAGAAATTGTTGCTGTGATATGTGAAGCAATATTATCTGCAATTACACTTGCTTCTTTTAACTGTTTTATTGCACTTATCGTTTCACCAGAAACTTTTTTATTTACAGATGTTAATTTTTCTAACCTTCTAAGCGCAGTAACTGCTAGAGGCATTAAGTCCTCATCTTTATCTGATGCGTCTGGATGATGTGTGTATTCACATTCAATAAAATCAGAATTATCCTTAAAGTTTAGAATCTTCACTCTTTTACTTCCTTCTACCAAAACTTTAACTGTACCATCTGGTAATTTCAAAAGTTGAAGTATATTTCCTTCACAACCGTAAGTAAAAATGTCGGTTTTCTTTGGATCATCAATTTCTGAATTTTTTTGAGTAACTAAAATAATTTTTTTACCTTTTTTCATCGATTCATTTAAGGCTGATATGGATTTATCTCTGCCAACAAATAGTGGGATAACCATGTTGGGAAAAATAACGATATCTCTTAGTGGTAATAGCGGTAATGTAATTTTAACATCCATAGCTTAAATATGGATATTAAATTTGATTTTGCAATAGGTATTTGTTGTTTATTAACTGCGGTTAATTAAGCCGCAGAGGTTTTTTCTGATTTAGTTTTGTTTTGATTTTTTGAATGAACTAATATTGGTTGTGTAAGTCCCTTGGCTGCGCTTGCGTCAACTATAACTTCATCAATATTATCTTGGCTGGGGAGGTCATACATAGTTTTTAGCAAAATATTCTCAAGTATAGACCTAAGGCCTCTTGCTCCAGTTTTTTTATTAATTGCTTTAATCGCTATTTCTTTTATTGCAGTATCTTTGAAGGTTAATTTGGCCCCATCTAATTTAAACAATTCTTGGTACTGTTTTACTAGGGAGTTTTTTGGCTCTTGTAATATTTTGACTAATGATTTTTCACTAAGATCTTCAAGGGTAGCAATCATGGGCAATCTTCCAATAAATTCTGGAATTAAACCGTATTTTAATAGATCTTCTGGTTCTAAGCTTTTCATCCATTCACCTATTTTTTTATCTTCTGTTTTTTTTACATTAGCACCAAAACCTATAGACGTACCTTTGTCTCTTTGGGATATAATCTTGTCTAGGCCAGCAAATGCTCCACCACAAATAAATAAAATATTTGTGGTATCAACTTGTAAAAATTCCTGTTGAGGATGTTTTCTTCCTCCTTGTGGCGGAACGCTTGCAACTGTTCCTTCCATAATTTTTAATAATGCTTGTTGTACACCTTCACCAGATACATCTCTTGTAATAGATGGATTTTCTGATTTTCTACTAATTTTATCTACTTCATCAATGTAAACGATTCCTCTTTGAGCTTTCTCAACATTGTAATCAGCAGCTTGTAATAGTTTTAAAATAATATTTTCAACATCTTCACCAACATATCCTGCTTCGGTTAATGTTGTAGCATCTGCCATAGTGAATGGCACATCTAAAATTCTAGCAAGTGTTTGAGCCAATAAAGTTTTACCACATCCTGTGGGTCCAACTAATAAAATATTTGACTTAGAAAGTTCAACCGTTTTACTATTTTTGCTTTCATAGTTTAATCGTTTGTAATGATTGTGAACAGCTACAGATAAAACTTTTTTTGCATGAGGCTGTCCAATTACATAATCGTCTAATACAGCACAAATTTCTTTGGGTGGTGGTAACCCATCTTGATGTTTAACAAAAGTATCTTTGCTTTCCTCTTTGATAATATCCATACAAAGCTCAACACATTCATCACAAATGAACACTGTGGGACCTGCAATTAATTTTCTAACTTCATGCTGACTCTTTCCACAAAAAGAACAGTAAAGAATATTTTTATTTGTTGTCATAATTTTTAAAACGAATCAATAAAAATACCTTAATATAAATGACTCCCACTAATCAAGTGAACATTTAAATGTAATCAAGATATTGTACCTTATGTTCGGTTTTCTACCACAGCATCTATTAAACCAAAATCTTTAGCTTTCTCAGGTGTCATGAAATTATCTCTTTCAAGAGTTTTTTCTATATCACTTGTAGTTTTACCAGTGTGCTTTGAATAAATTTCATTCAATCTTTTTTTTAGGGCTAATACTTCATTAGCATGAATTTCAATGTCTGTGGCTTGCCCTTGATATCCAGCTGATGGTTGATGAACCATTATTCTTGAATTTGGTAAAGAAAACCTTTTCCCTTTTTTTCCTGCTGCAAGTAAAAATGACCCCATGGAGGCAGCTTGGCCTATGCATAAAGTTGATATATCAGGTTTAACATATTGCATGGTATCATAAATTCCTAGACCAGCAGTTACCAGCCCACCAGGACTATTAATATAAAGATTAATTTCTTTTTTTGGGTCTTCCGATTCTAAAAATAAAAGTTGCGCAGTAACTAATGAAGCAACGTTATCGTTAATGGGACCTACTAAAAAAATTATTCTTTCCTTTAGAAGTCTTGAATAAATGTCATAAGCTCTTTCACCTTTATTGGATTGCTCCACTACCATAGGAACTAGAGTATTCATTTGATCAGAAAAATTAGTTGTCATAAATTGATTCTTATAACTTATACAACTTGTGATTACTTTTTGCTAACTTTTTTTGTTATAATCTTTTTAGATTTTTTAGCCTTTGGCATGACTTTACTTTTTGGACTTACTGTTGTTTTGGCCTTAGTAACAGTTTTTTTTTCTTTTGGATGATTTTGGTCATGATTGTGATTTTGGTCATGTTCTTTTTTCTGATGCTCTTTTAAAATTTTTTCAGCTTCTTCTTTGGTAATTTCTTTCTTGTTGGGTTTTGCTTTTGTTTTAATTAAATCAATAATTTTTTCTTCATAAACAGTTCCTCTTAAACTTGCTAATGCAGATGGGTTTTTTTGATAAAACTCCATAATCATTTTCTCTTGACCTGGCATCATTCTAAGTTGTTTTTGAACTTCTGCTTGAATTTCTTGTTCAGTAACTTTTATTTTATTTTGTTCACCAAATTCATTCAAAATTAATCCAACTTTAATTCTTTTTTTTGCTATGTTTTCAAAATTTTTTATATTTTTTTTGACATCTTCTTCACTCAATCCCTGTGATAGTGTTTTAATTTCTTCTTCTAATAGATTACTTGGAATTTCATTAACTTTAAAATTTTCAATTTCTTTTAAAATTTGTGTTTTAGCTAATTTATCTAAAGAATTTTTATATTCATCGTTAATTTGTTTTGTTACTAATAATTTTAGATCTGCAAGATCTTTTGCACCTAAATTTTTTGCAAAATCATCATCGATTTTTACATCCACTGATTCTTTTACGGCTATAATTTTACAGACAAAGCTAGCTTTTTTCTTTGCAAATTCTTTTTGTGGATAGTTTTCGGGCAGTATAGCTTCAACTGATTTTTCATCATTTTTTTTGACTCCAATTAATTGTTTGTCAAAGCCTTTAATAAACAAATCTTTTCCAAGTATTAATTGTGTATTCTTTCCTTCGCCACCAGTAAAACCTTTTCCATCAATTGTTGCCCTATAGTCAAATATAACTGAATTACCCTCAACAGCCTTAACATTATCAGCAACATCTTTGAGATTATTTTGACTTTTTGCTATTTCTTTAATTCTTTTATCCGTTTCATTTGCTTCAATTTTAACAGAGTATTCATCATACTTAATATTTTCAACAGACTTAAGTTCCACTTTTGGTAGTTCTGTCACTGACAATACATATTCTAAATCTTTATCTTCACCATGAATTTTAAGATCAAGCTTAGGTTGGCCAGCAGGTTTGATTTTATTATCCTCTAAAGCTTTAATTGATGTCTCTTTAAGAACTTTATCAAGGACTTCACTAAAGATTGCTTGTCCAAATTGTCTTTTAAGAATCTCTTTTGGAACTTTTCCGGGTCTAAAGCCCTTTAGGTTAACGGTTTTTTTGATTTCCTCATATTTTTCATCCATATGAGCGTTCATAATTTTTTTATCTATAAAGACATTAACTTCTTTATTTAAGCCTTTTATATTTTTTACTGTTACTTTCATAATTTTATAACTTTCTGGTAGGCGAAAAAGGACTCGAACCTTCACATTTTTCAATACTGGTTCCTAAGACCAGCGCGTCTACCAATTCCGCCATTCGCCCACAATTATTGAGGCTTTATATATGAATGATATCATTTGTCCAATGACAATAATTGAGAAATATATTAATAATCAATTATATTTAGTATTAATTTAAAAAATGATTATCTCACCCTGTATAAGTATATGTAAAACAGACCCTCAAACCGGTTTTTGTTACGGATGTGGTAGAAATAATGAAGAAAAAAAATTATGGAAATTAGAGAGTACTAACGATCAGTGGAAGAGCGATAATTTGGCTAACATTAAAAAAAGACTTGCTGGCTGGCAACTAGAGAGCTTTAAAAACTCATATAAACATAAAATCGAGAGTGGTATTTCTCTTTATAAAAAGAGCTTAAATAATGAGTAAATCTACAATAACTATATTAATTTATATACTTGGATTAATTTTTGCTGCCCTTTTTTTGGATGTTTGGAGTGCAGAAACATCATTTGTAAAAACTATTTCAGTATTCATATGGACAATTATTTTTTTAATCGCAATATTTTATTCCGACAAAAATGAAAAAAAATAGTTTTGCACTTAAATTTTTAATACTTTCAATATTCTTTGTTAATTTTCAAGTAATAGTTTTTTCAGAAATTATGCTTTTAACAGGATGCAAGAATTTGAATAATAGTTTTATTAAAAATGAATATATTTTAGATTTTGAAAAATCTTTAATGACAAGAAACTATGTCTATGACAGTAAAACATATAAAAAACTTAAACAAACTGACTTAAGTATAAAAAAAGAGAATGTATTGGAGAGATTTTTGTACGTTGATAAAGATTTAATTTTTACAGATAAAGTTGGTTATCCACAGTTCTATACTCAACTGCTTTTTAAAAAAAATAACCCTATGATTAATATAAAAACAGTAATTAATGGTGAAGAAGCTATTTCAAAAATATCTACTTGTAGTAAAGTAGAGGTTTTTGAGAAGGAAAGTTAAGATTTTTTATTTTTAGTGTTGGCCTTATTAAACTTATTAGTAAAGTTTAATTTTTTTGATCCAAATTTAGTATTTGTAATATTGCTACGATGTTTTGCAAATGCTTGCTTTTGAGCTAATTTCATTGCTTTTTTTGATGACATAAATTTATTCTATATTTTTTTATAATAAAATATAGTTTTAATTAATAAAAATTTTTTGCCTAATAATAATATTAAAATCTTTGTCTACTACAACAATTTCACCAGATGAAACAGATAAGTTTAAAATTTCTAAAATTACAACATAATGAGTTACAAATATCAAGTTACTTTCACCATCCCATTTTTTAATATAATCTTTTAGTTCATTAATTTGATTAGATTTTTTATGAGCAAATTTTTTACCATAAAATGAATTTAAAAAAATTTTAGTTTCATAGTTTTTAAAGGCATGTTTTGCAGTTTGTTTGCATCTGCACCATTCACTGGATAAAACTATATTGCTCTCTATATTATTTTTTAAGAAAAATTTACCAATATTTTTTGCTTGTTCGATTCCTGCATTATTCAAATTTCTCTGAGAGGCACAGTTCAATACATCAAAGTTATCTGGGTCACCGTTTCCTGGAGCATACGCGTGTCTTATAAATATTAACTTTCCATCATCACTTGATATATTCCTTAAATCTTTATTTGAATTAGCTATTAACGATGTATTAAAGCATGTAAGTAAGAATATAATAATTTTAATTAACCTCATTAATGAACATTAAATTTAAAAAACTAAATAATTCAATAATTAAATGTAAAAAATGTCCAAGGTTGTTTAAATTTAGTAAAAAAATTTCAAAAGTTAAAAGAAAAAAAAATATAAAAGAAATTTACTGGGGTAAACCAGTGCCAGGATTTGGAGATATTAATGCAAAAATAATGATTATAGGCCTAGCACCAGCCGCTCATGGAGGAACAAGAACTGGTAGAGCATTTACTGGTGATAAGTCTGGTGATTTTTTGTTTTATTGCCTAAATAAAGCTAAAATTTCAAATTTACCTACATCGACACATATAAAAGACGGTTTAAAGCTTAACAGAGCCTATATTACAAATATCTTAAAATGTGTACCACCTGATGACAAGCCTTTAACCAGTGAGCTAAAAAATTGTTCAAATTATTTTGATAATGAAATTAAAAATTTAAAAAACTTAAAAGTTATAATAACATTAGGAAAAATTGCATTTGATAACTGTATAAAATTTTACAAAAGAAATTTTACAATTAATGAAAAATTAATATTTAAACATGGTGCAAGATACAGTTTACCTGATGGCAAAATTCTAATTCCTAGTTATCACCCAAGTCCACGAAATGTTAATACAAAAGTTATAAATAAAAAAAAAATGATTAATTTGCTTATAATTGCTAAAAAATATTCTAAACTTTAATGCTGTCACAAAAATAGGGCTTAAAATCCTGAAATAAAGTTCCAGGTATTCTCATGGGTTTGCCTTCATTGTTGACAAAAACTAAATGTACTTTTGCCTCAGCTATTATATCCTCTCCTCTTGAAATAAACTGATTCATAAAAAAAGATGTTTTTGTAATTGACTTAACAAAAGATCTAATGCTTAATTCGTCTTCTAGGTGGGCAGATATTTTATATTCAATACTACATGATTTAACTAAAATTAATGATCCAAAGTCTTCTTTAATTTTTTTATTATTAAAACCCAATGTAACTAAAGCCTCAGTTCGTGCTCTTTCAAGATACTTTAAGTAATTTGCATAATACACAACCCCACCATCATCGGTATCCTCATAATAAACTTTTAGTTTGTGAAAAAAATTTTCATGCACATGAACATAATAGCAAAAAATAAATTATTTAACACTAAACTAAGATATAAATATGTTTATGAAAATATTTTTTATTTGGTTGGTAGCTATAATTATCTGGAATTTTGGTGTTCCCGAAGCCACTCCTCTAGAAGATGTTATTGTTGCTATACTTTTATCTTTTTTAGGAACGGGTCTTAAAAAATACTTAGAATAAAAATAAACTATTCTGAAGAAAAGTAGATATTTTGGTAATAAGATATAGCTTTTAATTTTGAATTATCGGTATCAGTCATAATTGCAATTCCTGATAAATCTATAACATCCAAGCTATGAAGCCTCATAAAGTCATCTTTTACATTTGCTTTAACTGTAACCCAGGTATCAAGATCTAATTTAGTTGTAGACAAAACATAGTCTATTGATTTTTTTGTGTAAGGGCTTGACCAATTTTCATCAACATTATTATTACTGGAAAAAACATAATTAATTGCCCTATTAGATAGAGCAGTAGAGCCAGTTTTTTTAATTACAAAAACTCTAGCTGCGTAATCGTGACCTTTTTTACTATTTTCAGTTATCCCTGACAAATCTTTTTCAATTTTCCATGTAATGTTAATAAAAGGTGTTTTTAATAAATCTATTTTAATTTCTTTACCTAATCCAGAGCCTTTGCCTTCGGCTTCTGCTTTAATAAAATTACCATTTTCATTTGAACCTAAGGTCCAAGTTGTTTCATCTTTAACTTTTTTAACTTTTAAGGTTTTAAATTCCTCTTCAGTAAAATCAAAAACAAAAATCTTTTCGGCCAATGAAATTTCTGAAAATAAAAGTGATATAAATAGAGCTGATGTGATAAATTTTAACATGCTTGATGGTATAGCTATTTTTTTATAAAAAACAATATTTGAACATATTTTAAACATTCTAAACTCTAAATTTGATCTTAAGTAGTTGCTATGAAGTCAATTTCAATATTTGTGCTCTTGATATATTGGTCAATAATAATATTTGCCCCTGTAATATCTAAAGAAAGAAAAAACTTTAAAAAAAATTTAAAAATACAAGTTAATAAGTAGATCTACCACCACTGATATCGAATATAGCTGCTGTAGAAAATGAGTTTTCTGAAGATGAAAGCCAACAAACTAATGAGGTAAATTCCTCTATTTCTAGAAACCTTCCTCTAGGTACTTTTGAAAGCATTTTTGCAACATGTTCTTTAGACATTTGATCTAAAATTCTCGTCTTTGCGCCCGCAGGTGTTATTGCGTTAACAGCAATATTTTTGTCAGCTAATTCTTTTCCAAGTGACTTTGTTAATCCTATTACACCAGCTTTTGCTGAACTGTATGCACTTGCATTTGCATTTCCATCTTTACCCGCAACTGATGCAACATTTACAATTCTTCCATAATCATTTTTAATCATATTTGGAACAATGCATTTACAACAATTAAATGTACCCATTAAATTAATTTGAACAATTTTATTCCACTCATCTACATCGTAATCCCATAAAGAGGACGTTGAGCCAGTAATGCCTGCATTATTAACTAAGATATCAATCTTTGAAAACTTTACTATTTCCAGAACAGCTTCTTTAACGTGGGTAAAATTAGATACATCAACAACATTATATGCTAAGTTTGGGTTGTTCAATGTTTTGGATGCTTTTATTAATTCAATTTCATCAATATCCCAAATAATAACCTTGGCTCCTGAATCTAAAAACCTTTTAGCTATATCAAGTCCAAAACCTTGGGCGCCACCTGTGATAACGGCAGTTTTATTGTTTAAATCAAATTTGTTCATAGAGCTATTTACTAGCCAAGAGATAGTAAGTCAAAGATGAGATAGAAGCACCTATTATCCAGGCAAAGGCACTAAAGTCCATCAGACTTTCATTCCAAATTGTTGATGCAGAAAAAATAAAACCTATAACTAATGAATAGATAGCTTTGAGATGCCAGCCATTTGAATAAAAATATAAGCTATTACTATCAAGTGAATAAATGGCCTTACTATCTAAATTGCTTTTTTTAATTAAATAGTAATCAACAATCATAATCCCAAATAAAGGTCCAAAAAATGCAGCAATTGTATCAATATAAGATAAAATTCCCTTCTGACTTAAATACGGTAACCAAAAAATACCAATAATAAAACCAAAAAAGGCGATGATTAATGCAGTTTGTTTTATGTTAAGTTTGGTTGGTAAAAAATTTAATAGTGAGTTTTGAGTGGGAATATAATTTGCAATTAAATTTGTTGAAGCAGATGCAAAAACTATAAAAAATAAAGCTATTGCGGTAATTTGGATATTGTCAATTTTTCCAATTATATCAGTAGGATTAGTTAAAATTCTTTCCATATTTTCAAGATTTTTATTTAAAAATACATCTGAACCAATGGCAATAAATACAGCAAAAAAAGAAAAGACTAATAAATTTAAGATTAAACTTAAGTTTCCTTTTTTTAATTCATTTTCATTTTTTACATATCTAGTAAAATCTCCATAATTTACAATTACGAACGAGAAGTAAGCAAAAATAGTTCCAGCAACCGTAATAAGAGGGGCAAAATTTTTTGAATCAAACACATTATTGAGTGAAAAAATATCATTAAAAGCAGCTGAAGTAGTTTTAACGTCATGAAGCAATACAACTAAGAAAAAAAACAACATTCCTGAATAAACAGTTATTGCTGAAAACTTTATAATAGATCTATTAAATTGATGGCTTTTACTAAATAAGAATACTTGTAAAACTAAAGTTAAAGTAAAAGCTACCCAGTCAATAACATTTAATCCTAAAAGAAAAACTAAGAAAACATTTTGGTCAAGGAGCGTGTTGTCAAATGAAAAAATTGAAATTCTAATTAAATAACTAAATAATCTAGATAGAAAATATGTTTGGATACCAAACATAAAAATGCCTACTAGGCCCCTTAAGAGCGCGAAATATTTCGCTCCCTTTACGCCAAAGGAACTTCTTAAAATTACTGGAAAAGGCAGTCCATATTTCTGCGATGGTTTTCCAATCAGATTTGCAAGAAAATAAACAAAAATTGAACCTATTAATGTCCCGCATAAAACAATAAAAACATTTAATTCATATACTAAATAAAGTGCTCCTATCAATGAAAATGCAATTACACTTTGAATGTTGCTTCCCCAAAAACAGAACAGATCCAGCCATTCCCATTTTTTATCATTGGGATTAACGGAAACTAATTCCCAGTTTATTAAACTGTCATTTGATTTTTTATGATTCACTTATTAGATAATAAACTAATAAAATCTACTGTCCATATAGATAGGTTGGAAGCCACAAGGCAATCTGTGGAAATACAATAATTAAGATCAAACCAATTACTTGAATAACCATAAATTGCATCATGCCATGATAAATATCTTTAAGATCCCATTCCGGTACTACACCTTTTAAAAAATAAGCAGATAAAGCAACTGGAGGTGATAGCCAAGCTGTCTGAAGATTAACTGCCACAAGGATTGCGAACCAGGTCAAGTTAAAGCCTAAAGCCTCAACTAAAGGCAGTATAATTGGAACAATAATCATAACAATTGGTACCCACTCTAAAGGCCATCCTAGAAGAAAAATCATAACCATAATCATCCCAAGAATTAAGTATCTGTTCATTTCTAGACCTAACAAAAAGTCAGTTAATAACATTGGCGTTCCTAGTCTTGAAAATACAGCACCAAAGAAATTTGATGCTGCAACTAAAACCATTATTAAAGCTGAAATTTCTAAAGTTTTAACCAAAGCTTCTTGTAATCTTCCAAATGTTAACTTTCTGTAAGCTAAAGCTAATAATAAAGAACCCATTGCACCACAACCAGCTGCTTCTGTTGGTGTTGCGAAACCAAATAAAATACTTCCTAACGAAGCAAAAACTAATGCTGCTGGTGGAACTAAACCAATAAAAAACTCTTTCCAAACAGCTAGCATACTGGTAGCTCTTAATTCGACTGGCAAAACTGGTCCTAAACTTGGATCGATCCAACATCTAATAGTTGTGTAAGCAGCATAAAGTGTTGCTAATAGTATTCCTGGAATAATTGCTGCAGCGAATAAATCTGTAACTGGTATTTCCATTATTGGTCCCATAACAACAAGCATAATACTTGGTGGAATTAAAATACCCAGGGTTCCCCCTGCTGTAATTGTTCCTGCTGCTAGTCGAAC
>Ga0114998_10002802_pt1 | contig 13029 bp, 8 predicted proteins | sample ArcticOcean_MG_C_5_FD_87044 | JGI IMG/M metagenome (GOLD analysis project Ga0114998, IMG submission 87044) | Marine microbial communities from western Arctic Ocean - ArcticOcean_MG_CB4_138 | ecosystem: Environmental > Aquatic > Marine > Oceanic | place: Arctic Ocean: Canada Basin | collected...
AACGCGAATATTCTTTCCGATATATTCTAGTCTTTTTTGTGGTTTTTTCTGTTCTTCTGAATTCCGATTCGACATTGAATACATTTAATGAATTAAAATAAGTGGAGTTTAATGGCTCCATTCTTTGCCTTATTGAGCGACTTTAAAACATCTTCCATATTTTGAAATTTTAACTCTATAATTGTTGGCATCCAACCATATACAAAATGACTTGAAATTACAAGGTCGTGCTTGGATATTATATTGATATTTTTAAAAAACTGAATAAATTCAGGATACGTCTTAATATAGGAATCTTCAATGGGTGGGTTAAATTTTAAAGATTCAGAAAGTATATTTTCAAATACTAAATTTTTTAATTCAGGTGTTTTTTTCATTAAATCTCTATAATTATAGTATCGTAAATTTTTGGTATTTGCCCCCATGAATAGCCCCTTTATCACTCTAGGAACTTGAATCTAAAATATTCTTAGATAACATTTTGAGACAAGAAGTATCACACCATTATTAATTCTTTTGAACGTCCTGCTATGTCTTATTTTTAACTAAAAAATCCAATCTCAGGATTATCTAATGATCCAATAACAGTTGTCCTGTCCAATAACATGTTAAATTCTTCACAACTTGTTTCGGGCAGTATACAACAATTATGACATGCGGCTCCATTAACATTATCAGGACCTTGCCCATTAGCTTTACCAATCTCTGAACAGACAGGATCCGCAGAACACCACTCCGCTTCTGCTATTGCATTTTTAATCAATGGTCCTAAATTAGCTTTATTACCCTGTCGTACTAGGCCACCCAATGATCCTTCAGAATCTCCAGATGATGTATATATTAGGATGCCATTCATTCTTGATTCTGGGTCATCACTGAAATATAATTTTTCTCTTAATGAAGATGATCCATAACCACAATCAAAACATAGCTTTTTAATTAGTAAATGAGCAAAAGTATGCATCGCTACAAAGAATGGATTAATGTTTTTATCATCATCTAGAGGTCTGCGTTTACGCATTGATGTATGATATCTTTTCGTAATATCCTCATGTTTGAAACCATATTCTTTTAACCAGTCATCAACTATTTCGTCATTAAACTTTAAGAAAATACCTTCACCGTATACCTCAACTGCTGGCAACCATTTTACTGGTTTGCTTGATAATTCCCTCTTATTTATTTTATTCATTGGGTTAATCCTAGAAAAACCTTTAAATACTCTAGTTTCTTTAAGCTTTTCAATCAAAACTACACAGTCAAAATATTTTTCCAATATGGCTTGATCATAATAGTCTTCAAAAGTTTTTACAAGAGCTTTTAAATCTGAATTTTCAGAATCTCTTCCTTTTAAAATGTACTTATACTCTTCAAATCTTAACTTTAGTTCAGCTGGTAATTCTGAAACTTCATCACTAGCCTCTTTAAGGGCTAGTTCAGCCAAAACTCCAGACAATAATTCTTCTTTTGAAATACATCCATTTACCACAACTGAATGAATTCCCAAAATTGTTGGTAGCATTAGAGTACCATTATCCACCTCATAATAACCCCTTAATTTATCTTTGGTTAATTCATCAATCACTTTATTTACATATTCATTTGAATCTTCTGAAGAACTAGGTAAATATATGGCCGATTGTATTTCAGAAAAATGAACGTTTGATGCTCCTCTAATTAATACTTGTAAATGATTGTTACAATCTTTTGCATTTTTAATTCCTTCAATCCCCAGCCATGGTTTATGTCCTTTACAAAATTGACCTAATGGATTTTTACTCTTATCATTTGAATTTTGTGAATCAAATTTTTGATCATCCTCTGGATTCAATCCAATTCGTGCTAAAGCACTATCAAATACTGACGTATCATCCTTTCTAATATTCATCAACCCCGCCAAAGATCTACGTTCACCACAAGTACATTTCATATTTATACTACCTAAGTCGCCTGAACCACCTCCAGTGTGATAAGAAATCTCATGCTGTCTTCCATCATTTGGAACGACACCATTATGCACCCATTCTTTGAACGGTACATCTTGAATATGACCATAAGGACAAGCTGCAACAAACCTGACCGGATTCATTTTCCATTTGTATCTACTCTTTCCATCCCAGCAAGAAATACACTCTATTTTCTCGTCCGCTTGACTCAGTGGAACTAGAGTCATTCTACCACATTTATGATTTGTACAATAATGCCATCCCGGAAAACGAACTGCCGGTATTTCAAGATAATTATTCTTGTTCCCTGACGTCTTATACTCAAAAGGCTTTACAAAATATTCAACATCTAGAACTTTTTCTAATCGTGATTCCCTAAAGTGTAACTCTTGTTTATCAATACTGTCTTTACCTCTATTAATTTCTCCTTGCTTTATTTTTTCATCCCATAGATTTAAACCACAAACCATTAGAGATAATTCTTTTGGAAAATTGACAATTTGTCCAACTCCAAATGGAGATAATAATTGACTACTTCTAACATTATTTTTTTTACTCATCTTCGTCATTATTTATGTAAGTACTGAGAACAGATTCAGTATCAACCCCACGCATAGATGTAGAAGTTGCAAAAGGAGTTGGTCTAATTTTTACGCCTTCTTTAACTTCTGAGCTACTTGCATACATTAGAGGATAAAAATCTTCGTTATTCAAAATTCCATAATTACCGGCATCACCGTAATTTTGCGGCTCTTGGTTTACCCAAACGTTTATTCTTTTTTTCAATAATTTCATTGTATTTGTAACCTCTTCCTTATCAATGATATCACATCTTTCTTTTATCAATTTCTCAACTATTGGAGTTAATTCATGAAATTCATCTGATATATGTGGGGTCTTAACCAATGTGCCAGCAGAAAAATGACGAATTAAACCAATAAGAACAGCATGTAATCCTCTTTCCCTAGAATTAATAGAAAAAGGCGTGACTGATGTAGGTTCCACATTTGAATAAATTCGGCTATGATACCCTTGAAACTGTTCATAATGTGATTTATCTCTAGGTTTAGAGGGACTATACATTGTGAATATAATGCCTGGACCTGCAGGCACCTCTCTACCTACCCTCGAGCTAGCTTGTATATATTCGGCAGTTGTTTTAGGCTGACCATGAATGAACATCAAACCGAGTCTTGAAATATCTACTCCTGTAGCAACCATATTGGTTGCCAAGCATATATCCAGCGCTTGTGTTTTACCGGAGGTGAATTTAGTCTCTAGTTTTTTAAGAATTACAGGTATTTCCGCTGAAGCAACTCTACTTGTTAACTCTGCTATTCTATTTAAATATCTTCTTTCATTTTTGGTAATTAAGTCTCGACTCTGAATCTGACCTAGTCGCTCAATTATATCGCCATGTACTAAAGATGATGCTCCACCAAGTTCTCTAATACTATTAAAATAACCTAAAAGCGTCCAATAATAATTCATCGCCTTATCATTATTTAATGGCGAAAGCTCTTTAATTCTTTGAAGTACCATTGCATAAGTCCTAACAATTGCAGTTTGTGCAGAAGGATAGCCTGAAGCTAGGATCCCAACATATCTTCTTCCTGGATATAATTGAACACCTCCTTCATCTACTTCATTTAAGGATTTTTCTTCAGAAAACCAGGTATCACCAAAATCAAGACCTTGTGCAGGAAAAATACTTAACTGCTTTTCAGAATTAATTGCATATAAATTTTTAACCTGCTCATACGCTCTGCTTATTGTTGCCGAGGAAGCGATTACTTTAGGAGCAACAAACTCAATTTCATCCGCAGAAATGAATGGAGGTTTAATTTTGTTATAATCATTGCAAAGTGTTTGAATCATTGTTTCGTAAAGCCCAACCATTGTTCCCAAGGGACCAGCTATTAGGTGCAATTCATCTTGAATAATTAATTCAGGAGGACAAATCCGATATATATTGGATGTATCATTTTTTCTAAAACCAAATAAATTACCTGCTTCTTTTTTCCATGGTATCATTGCGAACTTATCAACAGTACCTAACAATAAGGTAGGTGGGTTTTCATAAATAGATTCATCGACTACTTGAAGTGGTAATGGAATATCTGAGTACTCACAAGAACCATTACCACATTGAAAATAAACTACACCGTCTTTACCATCTTTTTTATGAAGTCCTCTAATCCTGATAGATTCACTATCAAAAGTAGTTACACCATCAACTTTACCTATCTGTGTGCCACAGCAAGGGCATTTCATAACCACAAAATTATATTCTTCTTTAGGATCTTTTATCAGCTTATTAAGCTGTGCCCTCGCATCAGAAACCTTATTTGGTGTAGAAGATCCACCAACCCATAGACCAATAGAGATTGGTTCTTCCCCTAATTCTCCAAATTTTAATTCTTCTTCTCGCCGCTTTTTATTTTCTATTCTTATCAAATCGCAAGCGCATATTAAGGAAGCCGCTCTTTCATATTGTTGCGTGGTCAATAATCTAAGTGTGTAGCGCATTAAGACAGTAGTTCCGCCATAGTAATCCCAGTTAGATGTCTTTTTACCTTTTATTCTTCTATAAAAAATATTAAATGCGGTTAACCCCAAATAAGCTTCAGTTTTACCTCCGCCAGTTGGAAACCATATCAAATCAACTATATCTCTTTCATTTGACTTGGAATTAATTATGGACTCTATATTCATTAGAACAAATGCTAATTGGAATGGTCTCCACTTACCATTGTATTTTCCCTTATGAAATTCTTTCAAAGAATCAAATGTTGTCTTTTTTGATTCATCATCTAGATAATCTAATGTTAGGGTCCCGTATCTACCTTTTCCAGTTTTTTGCCATTTCCTAATTTTTGCCTTAGATCTCTGCTGTTGCCAAATCATAGAGCGATTCATCCATCTGAAACACTTTACTAGGTCTGAGTCTTCATCAGCTTTTAATAGAAGTTCAATTCCTTTATCTATTCTTGAAAGTGATATATTACATTTTTCAATATTTGATTTTGCAGCTACTCTGTAATTTTCAAATTCATCACTGTCAGATAATATGTCTTTTTCTTCAATCCATGATTTATACCTTTCTTTTAGAATTTTTAAGCTCTCTTTTGCCTTTTCCCAATCACCTATATCAGAAAGCTCTAACATACTTAAATTAACATGAGCTGTAGGAGCAACTTGAGGGAGATCGTAAACTGGAATTACAGAAGTTTCAACCTGTTTTACTATCTCATAATCGGAACTGTTGTTTTCTTCAACTTTCCATTCTACAGATGTTCCGTGCCCTATAGAGTATACTCTTTTTTTTCTATAAAGAAGGTTTAACTCTTTTTCTTCATTAGTATCAGTTATTAATGTCTTTTCTTTATAAGGCTGAATTAAAGATTCACTATAAGTTGTGAGCGTAAGCTCATTTTGATATAAAATTTTATTTGGATTAGTGCTATCATCTGTAACAGAATGGAGAGCATTTATTAAAACGAATGTATATGTAAGTGAATTTTCTTCTTTGTCATTTGGGGTAGTCCTATCGAATACTCTTAGTTTAAGCCAATCAGAACCATCTGCACTTTCCTTTATTACTATATCATAGGATTTCTTATTCTGTGGAAATAGAGAATTTAGATTTAGTGTTAACGGTTCAGGATTTATTGGCCGTCTTGTCCAATAATCAGAATTAAATGTAGATGTGATTATTTGACCTTCCATATCCAATTGCTTCTTTGGTTTTTTATCTTTTGCTTTATGGTAATAAGCAGAACGAATCAATAATTTTATTTCATCTGCATCTTGAACCCTAAAACGCACAGTAAACCCCATAGCTGATGGCAAATATTGATTTGCCATACCAACGGGTTCTTCCTCTTGTTCAGCACCAGATCCTACGTTAGCTCTTTTACCTTTAATTTCTTCACCTTCATGACCTTCCTCACTATCTGATTCATCATTTGAGTCATCTTTATTTTCTGTGTCTACTTCTTCATTATTTATTGTTTGCTGAGGGTATAACATCCCGGCACCATATCTAGATTTCGGAGAACCATGAACACTGGCCAATAAAATTTCTTCGCCAGTTGTTTCATCCTTATATTTTGAAGCAGGGTCAGGACCAACGATCTCTTTGATAACCGCGTTTACAATTTCGTCTCTTATATTCATGATAATATAGTTTTGGAATAATTTTCTTGAATCAATTGAGTAACAGATTTTTCAAGCTTCTTATCTAACACAATGTACAATTCTTGGGTTGCTCTAGAAATACCAACGTACAACAATCTTTGCATTTGCGTTGAAGAGAGCTCATCAAAATCATAAAGAAGAATTATTGTGTTCTCCAATCCTTTAAAAGCTTGAATTGTACTATGTTTAACACCTTTTTTAATCATCTTTAATACAGGCTCATATTCATTCAAAACTGAGCTTTCTATTCTTTTAGGTGATAATAAAGTTACTTTACTCATTGGTATTCCCCTTTTATCAATATCTAAAAGAATTAATTCGATTTCTTGTGATTGTTTTTTTTGATTAGGGTATCTACAAGTAACTGAATTACCTTGGCGATTTCTGGAAGTATATTCTGGCAACTCTACACCTGTTAACAAGGTGTTCTGTTCAGCAATGGATTTCGTATTTCTACAATTTATTTTTAATGGAGGAAACCTTGTGAAAGATGAATATGAATTAAGTAATTCAAATACTTTTACCGAATCATCTGAATAAATCGCTTGATTAGAAAAATCACCGAACATGATCCAATTCCCACTTCTTATGCCTCCTTTCAATATGGAGTCAAATACTTCCAAGTAATTTGGAGAAATTAAATCTTGGGCCTCATCAAGAATTAGAAAATCCAATTTCTCTTCTTCTTCAATGCTTCCACATTCGATTAAGAATTTCAGGGGCAGCGTTTCCGAAAAGAACAACTCGTGTTTCTCAATTTCATTTGGAGGCTGAGATTCTGTATGGTGAAGCATATACCTGTGTAAAGTTCCACAAAATGCAATGGAGCCTCTGTCAGGACTCATGTGTTTCATTGAATTGGCCAACTTATCCCCTAACCGCTTATTGAAACAAAATAATCCGATATCTAAATTACCGGCAGTCTTACGTGCTGAAATTTCCAAGGCCATTAAAGTCTTTCCTGTTCCTGCCCCCCCCGTGATAAGACATCTAGGATTGTAATTGACAAAGTCTAATAAAGAAAATTGCTCTTTGGTGTAATCTTCGATTCTCGATTCATTATCGATCATTCGATTAATTTCAGAGTAGTTAATGTCAAAATCACCGCGAAGTATGCTGACTAAATCTTCACAGTCTTTTTTCGAGGGTCTTGAGAGATTCACGTCATACCAATGTTTTGTTGAATGTTCTCTATGAGCGGCTTTGCCTAAAGTAGAAATATAAGTGCCTATTGGTAAATTCAATCCTTGCTTAGTAAGTACCTGCCAAGAATGACCTTCAGGCCCAAAATCAATGAAATCAGCCATACTAGTAAATGCTACGCCCGATCCCCATAAAATTCTTTCAAAACGGTTGTGCATTTCCTTTTTATGCTTTATTTTTTTTAGGACATAATTCCTAATTGAATTCATTGTGGCGCTTTGTTGTTCAAATGGCCCTGTTTTTTTGCAGTTAGTTTTCCCATGTCGATTCGTAAAACACCATTCACCATTTTTTCTAGAAATGCCACCATGCTTAACTTCTATGGTGAAAAACCCTTCGTTTGGAACTAAAACTAAAAAGTCTAATTCTCCTGACATGTTTTTAATGTGGTGACTCGTAAAAACAGAGTGAAGGACGTACATTGATTTTGTAGACCCATCTAGTCTAAATTTGCGGTATAAAATTCGCTCCCCTTCTGATTCGAATTCAGTTCTATTATCTGGTATTAGCATAGTATTTTTCTTGTATGATGATATTCGATATCTATAATGGATTGGTCTAAACTTTCTATTGTTTTTACATCAACTGAAATAGTAACACCATTTAATTTTATTTCTATTTCACCATCCAGTATATCGCTAGCATTGACAAACTGTTGAGATATAGTTTTTTTAATTTTATGTGCTAATTGTATTCGATGTCCTTTTATTTTCTTGTAATCATCCTGCAAATCATTTACTTTACTCTCGACCTCTTCAATTGAATTTGAAACTGAAGCTAATATTAATTTCACATTTGCTGAATCAGGCATTATCATATCATCATCAAATAACCAATTTCTAAGGTTTCCCTTTGTGGGTTTAGCATCAAGTATCCCATATTTAATTTTTTCTTTCTCGAACAATTGAAATAATCCTGTAACATTTTGATTACAAGAATCAAATAACTCCATTAATTTTTCTCTCCAAATTTCCAAGTTTTCGTAAGCATTTCTTAATTCATCATTTATCTGGGCTATTTCCTTGTAAAGAGAACGATCCTTTTGGTACTTGAATATTCGTATGCCATTTGATAGCTCTGAAAATTTCTGGTTCACCACTTTAATACTATTCCCACTAGTCTCTTTTTCAGCTAGAATAGAACTTTTTAAAGGTAAAAACATAAAGGAATCATCCTTGAAATTAAGTGTATTGCAATTAACCTTGAAAATGGATTCACCATTCTCATTATCACCGTACCCCTTATATTTAAAAGTATGTAAATAAGTCAAATCAGCTTCTTGTTCTTGCTCAATTTGTACATTAGAATCAATCTGCAGAAAGGATTCAACTTCCTTTGTAAATTCACTCGTTTCTTTTAGTAAAAATTTAGCAGGAAAGTTATAATCTCCAATAATATTATCCGTAAAATATCCTGCAATCAATCTTCTGTATAAATAATTATAAGTCAAAGATCCCTCATGAGGCCAGCATAATATTTCGACGTCAGGAATAAAATCTATACAAACACTATTCAATAAAAACTTACCTGAGTACTCCTGGTATGGGTAGCCGGTGAAAATTAATTTTGATTTCTTCGATGTGGGCAAGTTCTTTTTATCCATCTCGCAAGGGATGTAAACGTGATTTAAATCCAGTGCAGGTAAATGATTAGAGAAAATATTATGCCTTGGATCGTAGTTTTTCGAATTGGATACATAGTCGTACGCTATTCTAATTCCTTTTTCAAAAAGAGCAATCGTTGATTTTGGTAATCCAGCACCTTTTATATCATCAAAAATGTAATTAAATTCTGAAATTAAATTTGTTACTTCTGTCGTCTTACTATATGAGTTTTTCAAAGCATATAATGCTGGATAGAAAAATTTGTAGAATGCTTTTTGTAATCTTTCAAATTCATCTAACTCTTTAATGTTGCTTAGAAGCTCTCCTATCAAAATGTCCAATTCACTGCCTTCCGTGACAGTGATTTTAATTTGCTGCGAAGCATATCGCTTACTTTGGCTCCATAAATCCTCATCAATAAAATTCGATTCAGAAGCACATTTAATTAAATCTTGAATCTTTTTTCGATTCCAGTTAATTCTATAATATTCTGGATTGTTATTAAATAAGTGATTATAAAATTCTATGTCACTTACCTTCGCTACATTTCTATTTGAAACAACAACAATAGGGATCTTCAGGGCTAAGAAACCATTAATCGTTTCTGGGTATCCATTTATTTGGCTAATATCATTAAGAACTACAGCTTTCAGTTTTGTCGGCAGTGACTCCTGAACACCCGGGAACTTCTCTAGTACAAATTTCAATTGTTCTTCATACTCCCCTTGATATTCTTCAATAAATGATAAGAAGTTAATTTCAAAATTTTCAGATATTCCACCATTATTATTTAGCATTTCGATAAATGTTAAAACAACTTCTCTAACCTCGGAATCTTCATTAACTAATTCAGAAAACTTAATAAGCGTTTTCTGAAAGCGTTCATAGTTTAACTGAATGTCTTTATTAAAAAAATCAGTATACCCGTTTAAATCTGGCTTAATGACGAGGTTTTTATCTAGTCCAAAAGTTTTAGATAATTTTTCTTCATACAAAATTGAATCATGAAGTAATTCAGTAAATGACTTTACATTACCCCTGCCAGAAATGAGTAACACTTTTGAATCGAGATTATTTTGATTAATTATTTCCGGATCATTAGGTACTAAAATTTTTGAAATCGAGTTTCTTTGGGATTTTAGTTCATAATAGTTTTTTGCAAATTTCTTCTTAAGACTTAGTGCTCTATGATTTTTAACCTTACTTAGCCTCGGCCTAAGTCTAAAATTTATAGGGATTCCTGCTTGGTCTTTGAATTTTAAAAATATTTTCTTTTTTGTAACTCTCTCTACTTGGGCTATAGATTTAAATATTTTCACCTTTTCTCCAACATTGAATTGAACACCATCGACAACATTGGTAATATGATCTTCTAGAAATGCATTTGTTAAAACAATTATTGATAACCAAAGAGCAGCTCCTTTTTTTTGAGGAAAGCATGAGATAAATGGCGCTCTCTCGCATTTATCGGTATATATTTTATCACAATAATCTAGGACTATACCACCACTTAACTCCATTAAAGGGCTAAAGCTATATTTACCTAAGGTTAGGTGATTTTTATTATTAAGAGCCGATAGAATTTCTCTCATTGCGTTGATTTAAAAATTCCATGAACAATCTTTGCTATCTGATATGCTAAATAAGGCGGTACAGCATTTCCTACCTGATGATACTGCGCAGTCCTAGGTCCGCAAAACAAATAATTATCAGGAAATGTTTGAATCCTAGCAGCTTCTCTTACAGTTAAGCTTCTGCATTGATTAGAGTCATAATGAATAAAATAATGACCATCTTTTGAGATGTGACTTGTCACAGTAGTTGCAGCACAATTTGGCATTTGAACTCTAAATCGGTCTGCAAACTTTCCGCTTTTAGCACTAACATGATCAGGCAATAATTCCGTGCTATGTTCTTCATAATCTTTTAACCTAGGAAAACGCTTATTCTTCTCTGCATATATACTTGCAAAAAGATAACGTTTAAGATCTTCCATCATATGTGTTCTTGTTTGGTGATTACAAACCCCATCAAGTTTTTCATCCTGATACCATTGCTGTAAAGGGTTATTCTCTTTTGGAGTTGAACATTTTATGAATTCTGAACCAGTACCATCCATAGATGATTTAATTGCACTCAACTTCTTATTTGACTTAAATCCTTTCCAAGAGTATATTTCCTCTCGATAATTAGAAATATTTTTTTCCCAATTTTCGTCTGAATCTATTTCTTTTTTATAAATTCTTTTCTTCTTTCCATTAATTGTTGTCTCACTAGAGATTATTGATCTCCCTAAACCACTTCTTAGTTTTGGTAAATCATCAATAATACTTTTTAAACTAACCTCTTGCAGCCCTTTAGTTAAAATTTTTGGCACTACTTCGATATCTTCTCTAATTCCAAGCAGAATTACCCGATGCCTTTTCTGAGGAAGATTGAAGTTCTCAGCTTGAATTAAGAAATCTCGATTATCTTTATATGTAGGATTTCCAAAAACATCAATACCCTTAGACTCTGAAGACAAGGAATAAACCTTGTATTTAGGTGAATTAGTTTTTTCAAAAACGGAAGATGGATCTTGAAGATCATTTAAAATACAATCAAACATCTTTTCTCCATTTACCTCTGCTGACAAAAGACCCTTTACGTTTTCCATTACAAATACTGCTGGATGGTGCACTGCAATTATTCTTAGATATTCTTTGTATAAGAACACCCTATGATCTCCTACCTTAATACCTCCAACCCTTGATCTTCCCGCCATAGAGTAAGCTTGACATGGTGGACCTCCAATTAAAAGCCAATCTTTAGTAGATTTTAATTGATCTTTAATTAACTTATCAACTACTTTGGTAGGCCATTTATCAGAACCTAATTCTATCAGTCTAGCTTCTTCTCTCGCTATTGTTCCTTCTTTAAAAAAATCTAACATTTTGTCAATCAGAATTTCTCTTTCAGACAAATCGGTTTCCCTTAACGCATCATAGTATTCCTTTGGTACTTGTTTGTTATTTTTGACAAACTGCCTGAAGAAGCTCCTTAATGTTAAAGTTTTATGTGCATTAATATCTTTTTCTATCGAAAGTTTAATGTCAAAAATAGAATTACCTTGGTCATTTTTAAGTGACATAAAACCCTCACCAAGCCCTCCAGGGCCAGCAAATAAATCTATAATAGGAATTGTATTTGAAGAACTCTTTTTTTTCATTATTCTTTTTCAATCTTAAAGATAAAAAAAAAAGGCTAATAAAAATCCTTTTTTATCTTTATTATTTTTATTTATTTTGGATAAGCCCAGTTATACCCTGCGCAACTTTGCCACTCACCTCTGCATACTTTAGCAATACTTATCTTATTAAAATCAGTAAGTTTTAAAGCTTCAGAAACAGATTTATATTTAGTTATAAATAGAAGATACACTTATATCCTTTCTTTCCTCAACAAAACCAATTTGTTACTTGATCTTATCAAGTAAGGTATTCTGAGCAACTAATGCTTAAAATTGATGCTTTTTAATCCATTTTAAGGATGCTAAAATTCACAAAGGAACAAACGATTGTTTTCAATGGAAAAAAAAGGGGTAAAAAAGGTATTAAAAACTTAAAAATTATCAAAAATGATAAGCACATACAACCAAAGGAAAACCTCAGTAAAATCAATAGGCCACTTGACGATACTATGCAAGGTTTTCAATGAAACCAATGCTTAAAATTCATTGACTTTAATCGATTTTAAGGATGCTCAAATTCACAAAGGAACAAACGCTTATTTTCAATGGAAAAAAGGTATTAAAAACTTAAAAATTATCTCCTAGAATAATTTTGAAAAATAAAATTCTTTTTTTGACAATTATTTTCATTGTTTTCCATTGAACTTTTAATGAGTTTGATCCTTAAATTTTTATTAAAAATCATCAAAAATGATAAGAACATACAACCAAAGGAAAACCTCAGTAAAATCAATGAGCCACTTGATGATACTATGCAAGGTTTTCAATACAACTAATGCTAAAAGTTCATTGATTTTAAGGATACTAAAATGCACCAAGTAACGAGCTGTTGTTTTCAATGAAAAAA